>Ga0194063_10001674_pt1 | contig 14196 bp, 7 predicted proteins | sample SepL3720m_MetaG_FD_155459 | JGI IMG/M metagenome (GOLD analysis project Ga0194063, IMG submission 155459) | Anoxic zone freshwater microbial communities from boreal shield lake in IISD Experimental Lakes Area, Ontario, Canada - Sep2016-L373-20m | ecosystem: Environmental > Aquatic > Freshwater >... | reverse complement strand
AGTTTTCCATGCAATCCCGCAGGATTTCTCCCAGATCACAGACAGAGAAACAGATGGTCGGTTTGCTGGAGAAGGCTAGGATGTCGGCCAACATCTTTTCAAGACGACCGACCTCTTTGACAATGGTGTCGGCATATTGATGCTCTTTGCTCTCTCCCGGCAACCCCCTGAGCAGTCTTCCGGCAAAACCGCCAATGGTGATCAGCGGATTTTTAAGCTCGTGGGCCAGGTTGGCGGCCATTTCGCCGATGGCCGCCAGACGTTCGCCATGAACCAGTCGCTCACGGGCATCCCGCAGATTGCTGTGGGCCTCTTCAATGCGGTTATAGAGCATGGAGTTTTCTACCGCCATGCCGGCCTGGTTGGCAAAAAGTTGTAAAAAATGCAGATTACCCTGTGAGATCGCCTGACCGGATTCGGGATTATCCACCACGATTATGCCGATGGCAGTATCCCGTGCAACCAGGGGCACAGCAGCAAACGTGCCGCCACAGAGCTGTCTGACGAAAAGACATGTCGGGCATTCATGGCAGGCGATGTTATCGATGTGGCAGAGAGTACGTTCGGCAATAACCCGCCTTATCAGAGGGCAACCCGCATCTATGTCAATGCGAGTCATGCGGACTTTGGCACAGAACTCAGCCGAACGCTGTAGCAAGATGGTGTCTTCGCTGATGTCCCATCGACTCCCGAGGGACTCCGGACTCCCGACGATCTGTAACCCTTCAGCCGTTTGACGGGTAACACCCAGCATCCCTTGCAGGACTTCTGATTTTTCACTCCGCAAAAGCAGGAAGGCGCGTTCAAACAGATTGGAGGATGATGTAGTGAGGGCGGTCAGAATAAGGTGGGTCAGCTTGTTGAGACGAATGGTGGAAAGCATGGTGTTACTGAACTGGTAGAGGAGCGTCAGTTCGTTTATTCGGTTTTCGGCAATCGGCTGCTGTAAGGAGTTGTGGTCGGCTTTCATGGGTTACACCTGGCCGCCTTATGCGGGAGTAATCGATTAAATTCGACGTTCCTTCTCTTCCGCTTCCATCTTGCAATTGATACACTGGGTTGTTACCGGCCTCACCTTGAGACGCGCCTCGCCGATCTCTTCTCCGCAATCTTCGCACACTCCAAAGTCACCGGCTTCTATGCGGTCCAGCGCATCTTTGATCTTGTTGATCAACTTGCGCTCCCGGTCACGGATACGCAGCTCGAAACTGCGATCCGATTCCTGTGTGGCACGATCAGTCGGATCAGGGAAGTTTGAGGCATCAGAAGTCATCTCTGTAACAGTTTTGCCGGCCTCGCCCAAGAGAGTTTTTAACTCATCGTTCAATACATTTTTAAAAAATTCCAGCTTATCCGATTCCATAACCAACTCCCGATTTCATATAAACTGCGAAATTGTAGTGAGAAGTGGCTCACAAGTCCAGAAAAAAACAATGTCTGTCACGACTCGAATATCAGATTCATTGCTTCCTGTACCGTTGCAACCCCTTCCAACCGGATACCCCGCTTTTTGATCCGCTTCAGACTGCCTGCCGGGATGATGCAACGCTTGAAACCGAGTTTCTCAGCCTCGGCAATGCGCAGTTCAGGTTGGGTAACGGCACGCACCTCCCCGGCCAGACCGACCTCGCCGAATACCACGGTCTCTGGCGGTATGGCTTTGTCGAGATGGCTGGATGCTACGGCCATAATCATGGCCAGATCAGCAGCCGGTTCGCTGAGTCGGGCCCCACCGGCAGCATTCAGGAATATATCCTGGCCGGCCAGATGCAGACCGACCTTCTTCTCCAGCACGGCCACCAGAAGCGCTAAACGGTTGTGATCGACACCGATTGTAGTGCGACGGGGGACGCCGTAGGATGATTGCGTAACCAGCGCTTGAAGTTCAACCAGCAGAGGTCTGCTCCCCTCCAGTGATGTTGTGACAACAGACCCGGACACACCCAGAGGCCTCTCCGACAGGAACAGCTCCGAGGGATTGGCAACACCACAGAGTCCTTCCTGCTTCATCTCGAACACACCTATTTCGTTTGTAGAGCCAAAACGGTTCTTGACCGCCCGCAGTATGCGGAAGGGATGACTGCCATCCCCCTCGAAGTAGAGTACTGTGTCAACCATATGTTCCAGCACACGTGGGCCGGCGATGGAACCATCTTTCGTAACATGGCCGACGATAAAAATCGGGATATTGCTCCCCTTGGCCAGCAGCATCAGTTTTCCGGCCGACTCCCTGACCTGACTGACACTGCCGGGCGCCGATTCAAGAGTTGAAGTCCAGACCGTCTGGATCGAATCCACCACCATGGCAGCCGGTCTGAGACTGGTGGCAATGGATAGAATCGACTCCAGTGAATTTTCAGCCAGAATCAGCAGGTTTTTGCTGGAAGCACCCAGACGTTCGCCTCGCAGGCGTGTCTGTGAAGCAGACTCCTCGCCGGAGACATACAATACCTGACCGGCCACTGCCGACAACGTGTTCATCGCCTGCAACAACAGCGTGGATTTTCCGATACCGGGGTCTCCACCTATCAGGACCATTGAGCCGGGTACTATTCCGCCCCCCAGAACCCGGTCGAGTTCTCCGATGCCGGTGGTCACGCGAGTTTCTGACTGTGCCGGCACATCACAAATAGGCACCGGCCTGGATTGCCCCATCGGAGCAGTACCGTGAGATGTCCTGACGACGTTCTCTTCAGCCATGCTGTTCCAGGCCGCGCAGTCCGGACATTTTCCAAGCCATTTTGGAGACTGGCTGCCGCATTTCTGACAGGTAAAGACAGTTTTCTGCTTCATCAGAACCCCTGTGTAAGAAAAGGAATTGAACAGTCATACCACCCTGAAAGCTGCACCGTCAAGGGATTTAAAGGGATTTTAAGGGGAGTTTGGATGCTTTACAGGAGGATTTTCAGCAGTTCTCATAGCCAATAATTTCAGCCACAGGGGCCTGTCAATCTGATTGTGTAAATGACTTTTCGGTTGTTAATTGTTAAGTTAGCTCATATTTGTTATCCAGCACTTCCCTGACCTTGGTCGACAGATCAGGCAACGAGAAAGGCTTCTGGATAAAATAAACACCTTCATCAAGCACACCATGTTGAGCGATGATATCAGAAGTGTATCCCGACATATAGAGACACTTGAGATGCGGGTTTAAGGACTGAAGTCTGTTAGCCAAGTCCTTGCCGTTCATCTCCGGCATTATAACGTCAGTAATGAGTAGATTGATCTCTCCAACATGTTCTTGTGCCAGACGCATGGCTTCGCCGGGTGTTCCTGCAGTCAGCAGGGTATAGCCCTGCTTTCCGAGTAATAGAGAGGTTATTTGCAATATACCCGGCTCGTCTTCCACTAACAGGATTGTCTCCTGACCCTTTGGTAATGGTGCGGCCTTTACTTCAGCCTGAGATTTTTGGCTCTTCTCCTCTAGCCGTGGGAGATGGATTGTAAAGGTTGTGCCCTTTCCAGGCTCACTGTAGATAGTGATGAATCCGTTGTTCTGTTTGACAATACCGTACACGGTGGCCAACCCGAGTCCAGTGCCTTCACCGACTCCTTTAGTTGTGAAAAACGGCTCAAATACAAGGGCCATGGTTTCCTTATCCATACCTCTACCGTCGTCACTGACACTCAATTGCACGTAATCACCGGGAACCGCTTCCGGGTTTTCTTCGCAATAGCTGGAATCGACAGTGTTGTTACAGGTCTCAATGGTGATCCGCCCGGTGCCGTTGATGGCATCTCTGGCATTGACGCAGAGATTGGCAAGAATCTGATCTATCTGGCTTGGGTCCGCCTTTATACGCCACAGGTCTGGAGCAGGTTGCCACGTCAGTTGAATAGACTCTCCTATCAATCGCCGCAGCATCTTGAGCATGCCATCGATGACTTCATTCAGGTCTATGTTTTTCGGTGCAATGGCCTGCTTTCTGGCAAATGCAAGTAACTGCTTCGTGAGATCGGCTGAGCGCTCCGCCGTCTTCATGATCTCAGCAAAATGATCACAGATTTTATGGTTTGTATCAGATTGCATCAGGCCAAGTTGTGCATGCCCCATGATAACGGTCAGCATGTTGTTGAAGTCATGCGCCACACCACCGGCCAGGCTTCCTATTGATTCCATCTTCTGAGCCTGATGTAACTGCTGTTCAGCCTTGTGTTGTTCTGTTATGTCAAGAGCGATGGAGAGAAGGCGTTTTTGCCCGGCTAACCTAGTTCAACCAGATCCGGCTGGATGAGGGCTGCCATCTGCCTGGCCTCAAACAGAATATGCTCGCGGCTCTTGCGCTGGGAATACTGGGCAATGATAAGGTCGGCAATCTCCTCCGGATTTGCTAAGGCATACTTCCAGCCGCGTAGGGTGGCGTCACGGAAAGCCTTGACCCGGGCGGGGTGAGTCTTCAATTCCTGTTCGGTGGTAAAAAGAGTGTCCCCGTAGAAATCTATGCCTTCGGATCGCGGCGTGTAGGCCTGATAGCGGAAGCCGGCCTTGTCGAGGAAAAACAGTTCGTTGGTGGAATAGGCGGAGATGGCGTCAATCTTGCCGTCAATGAGATCCTGCGGGTTGAAGGTATGCTTGACCAGAGTAAAACGGTTGTTCGACAGCCCTTCCTTATTGAGATAGGCCGACACATCATCCGCTTTTTCCTCAAGCATAAGCCGCTTGCCGACAAGGTCATGGATATTCTGGGTGGGAGAACCCTGGCGGGTAACGAGTATGTAGGGGGAGTGCTGGAAAATTACTCCCAGCGCCACCACCGGTTTCCCCTCCGCGCGAGCCAGCAGCAGGCGGGACACATCAACGCCGTACAGCGCCTCACCGCCTATGACGGAGTCTATAACCGCCTTGCCCGGTTTTGCCTCAATGAAGTTTACTTCGAGTCCGGCCTCCCGGTAGTATCCTTTAGCCTTGGCGGCATAATAGCCTGCAAACTGGAACTGGTGCAGCCACTTCAGCTGAAGGGTTACCGTTTCCGTGGCGTAAGCGGGTGAAACGGCGAAAATGGCCCAGACTGCAATAACCAAGAATCCGATGCTTTTAATCATGGGAGATGTCATGGCAGCCCCTTGTCAAGCTTGATCACATCATTTATTGCCGGTGCTATTACTGTCGTACATAGATCAAAATGATTTCTTCTATCCAGTTATAACGAATCTTGGTCAACCGACCACAATGCTCTTTAACACATCCCGCAACTGATCAAACCGGTACGGCTTGCTGACCAGTCCTGCGATTTCATCAACCGAAATCCTCGAAGTCACCACCGTATCGCCGAAACCGCTGGAGATGATTATCGGCAGATCACGCTCCAACAGCTTTAGCTCCCGAAACAGCGCGTAGCCATCCATAACCGGCATACCTATATCAGTCAATACCAAGGTAATTTCTGCGGAATTATTCTGGTACAAATCCAGCGCCTCCCGGCCGTTTGAGGCTTCGATAACGTTGAAGCCCAATGCTTCCAGCATGGCTTTTGCTACCTGCTTGACAAGATCTTCATCTTCCACCAACAGCACAGTACCGCTTCCCTGCCAAGGGGTTGAGACTACCTGACTGCTCAATTCATCTCCAGTCGTCTCACTGGCCTCAATCGGCAGATAGATTGTGAAAGTTGTTCCCTCGCCCGGATGACTGATAAGTTCCAAGGAGCCATTATGCGCTTTAATAATACCGAGTACTGCCGACATCCCCAGACCGCGACCGGTAAATTTTGTTGTGTAGAACGGCTCAAAAATTCTGTTTTTGGTTTCAACATCCATGCCGCAGCCGGTATCTGAAACATTCAGACACGCATACCAGCCGGGCTGGATAGCTTTGCCAAGATGGTCAACGTACGAATCACCCGGTTTTATTGCTGTCTTAGTCAGTGACACTTGGATGAATCCCTGCACGTCTCCGATTGCCTCGGATGCGTTTATAATCAGGTTCATAATAATCTGGCGGAGTTGGCTGGCATCGCCGTTGATAGCGGGAATATCTGTCGAAAGATCTGATTTGATCACAACATTCTGGTTGATGGTTGCCCTCAGCATCTGCACCATTTCATCAATCAAATCGGCCAGGTTCACCTTGGTCAGAGTAAACATGGCTTTTCCGGCGTATGCCAGCATCTGACGGCACAATCCGGCGGCACGTTCTGCTGCTTTTTCTATTGTCGGGATATGTTCCACGGCGCGATCCGGTTTCATCTCAGCCAGTGAGCAGTGTCCGATGATTATTGCGAGGATGTTGTTAAAGTCGTGAGCAATACCACCGGCAAGAACACCAAGGCTCTCCAGCTTCTGCGCCTGTTGGAACTGCTGTTCAAGAAACTGTTTTTCATCGTCAAAGCGCTTGCGCTCGGAGATATCGTGGTAATCGCCCAGTATACCCTGGATCTCCGGGTCGTTGATAAGATTGACCAAAGTTATCTCAACCCATTTGTAACTGCCGTCCTTGCAGCGATAGCGGCATTCCGTTGTCCCGGTAGCGTTAGGGGTATTCCGCAGTTTTCCGACAAACTCAAGTCCCGCCGCCAGATCATCGGGATGCACATTGTCAAAGGCATTGACCCCGATGAGTTCTTCCGGTTTCCAGCCGAACCATTTCTCGACATTCGGGCTTTTGTAGCGGTTGACACCATCTTTGTCGATAATGACGATGACATCGCTGATGTTCTCAATCATTTTAGCCTGTCGGTGTTCCAATTTCTTCAGAGCATCCTCAGCCTGTTTGCGTTCGGTAATCTCTACAAATGAAGTGACAAAATGATCCGGTTTGTACTGATAGCCGACAACGTCGTACCAGCGGTCGTTGGCTTGAAGATACTGTTCAAAGTGAATCGTTTCTGCGGTTCTGGCAACCTTGCCAAACGTGCCGATCCAGTCGAACGGGTCATTTTCAATACCGGGAAATGCCTGTGTAACAGTTTTGCCCCTTGGGTCAACACCGGTCATGGTGATGTAGTTTTCGTTGGCATCTATAAAGAAATAATCCACCGCTCTGCCGGAGTCATCATAGATCATACTATGATAGGCAACGCCGACCGGGCCATTCTCAAACAGGGCGCGGAACTTCCATTCCGCTTCATTCAGGCCATCTTGCGCCAGTTTGCGCTCTGTGATGTTTGTGTGCGACAGCAAAACAGAACCATTGCTTCCTATTAATGGCAATACATTCAAGACGAACCAGCGCTTTTCGTTGCCTGACCCATGACACGGATATTCCATGCTGAAGTGTTGCAGCTCTCCGCTTTGAACTTTGCGGACACCATCGAATGCCTCTTGAGCCTGTTCAGTGTCTCCCCATTTGCGATCATATTTGACAAAGTAATCAGCGCCGACGCCCCATTTGCTTGCATCGTCACCCAGGTTGTTTCTGGCAAAATCACTCCACGCTTCATTGACGATCAGAATCACTCCATTGCAATCGATGACAGCCATATTTGAATCAAGGGAGTTGAATACACGCATATTGAAGTCGACTTGTATGGCCAGATCATCTTCCATGTTCTTTCGATCAGTGATGTCATAGCTGAGCACGACAATTGATGTAACATATCCATCTGTATCAAAAACCGGATTATACGTAACCTCGTTCCAACGCTTTCCTGAAATCAGGTCAAAAGTGGTTTCATACGAAACAGACTTTCCTGCCCGTACCTCTTCAATATACTTAAAAGCAATTTGAAAGTTTGCTTCTCCAATAATGTTCTTTACATGCTGCCCAATGATTTTTTCCGAAGCGATGCCGAATGATTTTTCATACGCAACATTCACATATTCGTACTGCAACGTATTTGCATTGACGAACGCTACATGACCGGGAATGTTTGTGACAAGCGCCAGAAATTTTTCATCGCTTTTCTTTTGTGCTTCCTCAGCCTGTTTGCGTTCGGTGATATCCTCAAAAACAGTGAATACCTCATACGGACACGTTTCTCCCGAACGAAAACAGGCACTGCGCCGATACTTATCCAGCGGTATCCACTGATTTTCGGATTAAATACCCCCATGATGACAGCCGGTACAGGTTGACCCGTCCGCAGCGCCACCATAGATGGATGCTCCAGACCGGGGAAGGATTCTCCATTTTCGCGAAGAGTGTCGTGTTCTTCTTTAACTGAACTACTGCCCAGGAACTGATCGCGGCTTTTTCCAAGGATTCGCTCAGCAGCCGGATTCATCGAGATGATTGTACCATTGGCATCCTGATAGACCACGCCTTGTAGCATGGTTTCCGACAACAAACGATAGTGCTCTTCGCTTTGCTGCTGTTCCTCTTCAGCCAGTTTGTGCTCAGCCACATCCCACGCCAAATCCGCCAGCGTTGAAATGATGTCTACGTCCTGCTGGGTATAATCCGTGGTTTTGTTGCCGATACCCATAATGGCAACGATTTTATCGTGGCGGAAGATAGGCACCACCAATTCACGAATGACTGCGGCATGGCCATCCGGCAGACCTTTCTTGTGGGGAAGTGATGCGTAGTCATTGTGGATGACCGGGCGGCGCTCGCGGATACAGTCAACCCAGACACCGGCCTGTGAAACTGGATAATGACTGCCCGAACCTTCGGCTTTGCAGAACATGGTGGCTGTTTTTGTAGACCACGCCTGAAGCGTCAGAATCTGACTGTCGGGGTCTTTGAAATAATAAAAACCGATACAACTGCCGGTGAGCGCTTCGGCCTCGTCCAGTGTCTGCCGTAACAACTCATCAAGGGAATGTGTCAACGAAAATTCCATCAGCCGCAGGCGTGCTGCCATGATCTCACGGGAATGTTTCTGACTGGAGACATCTCTGATAAAGGAAAAGAGCGAACCGCCGAGCGAAGCGGAATAATTGACACTGACCTCAACATCAATAACGGAACCGTCTTTATGCCGGTGTCTTGTTTCGAATCGTAGTGATCCAGCCTCTTTGATCGCAGCAACCCGTCTGGCGATGACCTCCTGACTGTCGATGGCGTCCAGTGACGACATGTGCATGCCAATAAGCTGGTCACGCTGATACCCGGTGAGCTGACAATAGCTCTCATTGGCCTCCAGTACATTGCCTGCCATATCCACAAGCAGAAAGCCATCAATTGAGGAGGAAATAATATGCTGAAAGTCATCTGGCGCTATGGAGCAGCTATGTTCAGTTGTCATAAGGCAAGCCTCCTATTGAAAAAAACCGGCACACGAGAGTATCCGATGCGCCGGTTTGAAAAGGAACAATCATTGTTGTTGACAGAAGTATCCGTCAGGAGGAGATTTTTCTGTCCGCAATATCATTGCCACTTGATGCCCCTCTTGCAACAGAATTTACAGACACAAATAATTTTGTAAGTATATCGTTATTCTTAGTGTTTGCAATGATAAATATTTAAAAACGCGGGCTTTTTAAGTCTCTGTTTTTTTGTACTGCTTTTTGTACCAGTTTTGTACCAGATGGTTTCCATACACTTCTTAATGCCTACATGTTTGGAATTGTAATTTGCCCATTAATGATGCACACAGCTTAAAATTACGGCAGCAGCAAAAAGCGGCACCACCGTAATAGACTTATTGTTTCAGTATGTTACGAGATAATAAAGAGCGGCAATGTTATTGCATAAATGCGAAGTTAGCCCAACGGCGGGCAAACTTTACTAATACCAACGGGGGTGGTGAAAGTGGAACCGATGTCGATTATGACTGTTTGGAAACCACTAGTAACCATGTCGCAACGTATTGTATTCATTACCTTTTCCTTTTCCTAAAAATCATCTCCAACAGTTGTTTTTTGTACCAGTTTTTGTACTAGTTTTTGTACCATGATTTTGTACCACTGAAAGCTGGATTACGCGCGTAATATTGGTGTAATCTAATTGATAATTGTACGCAGGGACAGTAAAAAGAGACGGGCAGTGATTAAATATTATGCAGTTTTGTGAGTAAAGAGGAGTGAGAGGCGCGGTAGAGTTTCAGGTAACCCGATTAAACAGGAGTACTACAGAATCATTTGGAGCACAGAGACGGGGCTAGATGAGGTTTCTTATTAACGGCAGATACCCGATAGACCCCCCATTGGACTTGTCAACCAGATTGTGTAAATGACTTTTCGGTTGTTAATTTTTAAGTCAGCTCAGATTTGTTATCCAACACTTCCCTGACCTTGCTCGCCAGATCAGGCAATGAAAACGGCTTCTGGATAAAATAAACACCTTCATCAAGCACACCATGTTGGGCGATAACATCAGCAGTGTATCCCGACATATAGATACACTTGAGTTGCGGGTTTAAGGACTGAAGTTTGTTAGCCAATGTCTTGCCATTCATCTCAGGCATTATCACGTCAGTAATGAGTAGATTGATCTCTCCAACATGTTCTTGTGCCAGACGCACGGCTTCGCCGGGTGTTCCTGCAGTCAGCAGGGTATAGCCCTGCATTCCGAGCAGTTGCGAGGTAATTTGCAATATACCCGGCTCGTCTTCCACTAACAGGATTGTCTCCTGACCTTTTGGTAATGGTGCGGTCTTTGCTTCAGTCGGAGCTTTTTGACTCTTCTCTTCTAGCCGTGGGAGATGGATTGTAAAGGTTGTCCCCATTCCAGGTTCACTGTAGATGTTGATGAATCCGTTGTTCTGTTTGACAATACCGTACACAGTGGCCAACCCGAGTCCAGTGCCTTCACCGACACCTTTCGTTGTGAAAAACGGCTCAAATACACGGGCCATTGTTTCCTTGTCCATACCGCTACCGTCGTCACTGACACTCAAATGCACGTAATCGCCGGGAACCGCTTCCGGGTTTCTTTCACAATAGTTGGAATCTAGGGTGTTGTTCCGGGTCTCAATGGTGATTCGTCCGGTGCCTTTTATGGCATCCCTGGCATTGACACAGAGATTGGCAAGAATCTGGTCTATCTGGCTAGGGTCGGCCTTTATACGCCACAGGTCTGGAGCAGGAAGCCATGCAAGATGAATATTCTCCCCTATAAGCCGCCGCAACATCTTGAGCATGCCATCGATGCCCTCATTCAGGTCTATAATTTTGGGGGAAATAGTCTGCTTTCTGGCAAACGCAAGCAGTTGTCTGGTAAGATCGGCTGAGCGTTCTGCTGCCTTCTTGATTTCGGCAAGATGATCACAGGTGGGGTGATTTGCATCCAACTCCATGAGGCCAAGGTATGTGTGTCCCGTGATAACCGTCAGCAAGTTGTTGAAGTCATGGGCCACACCACCGGCCAGGCTTCCGATCGACTCCATCTTCTGAGCCTGTTGTAACTGCTGTTCAGCCTTGTGTTGTTCTGTTATGTCAAGAGCGATGGAGAGAAGGCGTTTTTGCCCGGCTACCGATATAACCTCCCCCCAGTATTTGCAAAGTTTAGTCTGACCTGTCTTAGTGTGGAGAGAGATTTCTTGTCCATGTATTCTCCCCTGCTGCTGAATGCTTTCCTTTAGTTGAATCCTGTCCGTTTCTGAAATCCAGCCAAGTTCAACGGATGTCTTTCCGATAACCTCTTCCCGATTGAATCCGGAAATATCCAGGAATTGTTGATTGGCATCCAGATATGTGCCGTCCTCAATATTGCTGATAGTGATCATAATCGGCGCATTATTGAATGCAGTGGTGAACAACTCGTTGCTTTCGGTTAATGAATCCTGTATCTGCCTCCGCTCGGCGATATCCCAGGCCAGGCCTGCAAAGCGGGAGGCAATCTGCACATCCTCTTCAGTGTATTCCGTATCCTTGTTTCCGATACCTAATATCCCAACAATCTTGTCGGAACGGAAGATCGGCACGGCCAGTTCCCGGATTACTGCTGCGTGACCTGGTGGCATCCCCTTGCGGTGAGGCAGTGAGGCATAATCATTGTGGATGACCGGTTGTCGCTGATGAATGCAGTCAACCCATACTCCGGCTTTTTCAATGTCATAATGGCTGCCGGTGCCTTCTGCTTTGCAAAAATCTCTGGCGGTCCGGGTGGACCAGGCATGCAGCGTCAGGGTGCGCTGATCTTCCTGCAGCAGATGGAAGAATCCGATTAGGCTGCCGGTCAGCTCTTCTATCTGGTCAAGAGTAGCGGTGAGCAGTTCATCCAGAGTATGTGACAGGGAGTATTCGATGAGTTGCAGTCTGGTTGCTGTCAGTTGCTCCTCTCTTTTTTGACGGGTGATGTCACGGGAAATACCAACAAGGCCTATTGGTTGACCGTCTTTTCCAAGGATTGGTGCCTTCACTGTGTCCATAAACAATCTGTTTCCATCAGCGGCTATGACCGACTCTTGCAGATGAACCGCAACTCCCCCCTTCAAAACCTGTTTGTCATGCGTCACAATATGTTCTGCTAATTCCTTTTCAAAGAAGTCAAAGTCAGACTTGCCAATCTGCTCCTGCTCCGAAAGTCCGGTAAATGATTCGGATGCTTTGTTGCAGCCGAGATAGACGCTATTTACGTCTTTGAAGTAAATGAGATCACTGGCGGAATCGATGAGTGAGCGCAGAAAAGCCTTTTCGGTCCATAAGACTTCCTCTGCTTGCTTCTGTTCAGTAATATCCCGCGCTGTTGATAATGTTCCGACTACCGTGCCATGACTGTCCACAAGAGCCTTGCACCACCAGGCAAGCAAGCGAATTTCGCCGTCCTTGCGGCGTTGCCAGCTTTCGACGTACAGGACATTGCTTGTGCCTTCAAATAACAGCTCTGTTTTCTGATAGGTATTCTGCTCACCTGCAAAATAATACGCAGCCTCTTTGCCGATAACATCGTCACCAAAAAACTCCAGTCCCACACTGTTTGCCCATTTATAGACCCGGTTTGCGTCAACCTCCATTATGATATCGGGAATCGCTGTCAGGAGGGCATTCTGACGTCCTGACAGAAGCTGCAACTCTTTGGTGCGATCTGCTACCTGTTTTTCCATCTCTATATGCGAATGTTCTATGTTTGAAGCCATGGAATTGAACACCAAGACTAGTTGCCCGATTTCGCTTTGATCGAGCTCGGCGGACCGTGCCGTAAAATCACCATCTTCAATTTTCAGTGCTACTGCGGCCAGCGCCTTGACCGGACTGACAATCTGCCGTGCCAGATAAATACAAAGGATAAAACCTGCTCCAAACAGAGCAAGCCAGAATAATACCTGTCGGATCAGATCTTCCTTGGCCTGCTTGTACGCAAGGCTGGACTCCATCTTAAGGACCAGTCCGAGTGAGGTACTACGGTCAACAGCAATCTGACGGTGAAAGGCCAGCACGTTATTACCGAACTGATCAAGTCCCTCATAGGGGGCATTGATACCGGAGAGCGCCAGGGTAATTGGAGCTGACTTTGATATATCGGCGGTCGGAATGTTCAGTGACTTGATGCCGCCTTTGCTAACCCGGAATTGTGAGAGACTGGTGCCAACTGTGCTGGCAATGATGCATTCCCAATCATGTGAAACAATGTTGTTGCGGATAGACCAGATCAGTGGGCGCAGTGCCTCCTCAAGGTCACACTCTGCAATCAGCAGGGCGATAATACGTTGTGAGGCGTCTGTAGAGAGCATCTGACGGACAATCCTCACATGTGACCTGTTATCATGGCCCCGTATGATCTGGATTCTTTCTCGATAGCCGGGGGTAACAAAATCGGAAAGTTTGTCCGGGGTGATGGCAATGTTTGCCAAGCTCCGGGCTTTTTCAGAACTTCCACTGACAGCCAGTAAAGATGCGTCCGCCGGATCAAGAACTGTTACGGTGTCGATGTCGGGATGACTGTTCAGAAACGCTTTCAATTCATCTGTGATCTCCGGCCCCTGTCGAGTCTTTCTGCTCTCAATGGATTTGCGGAGCATCGGGGATACAGTCAGTCCGTCAACATCAATTCTACGTTCAGCAAACCAGCTTGCGAGTCGCTCGCCAAGGAGGCCTGAGGCAAGTTCCAGATCCCCCAGATTTTTGTCGCGAGTGGCAGTGAATTTTCCTTTGATAGTGGTGCCGGGGATGCCGGCAACTTCGATCGTTATCATGACTAACAGGAACAGCAGGATCAGGAGGGAAAAACCGAGGACAATCCGCGTGCCGATTTTCAAAGTAGCAAGCGCTCTCTTCATGGCGCCCCCTGACTGCCCTGATAGAGCTTGTCAGACGAATAGTCGAAGCGATCTATCTGCCAGCTTTTATCGGCAATAACTTTGGGGAGGAGTTCTTTGTCGACAGTGGCGCTGATCTTCTTCCAATCGGCAGTGGCCGGCAGCGAACCGATCT
>Ga0194063_10001673_pt1 | contig 14207 bp, 9 predicted proteins | sample SepL3720m_MetaG_FD_155459 | JGI IMG/M metagenome (GOLD analysis project Ga0194063, IMG submission 155459) | Anoxic zone freshwater microbial communities from boreal shield lake in IISD Experimental Lakes Area, Ontario, Canada - Sep2016-L373-20m | ecosystem: Environmental > Aquatic > Freshwater >... | reverse complement strand
AACCCGGGGTAAAAGATATAACTATCACAGAAAATCCTTCAACCAAATTGCAATCGCCTTCTACTAGTGCCAAAAATATAAAAGTTGATGTTATAGTAAAAACTAGCACTATAGCTTCTATGGCTACTGACAATACCGAAGACCCTGCTGCAAGGGGTATTAAAAAGCAAAGGGCTATTGCAAGTAGTAGCATGGCACAAAAGGAATCGAATAACCTACCTAAGCCTTTGCAAAATTTTAACGTTAATAATAGTAACCAATCATCCATTGCAGCCGTATTACCAACAACTATGAAGCCTGGAAATAAAATTAAAATTGTTACAACCAACCCAATTAATAATAATATTACTACAGTAAACGCTACTGAATCATCAATGACTAATTATGCAATCAATACCGTTTATACAAATAATTCTATGGAAGAATCAGACAACAATGGTTTGCTTTCAATCAATAATGAGAAAGTAAAGAAAACTAAATTGGGAGGCTTCCTTCGAAAAGTAAAGCGTGTGATAGAGCGCAATACCAATATAAAAACCGGCAATGGTATTAAAGTAGCAGGATTTGATATCGCCATCCAATAATTAAAATCAACAGACAATGAAACAGATCATTACCATGGTTGCACTGGCAGTATTATGTAATAATAGCAAGGCCCAAACCACCGATTCCATCCCATCAAAAAGCAGTGATACCATTCGCATTGGTAATATTGTCATCATCAAAAAAGGGAAAACTAAATCTGATGCAGCAATTACAATGGGAAGGAAAAAAACAACGCGTAAACAAAATGCAAATATCAGCACCAACTGGTGGATTGTAGATTTGGGTTTTAGTAATTATATAGATAAAACTAATTATTCCAATACAGGCAATTATCTAATAAATAAACCTGGTAGTCCTTTACTAGGAGAAAGCGACTTGAAATTAAATGCAGGTAAGAGTAGAAATGTCAATATCTGGTTTTTTATGCAGCGCCTGAATTTAATTCATCACTATGTAAATCTGAAATATGGCTTTGGCCTTGAATTAAATAACTATCGTTTTAAATCGGCCATTAGTTATAAAGAAAGCGGTGCCGTCCCTTATACTAATACGCAAACCAATGCGCCCTTTATATTCAGGGACTCTATTTCGTTTACCAAAAATAAATTGGCTGCCGATTACCTGACCATTCCACTGATGATTAACTTTAATAGTAACCCATCGAGCAAAAAGAAAGGGATTAGCATGAGTGCAGGGGTAAGTGCAGGTTATCTTTACAGCCAACGCAATAAGCAAAAAAGCGGCCAACGTGGCAAGGATAGAAATAAGGGAGATTACGATTTGGAAAGATTCAAATTCAGTTATATCGCTGAATTAGGTTTAGGCCCTGTTAGGTTTTACGGATCCTATAGCCCTAATAGTTTTTACCAAAGAAGTTTAGACATTCGCCCGTATACTATCGGTATTCGCATGAGTAATTGGTAAAACAAGCTCTCTCCTCCAGCCCAAACCCTGCCGTAGCCATGGAGAAAGCAGGCAAGGGTTGGATTACTATAAAAGCCGCAGTATTCACTGCGGCTTTATCATTTAAAGCCCTTTTTCCACATTCAGCAAAGAATGTTAATGTTTTCCAAATCAATAAAATATTTTTACATGGCACAGCGTTTGCTAAGAAGGCTGTAAGCAATTTTATAACCTTATGAAATTTTTCAAAATCAATTTTTTTGTATTAACAATTTGTACCCTAGTACTATTTTCCTTTACCCCTGATAAAGGGAAAAAGAAAAAACCTGCCCCAAAAAATAAGGCTGCAACCAATATTACTAAATCATCCATTACTGCAAGCCCAGATTCTTCCGAAAATCAATATTATATTGTCATTGACAAAAGTGATTATGAATTAAAAGTATACGACGACGAAGGTTGGTATGCAACCTATCCGGTAGTATTTGGCAGCAAAGACCTAAGTGATAAAATGCGGGAAGGAGATCGCAGAACACCAGAAGGTAATTTTAAAATTATCATCAAGAAAATTCACCCAAAATGGGGACCTGAATTATTATTGGACTATCCAAATGAAACGAGTCTTCAACGTTTCCATGAAAGAAAATCAAAAGGGTTGCTAAGCAAAAATGCTAGGATTGGCAATGGCATTGCCATTCATGCTACTAGGCCTGAGGAAGAGTGGACAGTTGACAATTTTTATAACTGGACAGATGGTTGCATATCGGTAAAGTATACCGAAATGCAAGACCTCTTCAGTTATATTCATCTGGGCACAAGGGTTACTATTCAACCTTAGGGTGCTCTAAAGTGAAGTGCTTTTTGAGGTAAATTAAACTACCATCTCCGTAACTCAAAAATCTGAATTTATTTTCTAGCGCATAGGAATATACGCGTTTCCAATCTTCACCAATGGCAGCCGCGACCAACAATAATAAAGTGGATTGAGGCTGATGGAAATTGGTGACAATACCATTGGCTACCCGAAACGAATAACCAGGAGCGATGAATATTTGAGTCTGAATTATTATTTGTTGCAATGACTGCAATTCCATCCAGTCTAATAATGAATGCAGTGCCTGAGAAGCGGATATATTTTGATTGGCCAAACTGGGTTCATAAACATCCCACTGTTGAATGGCAATGTCTGTACAAGCAGGATTCAATATTGTTTTTACGCCCATCCAATACAGCGATTCCATTGTTCGAAGAGAAGTTGTTCCCACGGCAAAAATTTGTTGCCCCTGCTGATCAATTAATGCTTGGATAGTAGCTTTACAAACATCCATCCATTCTGCATGCATTTCGTGTTGCTCCATAAAAGCAGCTTTCACTGGCTTGAATGTACCTGCGCCCACATGTAGGGTAACAAAATTGCTAGCAATTTTTTTATGCTTTAAATTGTCAAATACATTTTCGGTAAAATGCAAGCCCGCAGTGGGCGCTGCTACAGAACCCTGCTGTTCGGCATAAATAGTTTGATAGCTTTCTTTATCCGATTCCGTTGCTGCCCTTTTGATATAGGGAGGCAAGGGGATATTACCAGCCAACTCCAATATTTCAGCAAAACTTATTCCTGCATCCCACCTGAAAGAAACAATATACGCTTCCGTTTGTTGCTCTATTTTTTGTACGTAGAGTTGTATAGGATGACCATCCTTCTCTACTATCTGCATTAATTCACCCTCCTTCCATTTTGCGGCACCTCCAATAAAACACTTCCAGCTAGCTGTGGCTGATTGAGAAAAGGTCTGACTGTATTCAGCTTGATATGGTTCTAATAGAAATATTTCAATAACAGCTCCGGATGCTTTTTGAAAAAAAAGCCTCGCTTTAATAACTTTTGTATTGTTGAAAAGTAGCAAACTACCTGCTGGAATATAATCAGCGATGTGCTGATAGGTAGAAGTATTAATCTCCCCCTCCTTATATATTAATAGTTTTGCATCGTCTCTTTTTGATAAGGGGTATAATGCAACCTGGCTATCAGGTAAGTCGTACGCAAAATTGCTAATCGCTAATTGTCGAGGATGCATTATTGTAAAAAATTATTTACTTCTTTAACCCATTTTTCTTTTTCCTTTTTGCAAAGACTTTCATGACCACTATTTTCATATATCACCAGTTTTTTTGCTGTGTTGATATTACTATAGCAGTCATCTATTTCACCCCTGGTTACTCTTGGATCATTGGCTCCCCACTGCAACAATACTGGGCAGGCGATTTTTTTTGCATAATCACTGGGGCGCATATTAAATGCCCAAAAGCCATGTTCAACGCCACCCCAAAAAGTAAGCAATGTAGCCAAGGGCTGTTTTGGTAATCCCATCATTTTTATTCGCCCCTCTACTGCTTTGGAGATGGAACCAAAAGGCATTTCAAGAATAATTCTAGTAGGATGCAATGGATAATCTTTTATAGCTTTTAAAATAGTAGATGCGCCCATTGAAATACCCCAGAGTACGATATTTTTCTCCTGCTTATTTTGGATAAAGTTATAAGCCAATTCTACATCTTCTGTTTCATCATATCCAACGGTACATGTATTGCCCTCACTTGCTCCATGTGCCCTAAAATCTAATTGAAATGTATTGTACCCCATTTTTCTAAATGCAGTAGCTTCTGCATTCGTACCAGATTTTTTTCCGCCATGTCCATGAAATAAGCAAACAGTTCCAATGGGATTTTCTACTCGACCATACCAAGCTTCTAATTTTAAACCCGACTTAGTGGTAAGTTGTACCACTTGTATTCCCGAATCGGGCAAACTATTTATTTGCTTAGCAAAATTAATTCCGAATAAAGCTTCTTTTGTTTTATCCCATCCACTCTTTACTGAATCGGGTTGGATGGTAATAGTTCCAGCATCATAAAAATGAGTGAATTTGTATGCATGAAATGCAGTGACCATATTAATGAATAAAAAAAGTATCAACAATGTCCTGAATACTATTTTTAGCAATTTTTTCATAATAAATATTTGAAGCAAATGTAATAGAATTATGTAATTATTTGGAGAAATGCATCCTCTTACAATAAATCAAAACGACAATGAGAATATATTACTCCCTTTTATTGCTAATAGCCTGCTCCGCTGCAATAGCCCAAAATAATTTGGCAGCCAATATTATTGAGGGTAGCAAAACACTTGTGGATCTCATAAGAGTTATAAAAATGCCAAAGAATAGTTTAATTGCTATGCCAGCAAGCACCCCTATATTGGATAGTTGTAGTATTAAAAATATTGCTGACATCTGCTACAAAAATATCAGTGGAAATGCCATCAATATTAGCCTGTCTAGACGAACTGGCAATACCTATACAGAAAGTTTAAGTTTAAAAATACCCAATAATAGCCAGGAATGCTTGTATGAACTGGTAGCGGGTATTTATAAATATAAAATAGAAATAGAAGGAGAGGCCCAGAAGGTATTAATAAATGAAGGAGAGCTAAAATTGAATGCCTGCGAAAAGGTTATAAGAGAGATAAAAAAATAAATATTACTTAGGCATTTTTTGTTGAATCGGCAAGGGTATGGCCTTACGATTAACAACTATCGCAGTGGTTTTAATAGCAAAATAATTTTCATCCATTAATAAATATCCTTCTAATTCATTTTGTACTCCCCAAGAATTTTTTACATAATACCAAGTATGCCCCAGTTCATTCTTGGCTAAACCAACTATATGCATAACATGGTCTAAATAACTGGTACTATCTTTAAATGCAGATTGCCTAGCACTTACTATATCTGTCGATTTATTGTCTACATATGCTGCCCCGTTTGCGAAATTGAAACCTTCATCACTTACGTCTCCATTCCATAGTACAGTATAGCCATGCATCAACGCACTATCCGTGATGGCTTTGAATTCATTAAAGGGCAGATTCATGTATAAGTCATCGGAAAAATTATATTCATTTTCCAATACGAAGCCCTTATAATAAGGATGATGCGTATAAGATGTTATTTCTACATAATCTTCTGGCTTAAGTTGGAGATACTGCTGCATATAAGTCTTGGGATTATATTGTTGCCCTTGAACTATAAATTTTGCCGGTAATTTCCCCAGGTATCTATCCAGTAATGAATTAATATATATCCAGTCTGCAGCATCAGGTGATTGCTTTTTTTGTCTGACTAGTTTTTTTACAAAGCGGGTGATTGCTGTATCTAAATTTGTATGGTTGTGATTTATTTCTCCTGCAGGTTTTCCGTTGTATACTTCTTCCGGAACCATTCCATATTCTTTCATTACCCATTGTATAGTATGAAATTGACCTCCTGGTGTTAAGCAATTCAATCCATTTTTTTTAAGGTGTAACTGAATTTTCTGTATCCATGCCAAACGAGCTGAATACATTTCGCTGAGGTCAATATTTTTCTTTCCGTTGCGAATCAGTTCTGATTCAAAAAATGAATTGCCAGCAAAACTCCAGCAGGTAGAGGAAAGGTATTGGTCTTTTACAGCACTACAGGGTATTTGGTTCAAAATACGAATAGAATGTTTTTCTTTTTGCACAGTGGTTAGTTGTGCATTGATATGAATTGAAATAAACAAAACCGGCAATACAAATAATTTAGCCATAAAACAGTTTTACGCAATGTATCAAAGAGTTTTACCAATGTGCTACCCACCACAGGGTATACTATTTAAAATAAAGTTAAATTAAATGAACTGTGCCCCGCAAACTCACTACATTAGTGCTTACCATCAGTGAATTATTGCTATTAAAGTATTGCTTTTTCGTAAATCATTTAATGAAGGCTATCTGATTTATCTACAATCGTATTAGAAAAAGTAACAGACACGGCAGTGCCAACAGCTTTTTCACTTTTAATATAAAGTGTAGCTCCTGTCATCTTAATCAGGTCCTTAATAATCAGGTATCCAAGTCCATTACCCTTTCTGTTATCCATATTGGCGGAAGAGACAATAAACTGATCAGCTATGATATTTTTAATTTGATCCGCACTCATCCCTACTCCTTGATCACTTACTGTAATGGTAATTTCCCCATCCATTAATACTGCATTTATATGGATATCACTTTTCTCTGAAAAATTGATAGCATTAGTCAATAAATTATAAATCAAAATTTTCAAAGGTTCAAAGAATTGATATACCTGCAATTGTTCTTCTACCTGATTTACTAAACGCAACTGTTTTTGTTTGGCCATGGAATGAAGTATTCCGGTTACCTGATTGACCAAATCATACAAATGAAATTGCTCCTTTGTCAACCTTCTGTTTTCATTCTGGTATTTAATCCAATTAAGAATATTTGTAGAAAGCAATTGTAATTCTCTGGCAGTATTGGTCATTTCCCTTATTGTTTCGTCCTGTAATTCTTCCGACATCAGGGACTTTTTTTCCAGTAGGTTCTGCCCCGCTACTGCAACAAACTTTAAGGGCGTAACAATATCATGACTGATAATTGAAATCAATCTGGTTTTAATGGAGTTATTTTTTTCTAAGATTTCATTTTGCTCCTGCAATTCGCTTGTTTTTTCTGCAACCTGTTTTTCCAGTTTTTCTTGTCGGATGATGTATTGGTTGGTACGAATTCTAAAGTAAAGTGCAAATAATCCGGTAATAGACAATGCGAGTAAAGCGTAAAACCACCAGCGTTTATACCAGGGTGTTATAATAGAAAATTCCAATACTTTATAAGAGTAATTGTTAGGTCCAAACCCATTCAATTTGCGAATTCTTAGTTTGTAGCTTCCTGAGGGAAGGTTACTAAACCGAATTTCAGCAGCATCGCCATAAGCCACCGACTTCCATTGCACCGTATCATTTAATTGATATTCTAGATAGATATTTTCGTTATTACACCAGGCCGAATAAGCCAGCTTAATGGCAATATCACTGGTAGTGGCAGGCAATGGGTGAGTGGCCATTTCCATAGGAGTAGTTAATTTATTATCAACTATCACTTCATCAATAAACACTTCGCCGGAAGGATATACAGGATTGGCATAATCAGAATTCACCCATAACAGTCCATCCATCGAGGGAAAAGATATTATATCATTTTTCAGGCGTAGCGCACAAGGTTTACAACCCCCATTTAGTTCTGTCATTTCCATGCCATCTTTATTTCCGAAATAATGGTAATAAACCATACTGTTTTTATAGTCATAGGCATCTATTAATTCCTGCAAATTGGCCTTAAATAACCCTCGATTAGTGCTTATCCAAACAAATCCTTTTCCATCAGGTACAAAACAATGAGCATATGACAAATATTTATTTTTATCTAGGGGCATCTGCTGTGTATTGCCATTTTTATAAATATAAAAACCCGATCCGTAGGTTCCCATAAATACATAATCCTTGTATTTCCATAGCGTGCGAACACATGCATTGTCTTTTTGAAATAAAGTGTCAAGAATATGAGTCTTAATTTGATATCGAAATACGCCAGCGCAGGTTGCAATAGCCAATGTACCGGAACTTAATTCCTGGATATCATAAGTAATGAAATTGGCATTATTGGGATATTTTTTTAAATAGATCAAACTATCATTATTGATGTAACCTATCCCATTGTTGGAAGCGGCAAATAATTGTCCCCCCGTGGAAAGCAAAACCACTTCAAGTTTTATTTTATTATATATTTTGGTCTCGCGGGTTACCATATTGTATTGATGCAAACATGCATATCCCAATTTATCCTCTACCTGCGAGTACCAAAGCAAACTATCATTGGTGATGGAGACATAAAAAGTAAACTTCCCCTTTATAGGCAAGTCCCCCTTAAATGCTTCTTTGCCATTAATAATATCCCCTTCATTAGTTAATATACTGCCATTGGGCAATGCTACTTGAGAGTAATAAGAGTTTCGGTTTTTTGTATTAATTGTTGCCCGTTTCTTAGTCTCGACTGTTGATTTTTTTAAAACAATCAATCCTTTTGAATCTGTACCAATAAATAACAATCCTTTTTCAGCACTATATTGCACACAACGTATTAAAGCATCCGAGGGTATTCCCGAAAAGATTACGCTAGTAACCAATCGATTTTTTTCGAAGCTAATTTCCCATGCATTTTCGTTTTCAATTAAAATAGGATGAGACATGCCGGTTTCCCAGTAAATTTTACTTTGCAAATCAAATTTTGGCAGCCATTCTGCTTGGCTATTTTCAATAGCAATAGCTGTTAGACTAAATTTATTCACATCAAGTATAAAGGCTTTTTTTTCATTATTGAATACAAATACCTGACCATCCATTTTAAAGAATGAACTAATATTCTTTTCAGCTATTGTTAGAGGCCTTGGGTTGTTTAAAGAAATGGAATTGTAATACAAATTACCAGCTTGTAAAATAAGGCAGGCGGTATCGCTAAGGCTAATTAATTTTTCTGTTACGACAGAAAATCTTGCTGGAATAGCATCTTTACGATGCTGTAGAAAAAAACGATCTGAAGTACCCACTAAATAATAATTTCCGCTATATGGATTTGAATTTGGGATTGCCTTGTATTTCAAATCGGGCATGTTTTGCCGAACAGAAAAAATATTTCCAGCCATATCTGAAATTGAAATTTCATTTTGTTGATTTCTTAGTATGAACATCATTCTCTCTGAGGCGATGCCCTTGGTATTTTCTTTTGTAAAGGATCTGAAATCAACTCCGTTGAATCGTACAATGCCAGCTTCCGTTGCCATCCATAGAAACCCGGTACTTTCATCCCATTGCAACCCCTTAATACCATTGGAGGGGAGTCCGTTTTCTGTAGTAAATTGTTGCACCTGTGCCAGACCTGGCTCTTGAGCAAAAGCAGGGAGAGATAAAAAAAGCAGACTGATAATAAATGCTTGAATGCTGTACATAATTACCATAACAAGTTACAGCAAAGCCATCAATAATTTACATTGTAAAGGGTGGCCAATTCCATTAATTCTTTAATATTACCGGCATTGGTTTTTTTAAAAATCCGGTTCTTAATGGTGGAGATAGTGTTCATTTTCAGGTTGAGCGTTTCAGCTATGTCCTTGGTGCCGATTCCCTTTAATACATAATGCAATATTTCTAATTCTCTGGGAGCTAGGGTAGAAAAGGGATTGTCCTGAAAAGCAATGATAGGATGCCTTGATGTTGGATCTTCGTTTTGCAAAAACTGCCGGAGTAATTGAATGATTTCTTCCTCCCCAACAGATTTTGATAGATAATATTTTATGCCATATTGTTTCAATGCTTCTCCATATACTTCACTGGGTTGCATAGAAAAAACCATAATATTCAAATCAGGATAAACCCTGCGAATATTAGGAATCACCTCCAATGTATTCCCGTCTGAAAGAATAATATCCAATACAAGGTGGGTGTATTTTTTCTTAACGAGTTCCTTCATCAATTCATTGCAGGTGGCGGCTTCCTGTATATCCTGATAACCCAGGTTGAGCTGTAAATATAATTTCAACCCCTTCCGGATCATACTGTGGTCATCTGCTATAAGTATACTAGGTTGCATAAATATTATAAATATCTGAATTTGATTTGAACATTTACCTGATAATTGTCACCTGGCCTTTAAACACCTGATTCTTATTATCATGCAAAACAATTAAATAAACATAAGACCCCATGGGTTGCTTTTTTCCCTGATAATTACCATCCCATGGTTGATTGCTATAATTTTTTGATTCCACTATTTTTTGCCCATAGCGATTATAAATGGTGACGGTGGCTTCTGGGTACAAAGCTATACCAGGAATAACCCATTTTTCATTTTTTCCATCCCCATTGGGTGTAAATGCGTTCGGAATAAATAATTTAGATACCACATTTACAGTTACATCATCTGTACCACTACAATGAGAAACAGGATCTTCTGCTAACAAAACATAATTGGTGGTGCTGGTGGGACTCGCCAAGGGTTGCAAAATACCTGCGCTGTTTAAACTGGAAGCAGGTGTCCATAAATAATTAAATGGCAATACTGGGCTTACCGTTGCATTCAATAAAACTGCCGTACCTGTTTGAATGAGTTTGTCGGTACCTGCATTTACCAATGGAACAGGATAAACTTGTAGGTTGTCGGTAACAGCTAATGATCCACACCCATTAGTATCGGTAACGGTTAAACGAATAGGATAGCTACCCGCCGAAGTATAGGTTCGGGTAAAGGGCGGAACAGCATTTCCTATTCCGTTGCCAAAATTCCAATTCCAGCTACTGATACCACCAGTATTGGATGTAAAGAGCACCGGTTTGTTTTCACAAACAGTATCCTTTTTAATAGTAAAAGAAACGGTAGGATTTGGATGTACAAGCGGGATGGTTTGAAAAACAGTATCGCTGACACAGCCTTGGCCAATATCAACCACATGTTTTACAATAATATTTGACAGAGATGTCGAGTATGCATGAACGGTAGTATTACCTGTACTAATATTGCCTGTATTGCCATCACCAAAATTCCAGCGCCAGGTAGTATTGGTTGCTGTAGTATAGGAGGAAGTAAAACTAAACCCACTGTCCACACAGGCACGGCCTGTATAACTAAATGTTGCACTGGGTTTATTTGCAACTGTAATAGTACGCCTGAATGTATCGCTGGTACAACCCAAATTAGATACAGTTACCAATGACAGTATATAAGTACCCGGATTGGCATAAGTATGATAAAAAGCACTGTTGGTATTCCTGTTAAGGATATTCCCATCGCCAAAATCATATCGCCAATCGACTAGGGTACCGATTGCGATAGAAGAAGTATCAGTAATATGAATTGAATCTCCTACACAAATATTGCGGTCGTAACCGAATTTGGCAATTGGGGAGGCATTTACTACAACTGTTTTATAACTGGTATCGCTCTTGCAACTATTATTAGAAGACACAATCAGTTTAACTTGGTAAGTGCCAGGGTTAATATAATGATGATAAAAATTAGCTGGGCTGGTATGGTTAATAATATTACCATCCCCAAAATCATACCGCCAGTTGGCAATGCTTCCAATGCCAATGGAGGAAGTATCAGAAATTAAAACAGAATCTTTTTGACAAATAGGAGAACCAACACCCAGTCGGGCAATGGGTGAATCGAATATAGTGAGTTGTTTAGTAGTATCCCCCACGCATCCGTTTGTTGCAAAAATCCGATAGCGAACATTTTGTGTGCCGGCTGTTACATATTTTTTCTTAGCATTCACTGTAGTTTGAGTACTACCGTCATCAAAATTCCACAAATAATCATAAATGGTAAAACCATTGGCAGTAGAAGTAGCAGTAAAATATACGGTATCTTTTAAGCAAACCGGGTTAGTAAAATTAAAATTTGCTTTTGGCCCTTGCTGCACAACAACTACCACGGTATCAGTTTCTGTATTATTGCATGCATCAATATTGGGTGATGTATAACTAAAAGGAATGCGATAGGTTCCGGCATTTGCAAATAGCAAATCATGCTGTACTGTATAAGTATAGTACTTTCTTCCATTGATAAAGGGAGAATCAATAGGAATGGGGTTCGCAATAATTGAATCAGCAGTAGGCGTCAATCCTGGCACCTGACTAAATTTCCAATGAATATTTGTAAGCCTGTATCCAATTTTAGCAAAAATTCTAAATGGTGTTTGAGGACAGGTAATTGTATCTGGGTTGCCTGTTATACTGAATACATTCTTAATTTCAGTTTTGACATTGAGATTATTAATGTTACAGCCGACATTGTAGCCGTAGCTTTCTGCTCTCCCGAGGCCATATACTGTGGCAGTAAAAGCGGAATCACTAGTGATGGAGTGTTGCATATCCATACCAGAACCAGGTATATTAGGAATAACAACAGAGTAAGCTGGGTTATTGGGGTGAACCTTTATTTGGGAAACAGGAATTGGTAAACCATCTAATAATAAAGAGCTAATTCCAGCTGTAGGTATGATTATATTAACATAAGAATATGAAATAAGATCATGAGAGCTTAAATAAAAAATCACAGACTTCTGACCCTGTTCTATTGGACTGAGATAAAACATTTCAGGATCTCCGATATACTGACTACCAAAAGGGTCAAATCCAAAATTTCGCCAACATTCAGACCTATTAGGGAAATATTGTGAAACAAGAATAGGCTTATCAGATTGTATAAAATCTCCTCCGGTAGAATCTATAAGTGAGTAATAAAAATTATTTATAAGACCAGTAAGAACTATCCCATTTCTTTTTACAACAGTTGTTGGGTCTTTTACACATACTCTATAATGATTTTTAAATGGAATATTTATATCCCCTGTAAAATTACTGATGGTGTGGTGCGTAAGATAACGGGTGCCCCATGCTTGTAAAGGGAATATTTGCTGATGGAATACTTCAGCACCATCACCTGCACATATCCTAATTCCACCAGAGCCAGAAAATAAGGCAATGGGATGGCATTTACCATCACTGCCAATGACAGATTTTATTTTACTTCCAGTCATATCCTTGCTACCAAATGCTGGTATTCCATTAAATGTTGCCTTACCAAATACATTGTAAATTTCTCCTTTGTTCAACGTAACAGTATAAGTTTGACCAGCTAACCAGCCATTTTTTGTGGAATCAGAAGGAGTTATTTCAAGTTTTGTATTATCTTCTGTAGCAATTACATAAAAATAAGAATACCAATTTGGCAGGTTGAGATTAGAACTTGTTTGGGAATAATTGACTGAATAATATGTATATCCATAAGTTTCTACAGGCATAAGCATAGTAGCAGCTGACAATTGAGAGGCATACATATGTGCATAAACTGCAACAGGCACATCACTAACAATATGAATACCTTTAGTTGACAATCCATCTGTTAGTATTCTGGCATCATCCGTCCCTGATTTTGGAATTAATATAGAAGCATCAACAGTATTTGCTGGTATATTAAGCGTTTGAGTCCATCCAGTACCATTAATAGAAACTGTAACTATTGCTGCCTGTTCAGTACTAATATAAAGGGCCAATTCTTGACTATTTAGTGGTGCAGCACCATCTGCTGTAAAAAATAGATAATTTAATCCATACCCCAACCAAAACTCTTTTCCTCGATTTGATTTATTCTGAGCTGTACTGTTATAAACAGCAAAGACAAGCATGATAATCAACAAGCTATGTGGAATTCGTATCGTCATGATTTTATTGATGCTGCTAAATTCAAGCTTACCAACCTAAAGCCTTGTAGAATTAATTCTACTGCCAAGTTATTAAACTGTAATTATCCTTGCAACACTTTTATACCAAAAAACTAAAACTTCAATAAATGAGCAAGCATTACCAGCAAAAAAAATTCTATTGTTTATTAGTAATATTATTTTTGTTTGCCTTTAACATGGTGTCCGGTCAGGGATTCTATAATACCAGCAACTGGCGGTTTAGCAATCCGAAACAATTTGGATTTACTGTGCTGGATGTGGATTATTTTGATAACAATAATGTGTTAGCAGTAGGTTCTGATGGTAGTATTGCCAAAAGCACAGATGGTGGTAGCAATTGGACCTATGGGCCATTTACTTATGTAGATCCGCAGGGATTTACTACAAAATCCACTTTTAATGATGTGCATTATATTAGTGCAAATGTTGCTTATGCAGTTGGTGATCGTGGTTCCATGGCCAAAACCACCGATGGTGGTGCCAACTGGACCTTTGTAAATAACCCCTTGTTCCCTAACAGTAAAAACATCAATGCCTGCTGGTTTTTGGATGCCAATAAGGGATATATAGGAGGAGATC
>Ga0194063_10001672_pt1 | contig 14209 bp, 11 predicted proteins | sample SepL3720m_MetaG_FD_155459 | JGI IMG/M metagenome (GOLD analysis project Ga0194063, IMG submission 155459) | Anoxic zone freshwater microbial communities from boreal shield lake in IISD Experimental Lakes Area, Ontario, Canada - Sep2016-L373-20m | ecosystem: Environmental > Aquatic > Freshwater... | reverse complement strand
CAACAAAAACACCAACACCAACTCCAACACCTACTCCAACTCCAACACCAACACCAACAAAAACGCCTACTCCGACGCCTACTCCGACGCCTACTCCGACGCCTACTCCAACCCCAACACCAACACCAACTCCTACTCCAACTCCAACACCGACCCCAACACCTACACCAACAAAAACCCCAACGCCAACACCAACAAAAACACCAACACCAACTCCAACACCTACTCCAACTCCAACACCAACACCAACAAAAACGCCTACTCCGACGCCTACTCCGACGCCTACTCCGACGCCTACTCCAACCCCAACACCAACTCCAACTCCAACTCCAACTCCAACACCTACACCAACAAAAACGCCTACTCCGACGCCTACTCCAACCCCAACTCCTACGCCAACCCCAACTCCAACTCCGACGCCAACGCCAACTCTAACCCCGACTCCAACTCCAACTCCAACGCCGACGCCAACGCCAACGCCAACTCTAACCCCGACCCCAACGCCAACGGTGACACCTACTCCAACTCCTACTCCAAAGCCTATAGTATTTACAATTAACTCAATGACTTCTTCAGGTAAGATCATTTCGGGTACTGGACCAAGTAATGGTAAAGCTTATGTAACAATAGGTACCAAGAAATATTCTGCAACTGTATATAGTGGAAAATGGAAGGTTGCTTTGTCGGCAGTCTTAAAATCAGGTACAAAGATTTATGTAAAAATTTCTCTTGGAAATCGTTCTAGCGCAACTAAGTACATTTATGTAAAACCTGCCACACCGACAATAAATAAGGTTTTATCAACAGCACTAATTCTTAAAGGGACTGCTCCGAAGGGCGCGATAGTATATATCAAGTATCCAGGTCATTCGTATACTACAAAGGCTAGTTCTTCAACCGGAGTTTACTCATACAAGACTGGCAAGATAAAGAAGGGTACTACGATTTCTGTTTACTGCAAATTAGGCGGTCAAACTAGTGCTACGAAAACCTACAAAGTTCTTAAGTAAGATTAATAATTAAATGTTTAGAACTGCTATCATAAATGGTAGCAGTTCTTTCATTTTATGGTATAATTATATTAGTAAATATTAAAAAATGAATGGAGTTTTAATTATGAAGAAAATATCACTTGCATTATCGTTTATGTTTCTATTAGTTTCGATGTTTGGATCACTTGTTCTTCCCCAGACGGCTTTAGCTGCATCAACTCCGGTAATTGCTGAGGACTCTACTGTGGTAAGTAACGGGGCCCCTGCTGGAATGAAAACAGTTGTTAAAGATACGTCCGATGGCTTTATTTCTGTTTCTTTAGTTTTAAGAGGGACTATTGGCATTAATAGTTTTTCTTGGGCATTAGGTTATGATAAAACCAAAGTGATTCCGGTTACATATTCCGGAAAAGTTGATATGCCAAGTACATTACTGGCTACCTCTTCAGATATTTCACCTTACTATAATGTTTCTGATCCCGGTAAAATTGTCGGTTGGTCTCCTTCGTCATATGTAATGGAAAACACTCAAGGCGCTTTAACAGGTAATTACGTTTTAATTGGTTATGCAAAAAACGCTGGAAGCACTTTAATTTTAGCAGATGGAGTCGAATCCACTCTAATTAAAATGATTTTTAAAAAGAAATCTACACCTTCGACCAATACATTTTTCTATTCATATTCTACTGCAGGAGTTACAGTTGTAACGAAGTTAATATATAAGACTACAAATATTTTGACTAATGGAACTTCTGGTTCTAATACATTCGTTAGACCAGACTTGTTTTCATTTGAATTTATCGGTATTACAGATACTACGGCTACGCCTACACTTTCACCATCCCCAACGCCTACTCCATCGCCAACGATAACACCGACAGCAACTCCAACTATAGATCCATCGGCTTCGCCAACAGCTACTCCTTCACCAACACCAACGCCTACTTTGCATCCGACATATCCGCCAACACCAACTCCTACTTCAAAACCTCCAATTGCACCTGTTATTAACACTATTACAAATACTGTGAAAACAATTTCTGGAAAGGCTGTTAGTCTTGGGGAGGTTAGAGTAGTAGCAGGTTCGAGATTATATATTTGCACATCTCTTTCGGGCACATGGAAGATTGCGATGACATCTACATTAGTAGCTGGCACAAAAGTTACTGCTTATGTAAAGTTTAATAATCGCAATAGCACAGTTACCACTACTTATGTTATTCCTGCTACTCCAATCGTCAAACATGTTGAGCCTAACAGCGTTTCCGTAAAAGGAACTGCAACTAAAAGTTCAACAGTTTACGCTAAAATCGGAACGAAAACATATTATTCAACTGCTAATTCTAAGACAGGTGCATTTGCAATTAAGGTTCCGAAAGTTAAAAAGAACACTCTAATTTCTGTGAGATGCAAAGCAGGCGGAAGATATAGCGCATACAATGTGGTAAAAGCCACATGAATATAGTTGAGATTACCAATCTCACAAAATATTATGGCAAGTCGCGTGGAATTCTTGATGTAAATTTTTCAGTCGAAGAAGGTGAAATATTTGGTTTTATTGGTCCAAACGGAGCAGGGAAATCAACTACAATTAGACTTCTGCTTTCTTTGATATATCCATCAAGTGGTTCTGCAAAAATTTTCGGCTTGGACTGTTTTGAAATGGGCACAGAAATCAGAAGGGAAGTTGGATATCTTCCGTCTGAAGTGTTCTATTATGATGATATGAAAGTAGTTGATTTATTAAAGTATTCTGCTACTTTTTATAAAAAAGACTGCACAAAAAGAATTCAGGAACTTGCTGAAATTATGGATTTGGACTTAAGTAGAAAAATTGACGATTTATCTTTTGGAAACAAAAAAAAGGTCGGAATTGTTCAAGGTCTGCTTCATGAGCCACGACTGATTATTTTAGATGAGCCTACTAGCGGCTTAGATCCACTTATGCAGCAAAAGTTTTTTGGTCTGTTGGAGCAGGAAAATAAAAGAGGAGCAACAATACTTTTTTCTTCGCACGTTCTCAGTGAAGTCCAGAGGCTTTGTGGAAGGGTTGCTATAATAAAAGAAGGTAAAATCATCAAGCTCGAGAAGATTTCCGCCCTTCAAGAAAGCACGTTTAAGAGCTTTAAGGTTGAGACAGTTGGACCGATTGTCGCTACGGATATATCGGTTGATGGTGTTGAGAATCTTGAGTTAAAGGGAAATTCTGCTACATTTATTTATAAGGGGAATATTAATTTAATCTTAAAGAAAATCTCAGAACTGCAAGTAGTTGATTTTTGGGCTGAAGAACCTAACCTTGAAGAAATATTTTTGCATTATTACGAGAAGGAATAGAAGACATGAATATGCTTCTGCACGAACTGAAAGTATACAGAAAAACACTGATTATATGGACTCTCACTATCTCGGGAATTATGATTATGTATATTTCTTTTTTTCCTGCGTTTTCTCAAAACATTGACGCTGCAAAACAGCTGATTACGAATATTCCGCCTATTGCGAAATTAATGCTAGGGCTTCAACTTGAATCTTTTAAAAATATTAATTCGTACTATTCATTTGTTTTTTCAATTGTTCAAATCTTTGCAGGGATACAGGCGCTTAATCTGGGATTGTCTCTTATATCAAAAGAATTTAGGTGGAAGACGGTAGATTTTTTGTTTTCGCGTCCTGTTTCTAGAATCAGTATAATGACTTCAAAACTTACTGCAGCATTAATATCAATAACTATTACTAATGTGTTTGTTACATTGGTATCTTTAGCGATGATTAGACTTACAATTACTTCGGAATATAATCTGTTTTCAATATTTCTAATTTCGCTTACTATGTTTTTCATTCAATTAGTTTTTGTTTCTTTGGGAGTTGCAATTACAGTTTTCTTTACAAAAATTAAAGTAGTAGTATTACTTTCTGTAGGAATAGTTATGGGAATGTTCGCGCTTAATATGCTTGATAAAGCTACGGGGAATGCAGCTATTTGGTATTTGATTCCCTTTAGGTTTTTTGATCTAACACAAATCAACACAAATAAGTCATTTGAACCAATTTCTTTGATTTGGACGTTTGTTGTTATTATTTGTTTGATTGTATTTAGTTATATTTTTTATAAGAGAAAGGATATTCACACCGTATGAACATCTTTTTAAGAGAAATAAAATCAAATTTGAAGTCATTAATTATATGGAGCATTAGTTTTGGCTTTCTTATTATTGCTGGAATGGTCAAATTTGCTGGTACTTCCGCGGATCCAAAGCTTTTGCAAGATGTAATTTCTCAAATTCCTACCTTTTTGAAGGCTTTATTTGGATTTGGTACTTTTGATATTTCTACGCTTATTGGATATTATGGGATTGTTAACTTTTACATAATCCTTATGGCTGCTGTTCATGCAAGCTTTGTTGCCGCACATACAATTTCAAAGGAGGAGCAGGAAAAGACCAGTGAATTCTTAATGGTGAAACCTATTTCAAGAAATAGTGTTATCACTTCGAAACTTTTAGCAGTATTCGTAAATGTAGTAATAATTAATGTTGTTTCGACATTAATTTCTATCGCTACAGTTTCCGCATTAGATAGTTCGAAGAACTATTCAACAACTATTCTAGGTATGATGACAATGATGTTTGCTATTCAAATTATATTTCTATTTATTGGATCTGCTGTTGCGACATTAAGTTCAAAACCCAAATTTGCTGCTGCTCGCGCGATGATGTTGCTCGTTTTCTTTTATTTTTTAAGTTCAATTATCGACTTATTCTCTGATTTAACTAATTTGAAGTATTTTACCCCCTTCAAATTTTTTAGCCCCGTAGATATTATTAATAATAAGCCAGTTGACGTTTTGATTGTTGTATATTCAATCCTTATCGTGATTTCCTTGGCTCTGCTAACTTTTAAAGGCTATGAAAAGAGGGATTTGAATGTATAAAGCATTATTACTTGATGCTTTATAGAAAAAAATAGAAAGAGGAGATTGAAATTCCACCAATTAGCCTGTTAATTAAGCCAGCTTCTAGCAACTGTAACTTGCGTTGTAAATACTGTTTTTATCACGCCATCGCTGACTCGCGAACGGTAAAGTCATACGGTTTGATGTCGCTTGAGACTTTGGAAGCGATAGTAAAAAAGACCCTTGAATTTGCGGATCAGTTTTGCAATTTTGCATTTCAGGGAGGGGAGCCGACCTTGATTGGCCTAGATTTCTTTGAAAAGCTAATTGAATTTCAGGAAAAGCATAACGTAAAGAAAGTAAAAATCTCAAATTCGATTCAGACTAACGGCACTTTAATTGATGAGAAGTGGGCGGAATTTTTAAATAAACATAATTTTCTTGTGGGTTTGTCTCTTGACGGCAATAAGGATACTCACGATTTAATGCGTTTCGATGCGAACCTTGAAGGGACCTTCAACAAGGTAATGAGGGCAGTTTCTCTATTTAACAAATACAAAGTCGAGTACAATATACTTTTCGTAGTAAATTCCAATGTCGCAAGGTACATTGAAAAAATATATAGCTTTTTTAAAAAACACGACTTTAAATACCTTCAGTTCAATCCATGCTTGGATCCACTTGACGAGACTCCGGGTGGGCAAGAGCACTCGCTTACGCCTGAGCGTTTTGAGCATTTTCTTAAGACGCTTTTTGACCTTTGGTATACAGATGTGATGGCTGACAATCTTATTAGTATAAGGTATTTTGACAATATCTTAAGTATAATGCTCGGCTATCCACCTGAAAGTTGCGGTATGTCTGGTGTTTGTACCTGTCAGTTTGTTATTGAAGCTGACGGCGGAGTATATCCGTGCGACTTTTATGTTAATGATGATTGGCTTCTTGGAAACATCCTTGAGCAAGGCTATTTTGATTTGAAGCACTCAGAAAAGTGCATCGAATTCGAAGAAGTTTCAAAACACATTGATCCTAAATGCAGAGAGTGCAAGTGGGGTTATTTTTGTAGGGGTGGCTGTCGCAGAGATCGTGAGCCATTTAAAGATGGTAAACCAGGCTTAAACTTTCTTTGCACTGCGTTTGAGAACTTTTTCGAATATTCAATTCCTCGATTTGAGGAAATCGCAAGGAGGATAAAAAAATGAAACCCAAAAATTTGATAATAATTACTTTCGATGAACTTAGAGCTGACAGCGTTGGGTTTATGGGGAACCCAGATTGCAAGACACCTAATTTAGATGCGTTCGCCGCGCGCGGAACGGTTTTTGAGAACCACTTTTGCGTACACGGTAAATGCGTGCCGTCACGTATATCTCTTATGACTGGACGCTATTCGCATACAGATGGTTTTCGTACGATTTATCAACATCTGCCTGAAACTCATCCTAATGTATTGAGTACTTTAAAGGAAAAGGGCTTTGAAACTGCGGTCTTTGGTCACAATCATGTCTGGGAAAACTTTTTTGGCAACAACGAAAAATCTAGCGGCGTGGTCGACTATCACTCATTTACTCACGACTATTTTATCGATATGCTTGATGAAAAAATACCAGTTCCCGGTTCGGACAAACCGAAAATCGAAATGACCGAAGGCCTTGACTACGAAGGAATTATTAGTGAAGATTTGGTCGGATTCACTGATCACCATAGGACGAAGCAGGCGATTCATTATTTGCAAAACGTCCGAGACAAGTCGAAGCCGTTTTTCATGCAGTTGAACTACGAATTTCCTCATCCAAGATACAGAGTTGAGGAACCGTATTTCTCAATGTATGACCGAAGCGCTATTAAGGCATGGCCTCACTTAGTACCTGAGTCGGCCCCCAAATATATGCGAGACATGCTAGAAGTGCGTTCTGGCGCATCGCCAACACAAGAACAGCTTCGCGAAATCCAGGCCGTGTATTATGGCATGGTTACACGGACAGATGCTTTATTTGGGAAGCTATTGAAAACGATAGAATCACAAGGCCTCCTAGAAAATTCGGTAATTATTTTCACTTCAGATCACGGCGATTTTGCTGGTCAATATGGGCTTGTCGAGAAATGGGACACTTGTATGCTTGACTGTATAATGCGAGTTCCAATGATACTTTTTGCGCCTGAATCGAGCCTTGAAAAAAGAATTGACAACTTAACGGAACATGTTGATGTTGCTCCCACAATACTTGAACTTTTCGGATTCAACCAGGATTGGGGAATCCACGGGCGGTCGCTTTTGGGTTGTGTTCGCGCCAGCGAGAGGGAAGAAGTGGTCTTTGCGGATGGTGGACACGAGGCAGAAATGATTAGTCGAATCGTAGAAGATTTTAGCGAAAAAGATTTGGAAAACGGAAAGCAGAGGATGTATTTCGAGCACCCCGAAGCCATGTCGCGAGTGAAGATGGTACGAACGAAAAATTGGAAGCTTGTTGTTCGATTAGATGGAGAAAATGAACTCTACGATTTGGAAAACGACCCTTCGGAAATGCAAAATGTCTTTGGAGATAAAAAATATCAAAAAATTACTATGGATTTGCAGCTAAAACTGATACAATGGTCGCTGAGAACTGACACGGACAGACCGTATCAGGAAATAGTAAGAGCATAATGGGGTTAGTTAATGAGTATTTTGAATGTTGAAAATGTAAGTCATGGGTTTGGTGCACGTAAAATTTTGGATAAGGCGACGTTTAGACTTTTGCAGGGAGAGCACGTAGGGCTTGTTGGGGCAAATGGCGAAGGCAAGTCGACTTTTTTAGATATTATTACTGGGAAGAAAATTCCGGATGAAGGAAAAATCGAATGGTGCAACCGAATTACGACTGGTTATTTGGATCAGCTGACGACTTTGACGAAGGGGAAAACTATTCGTGAGGCTTTGAAAGAGGCGTTTCAGCACATGGTTGACTTGGAGTCTGAAATGCTCGATGCTTATGACAAAATGTCAGATGCTACTGAGGATGAAATAAATTATTTGCTGCGCGACGTTGGTGAGATACAGAACTTACTTGATCACAGTGGCTATTATACTTTGGATTCAAAAATCGAAGAGGTAGCAAACGGACTCGGCCTTGGGGAAATTGGACTTGATAAGGATGTGAGCCAGTTAAGTGGAGGGCAGCGTTCGAAGGTGCTTTTGACAAAACTATTGCTCGAAAATCCGATGATTTTGATTCTAGATGAGCCGACAAACTTTTTAGATGAAAACCATATTGGTTGGCTGAAGAATTTTTTGAAGAATTACGAAAACAGTTTTATTCTGGTATCGCACGACATTCCATTTTTAAGCGATGTCGTAAATGTTATTTATCATGTGGATTCTGGTCTTTTGACGCGTTATCCAGGCAGCTATGCGCAGTTTCTAGGACTTTCAAAATTAAAGACTGAGCAGAATCAAAAAGCATATGACCGTCAGCAGAAAGAGATTGATAGGCTTGAGACATTTATTGCTAAGAACAAGGCGCGGGCTTCGACCGCTACGTTGGCGAGGAGCCGACAAAAGCAAATTGATAAGATGGATTTGATTGAACTTGGTCGCGAGCGTATTAAGCCTACATTTAATTTTAAAACTTCGCGCTCTCCTGGGAGGGTTGTGTTTCAGGCAAAAGATCTCGTAATTGGCTATGATCACGCGCTTACGCGAACACTAAACTTCGTGATAGAGCGTAATGAAAAGATAGCTATTAAAGGTGTTAATGGGCTAGGTAAAACGACTTTAATGAAGACCTTACTAGGATTGATTAAGCCTTTTTACGGGAAAGTAGAGCAAGATTATTATCTGTATCCTGGATATTTTGAACAGGAAGCGAATAGAACTGAAAAGTCGGCGTTGAATGAAGTTTGGGATGAATATCCAAACATGACCAACGGGGAAGTGCGCTCTGCGCTTGCAAAATGCGGACTTACCACTGACCATATAATTTCGAAAATGATGGTTTTGAGTGGGGGAGAGTCTGCGAAAGTGCGCTTGTGCAAGATTCTTCTAAAGGAAGTTAATTTGCTTGTGCTCGATGAGCCTACAAACCATCTCGATATCGATGCGAAGGCGGAACTCAAACGAGCGATTATTGATTTTAAAGGAACAGTGATTTTGGTCAGCCATGAGCCCGAATTTTATGATGATATAGTAACTGCTGTATGGAATGTAGAAGATTGGGCGGTAAATTAAATATTTTCTAAAAGAATAACGCACACACTTGCAATGCGAAGGAATCTTTGATAAAATTTTAACATACATCGTAGGTAGCGCAAAATAGATTTACTTGAGGAGCATTAATTTTGAATGAAGCTAGGATACTAATTAAAAAATTACATCGGGATAAGATATTGACGAAGTCTCAATTCACATCGCTTATTTCTGAAATTGGTCCTGAAGATAAAGAGTATTTGTTTGAGCTTGCGAAAAATGTTTGTGAGAATACATACGGTAATCGTGTTTTTATGCGAGGACTTGTTGAGTTTTCCAGCTATTGCAAACAGAACTGCGATTACTGTGGAATTAGAGCGGCAAATTCGAAGGCGGAAAGATATAGACTTACTAAAGAGCAAATACTTGATGTTTGCGAGAGCGGTTACGATCTGGGGTACAGGACTTTTGTTCTTCAAAGTGGCGAAGACGATTATTACACCGATGAGAAAATAGTCGAAATAATTGAAGCGATTAAGGCGAAATTTGCCGATGTTGCGCTCACACTTTCAATTGGAGAAAGGTCGAGGGATTCATATCAAAAGTTTTTTGATGCTGGGGCAGATAGGTATCTACTTAGACATGAAACTGCATCAAAACGCCTTTACGATGAACTTCATCCATCTATGAGTTTTGTTAATCGTCGTGAGTGTCTAAAGAACCTAAAAGAAATTGGATTTCAAGTCGGAGCTGGATTTATGGTCGGGCTTCCTGGCCAGACCCCTGAGGATTTAGCAGAGGACTTGCTTTTTCTTAAAGATTTGAATCCTGAGATGGTTGGAATTGGCCCGTTTATTCCTCATAAAGACACCAATCTTTCTCGCGAAAACGCTGGCGAATTGGAATTGACGTTAGTTATGATTGCCCTTGTGCGCCTAATTCTTCCGAATGCGCTAATTCCATCCACTACGGCACTTGGATCAATTGCTCAAAACGGCAGAGAACTGGGACTGTTAGCGGGCGCTAACGTTGTAATGCCGAACCTTTCGCCAGAGGATGTTCGCGCAAAGTATAGTTTGTATGATAATAAAATTTGTATAAGCGACGGGGCTCAAAAATGTCGAGGATGTATTGAAACAAGAATTAATAGCGTTGAAAAAGTCGTTGATATGTCCCGAGGCGACTACATAAAGCCTGAAGAGAGTGCGTTCACGCAAGTGAACATTGATTTTAATCAAATAGACAACCTATTAATAACTGCTAAAACGGCAACTTTAAATGAGATTGATGCAATTCTGAATAAAGCAGAAAAGATGGGGAAACTATCTCATTCTGAGGTTGCAGTCTTGCTTCAAATTGAAGATGAAGAGCTTTTGGAGAGAATGTTTCGCATTGCAGGGGAAATTAAGAACAAAATCTACGGCAATAGGGTTGTGGTTTTTGCGCCTCTTTATATTAGCGATTATTGCACTAATAATTGTACGTACTGTGGATACCGAAGAGATAATAGTTTTGACAGGCGTAAGTTGAATAAGGCCGAAATTGAAGAAGAAGTAAGAATCCTTGAGAAAATGGGACACAAGAGACTTGCGCTTGAGGTAGGAGAAGACTCAGTTAATTCTGGCATCGATTTTGTCTTAGATAGCATTAAAACTATTTATAACACTAAACTTGATTCGGGTGAAATAAGAAGAATTAATGTCAATGTTGCAGCAACCACTGTAGCTGACTATAAAAAACTAAAAGAAGCAGAGATTGGAACGTATATTTTGTTTCAAGAGACATACCATAAAGAAACTTTTGAGAAAGTGCACCCTGAGAGCATTAAAGGCGACTTTATGTATCACTTAACTGCTTTTGATAGAGCCATGGAGGCTGGTATTGATGATGTTGGAGCGGGTGTGCTTTTTGGACTTTATGAACCTAAATTTGAGGTGCTTGGGTTGCTTTTGCACAACGAACACTTAGAAAAAAAGTTTGGGGTTGGGTTCCATACTGTCTCGGTGCCAAGACTAAAAGAGGCGGAAGGCGTTGACTTAAAAACATTTCCTAACATCATTGATGATAAGATGTTTAAAAAAATTGTTGCAGTAATACGTCTAATGCTCCCATTTACCGGGATTATACTTTCTACGAGAGAAACAGTTGAAATTCGAAACGACCTAATCAAGCATGGAGTATCTCAAATTAGCGCTGGATCTAGTCCAGGTGTAGGAGCGTATAAAAATTCACTTGAAAATACTAAGGCTATAGGTCAGTTCCAAGTTTCAGACGAACGAACTCCGAATGAAATATTAAAAGGCTTAATAAAAGACGGTTTCATACCAAGTTATTGCACTGCTTGTTATCGACAAGGCAGAACGGGAGACAGATTTATGCAACTTGCAAAATCGGGTAATATTCAGAATGTTTGTCATCCAAATGCGTTAATGACATTACTCGAGTATTCTATTGATTATGGAGATTCTGAATTACTAGAAATGTCAAAAGACTTTATTAAGAAAGAATTGCATAAAATTTCCAACGAGAGGATTCTAAAACTCACCGAAGAGAATTTAGAAAAAATCGCTAACGGAGAGAGAGATTTGTTTATCTAGGAGGTTAAAAATCATGAATGAGACACCAATCGCTAATCGAAAACATATCGCATTATTTGGTAATACGAATGCCGGAAAATCTGCCCTTCTGAACGCTATGGTAGGTCAAGAAGTATCTATTGTTTCAAATATACATGGTACAACGACGGATCCTGTTTCAAAAGTTATGGAGCTAATACCTTACGGGCCAGTTGTGTTTATTGATACTGCTGGATTAAATGACACTAGTGAACTGGGAAAAGAAAGAATCAGAACTAGTCGAAAGATTTTTCAAAGAACCGACTTTGCAATATATGTTATTGATGCTTCAAACCCAAATCATGAATCGTATGAACTAATGATGCAGGATTTTGCAAAATGGAATATACCATTTATCACTGTCGTGAACAAAATAGATTTAGTTAGCGAAGCCATTATTGAGGAGCTTCGCGCAAAGTTTCGCGCAGCGATTTTTGTATCGTCGCAGACGGGAGAAAACGTACTTGAACTTAAAGATTTGCTAATTGAACGGTTAAGGGCGAGCGAAGAAGTTGAAACATACATTGGCGATTTACTTCCATACGGAAGTACAGTTATCATGGTAATACCAATTGATTCTGAGGCACCAAAGGGACGAATTATACTGACACAAGTGCAGTTGATAAGGGATTGCCTTGACCATGGAATTAAGAGTTATGTTGTAAGGGACACCGAATTAGAGAGTGCGCTGAAGGATTTGGGCAAGGTCGACTTAGTGGTGACTGATTCACAAGCATTTAAGTTCGTAAACAGTGTAGTGCCAAAAGAGATAAAATTGACAAGCTTTTCGATACTTTTTGCGAGAGTAAAGGGAGACATGGATGTTTTTATTGAAGGGCTAAAAAAAATTGATGAACTTGTAGACGGTTCAAAGGTCTTGGTTTCTGAAAGTTGTACCCACAACCATTCACATGAAGACATTGGCAGAATTAAAATTCCGAGGCTATTAAACCAATATACAGGTAAAAAAATAGAGTATGATTTTCGAATGGGGCATGATTTCCCAGATGAAATTGAGGGTTATGATTTAATCATTCATTGTGGGTCATGTATGTTAAATAAGAAAGTTATGACCTCTAGAATAAGCCTATGTAAAGATAATAATGTTGATATTACGAACTATGGAGTAATTCTTGCGTATTTAAATGGAATTCTTGAACGGTCCGTTGAGATTATTTATAACAAGTAAAAATTAATTTATTAATATTTCTTCAAGAGCTTCCAACTCAATTAGTTGGAAGTTCTTTTTATTATATGAAATGAGACCTTCAGACATCATTCTAGAAAGTTCCCTCGAGAGAGCACTTCTATCTACATTTAAGTAATCTGCTAATTCTGCTCGTGCAAAAGGAATTTGAAAATCTTTGGTTCCTAGTACTGTGAATCTATCAAGTAAGTAAGTAGCAATTTTTTGGCGTAAACTTTTTATTAATAAATAATCGATTTTGCGATTTAGTACTAGGTTTTTATTAGCAATTAATTTAAGCATGTTCTTAATTAATTGAGTGTGATGGCTACATGAGTTTGAACAAGAGCTAATAATTCTGTTGTAATCAATTAGCATAATCTCGGTTTCCTCATTTGCGATTACTGAAACAGGACTTTTAGTAATTCCAGCGCAAACAAAGACTTCTCCAAAAAAGTCAGGAGCCTTAAGATTGGCGAGAATTGAGCGTTTTCCAAAATAATCTTCTTTGATGATGTCGACATTTCCCAATAATATTATTCCTATTCCTTTTATTGGATCGTCTTGTGATATAATGACATCACCTTTTGAATAACTTTTATATTTTGAATTTAGGCTCACAGCTATGTTTTCGATTTCTAAATCGTTGATTTGATCGAATTGAGACAGGTACGGTATATGAGACACAATTCTGTGAGAGTGGTATAATTTGACACAGAAAGGTGTGAAGGGAAAATGGCAGGAAACAGAGGACGCGGAGTTAAGTATCCGCAGGAATTCAAAACTGACGCATTGAAGTTAATTCAGGTAAATGGGAGGTCAGTCCCAGAGGTAGCAAATGATTTGGGAATTGGAGAGCAGACTTTGTATCGGTGGGTCAAAGAAGTTAAGGACGGCAAAGACGATTCGAAAGTTAAAGCCAGAGAACAAGACGCTGAAATTAAGCAGCTCAAAAAAGAAGTCGCAGATTTAAAGGAAACGGTAATAATACTAAAAAAATCAGTGGCAATCTTCAGCAAACCATAGTGGAAAAGGTCAAAATTGTAAGTGAACTAAAAACTTCGACTGATCTTAAAGAGTCCGAAATCACTGTGGAGAAGATTTGCCGGGTAATAAAACTATTTCGGAACACATATTACCGTGGTATAGCTAATCCTAAGCCAACCCGCGAGCAAGTCGATAATGAGATATTAGCAAAAATAAGAGAAATTCATAAAACGCATCCGTGCTATGGACTTGATCCAATTGCCGCAGAAATCAAGGAGAAAATGGGACACGGAAAACGCAGAGTAAAGCGTTTGATGAGAGCTAATGGGATACATTCAAAAAGAAAGATCAAGTGGAAAGCAACAA
>Ga0194063_10001671_pt1 | contig 14216 bp, 3 predicted proteins | sample SepL3720m_MetaG_FD_155459 | JGI IMG/M metagenome (GOLD analysis project Ga0194063, IMG submission 155459) | Anoxic zone freshwater microbial communities from boreal shield lake in IISD Experimental Lakes Area, Ontario, Canada - Sep2016-L373-20m | ecosystem: Environmental > Aquatic > Freshwater >... | reverse complement strand
CCTCATGTAGCATCACTTCATCCAATGGCTTTGCAAATCGCATATCATAATGGGCTGGCTGAATACCTTCGGCTTGCACATCGCGAATAGCCGCCGCTGCAAAATTACCTGGATGACCAAATGATAGTATAGCAATCTCATGACCATCTTTTAATTTCCTTCCAGTTCCAATTTTTATTTCCTCAAAAGGATAATGTGTGGCCATGTTCCCCTTTTGCAAATCGGGTATCACACCCTCTCCTCTTGGATACCGAATAACGATTGGTAATTGATGCGTGTCTAATTGAGCGGTATACATTAAATTCCTCAACTCTCTTTCATTCATTGGAGCACTCACAATCAAATTAGGCACACAACGCATAAATGCAATATCATAACAGCCATGGTGCGTTGGTCCATCATCACCCACCAATCCAGCTCTGTCTAAACAAAAAACAACAGGTAGTTTTTGTATGGCCACATCGTGAATCACCATATCATAAGCCCGCTGCATGAAGGAAGAATAAATATTACAGAAGACCCGCATGCCCTGTGTTGCCATACCCGCACTTAAGGTAACAGCATGTTGTTCGGCAATGCCCACATCAAATGCCCTGTCAGGCATTTGTTCCATCATATACTTTAATGAACATCCACTTGGCATCGCAGGTGTGATGCCCACTATCTTATTATTCTTTTCAGCCAATTCAATGATACTATAGCCAAATACATCCTGGTATTTCATTGGCTGAGGCAATTCAAAAGCTTTTTTCTGAATCTCCCCTGTTATTTTATCAAAGAGACCAGGTGCATGCCATTTCGTTTGATCTTTTTCTGCCAATTCATAGCCCTTCCCTTTCACTGTAACAATATGCAATAATTTAGGACCAGGAATTTTTTTAAGATCTTGTAAAGTATCTACCAACTTGGTAATATTATGGCCATCGATTGGTCCAAAATACCGAAGATTTAAGGCCTCAAATAAATTTGCACTACTACTAACCATCCCTTTCATTCCCTCCGTTAATTTATGTGCCATGCCCCTACTGAAATTCTTTCCAACAGGTAATTTGCCCAATAAATTCCACACTTCATCTTTTACTTTATTGTAAGTAGGCGAAGTTGTAATGTCAGTAAGGTATTCCTTTAATGCCCCCACATTGGGGTCAATGCTCATGCAATTATCGTTCAGAATAATTAAGACATCGGCATCGGCAACACCTGCATGATTCATTGCCTCAAAAGGCAGCCCTGCAGTCATGGCGCCATCACCAATAACAGCTACCGCTTTCCGTTCCTCCCCTTTGTACTTGGCAGCCATCGCCATTCCCAATGCTGCACTAATGGAGGTAGAAGAATGTCCTACACCAAATGTATCATAGTCACTTTCAGTACGCTTGGGGAAACCGCTGATGCCATTGTATTTTCTGTTAGTAGGAAAATCATCTCTTCTGCCAGTGAGAATTTTATGCCCATAGGCTTGATGCCCAACATCCCATACCAATTGGTCGTAAGGTGTATTATAAATATAATGTAATGCAACACTCAATTCTACCACACCCAAACTCGCAGCAAAATGACCACCATGAACACTCACCACATCAATAATATATTGACGCAATTCATTACATACCTGGTGTAATTGTTCACGTGAAATCTTTTTAAGATCATCAGGACTATCGATGGTGGATAATAACGGACCGGCTTTTATTTCCATACTGGCAATTTTGCGCTGTAAAGGTAGGTTTTATGGTGATTTCTATGTAGGATTAAACAAATTTTAACTTGGATTGTTTTTGATGCATAAATATTCCTTTCTGGTACTCAATTAGTTTTTAATCCAACAATGTCCTCCCGCAGCCAATCCGATACATACCATATCCCCAATAGCATAAGAATGCTTCAAACAATAGAGTTTTATTAAATCCGACCCTACCTGAATCTTTAAGCAATACCCATTCCCTTTAAAGTCAATCGCCCGCAGTGTTCCTTTCAAAAAATGCGGACTTGATTCATTTACTGCCATCAGCGATTCGGGCCTAATAAGTAACAATTCATTATTGCCAGTTGGTTTTGTCAATTGCTGAATAAATCCATGCGATTGATCAAACAAATTATAATCACCAAACAACCCAGCTACATAGGTATTAACCGGAGAAATATAAATTTCTTGAGGCGTTCCAATTTGTACAATTTCGCCTTTTTTTAAAACTATTACCCTATCAGCCCAGGCAAGTAAATCTGGTGCATCATGTGCTACCATCAAACAAGTGATGTTTAATTCCCCGCTTACTTGATTGAGTATTGATTTAATGATATCTCTGTGAATGAAATCCAAATTAGAGAAAGGTTCATCCAGTAATAATAAACTAGGGGCTGTAACCAAGATTCTTGCCAATGCAATTCTTTGTCTTTCTCCACCTGATAGCTGATTGGTTTTTCTATTTAAAAAATCAACAATCCTACAAACTTCGTAAATATGATTGGCCTTGTCTTGGTCTAATTTATTGGCCATATCCAATAATTCGGATACATAATAATTATTCCGCAACTCATATTGTTGACTGAGGTAGGCAATGCCTGGCTCCCCGGCAATCAGTCTTTCATCGGGACCAAGCACTCGTTTTCCCATGAATTGAATTGCTCCACTTGCAGGGGACAATAACCCTGCAATCATTTTAAGTAATGTAGATTTTCCTGACCCTGTTTCACCTGCAATCGCCAATTTCTCTTGCTTAGTTTGACTAAAGCTCAAGTTATTTACTGTACAATTGTCAGCTTCTAAATAGGAAATATGATGGACTGATAAAAAAGACATTCATCGAAAATAATGGATGCAATGCGAATGACCAACTTAGATCTTTATTCGCCCTACAATGCTATAAATATTTATTGAGCTGTAGTATTAAATCGGGGTTGGGAGAATTGGCAAAATACTTGGCTTTTTCAGAAGGCATACAAACACCTGGATAATCTCCTTCTTTCATACCAATGTCTTCAATAATTTGAAAATGTAAATGTGGAGGCCAATTTCCATTTTCGTTGGGTTGCCCAAAATGTCCAAAACATTGCCCCCTGGTGATAACCATTCCCTTTCGTAAAAAAGCAATATCCGATTTACTTAAATGCCCATATAGGGTATAAAAGGAAACCATTTCTATTTGATGTTGAAGTATAATCGTAGCACCATAATCACCCTCGGCTTCATTGTAAGCAAAGCTATGCACCATGCCACCAAGGGGTGCATAAACTTTTGTACCTGCAGGTCCCCAAATATCAAGTCCCAGATGAATACTCCTCGATTCCTCCCCCGTAAATTGGGAAAACCGTTTGTATAAAATCCTGTTTTCAGCATAGCCCCCAATTCCAAAAGCTGCTGCTGCATTTTTAATTTTTTGTTCAACATATAAAATAAACCAATTGATATCTGCTATATAGTGTTCAGATAATTCACTATTCTCTGCAGTGAAATTCATGGCTACTAATCGCTGTTGGGCAGCACTAAAGTCCACCACAGTTGCAAATTGTGCTTTATGTTCTTCTAAAATGGTAATTAATGATTTCATAAAAAAAGCCCCGCCTATTGCGGGGCTAAAGTTAATCAGTATTTATAAGTATCCGAAAGATTGTTATTCCCGGTTTTACCTGGCAATTACAAATCGGAAACTAGCTGCATCTGATGCATTGTAAATCTGTAGAATATAGGTACCTCCAGGTAATGATCTAACATCCAATGGAATGATACTGCCATAGAACAGATTAATAAATTTGAACTCTTTCAAGTTTCTGCCAGTTGCATCCATAATTCTAATATTGGCTTCTTTGTACAAATCAGTGTTGAATTTCACATTGAATTGGCCATTAGATGGATTAGGGTACAACCAAACTGCAGCTCCAAATCTGTTGTGACGTTCCTGACAATCTTGTACTACCAGATTGCGATAATCGGTAGCTGTACAACCATTTACATCCGTAACAGTATAACTGATTGTACTAACTCCCAATCCGGCCGTTTCAGCGTTAAAATTATCTCCAGAAACGCCTCTTCCTGACCAAGTACCTCCTGCAGGGGTAGCACGTAATTTGGTGATAGTATCGGTTAAGCATACACGAACTGGTACCGCTGCAAAATTAATATTTGGAAGCGGATTTACTCGAATGGTAAAGCTAATTGGTGTACCGTTACAACTCAATCCGTTATTACTAAATACCGGTGTTACAGTAATGGTTGCAATCACAGGTGAACTGCTGGTATTAGTAGCAACAAAGGAAGGAATATTACCCGTTCCACTAGAAGCTAATCCAATACTTGCATTGCTATTGGTCCAGTTAAATATGGTACCCGGCACTGCACCACTAAAGCTAACTGCAGCAGTGGGCGTATTGTGACACAATGCTTGGTTACTTACTGCATTCACAACCGGTGTTGGATTTACAATAATGGTAAAGCTGGTAGCACCACCTGTACAGGTAACACCCGCATTGGTATAGGTAGGCGTTACTGTGATGGTAGCAGTGATTGGTGTTGTACCTGTATTGATTGCTGTAAACGATCCAATATTTCCAGTACCGCTGGCTGCTAATCCGATGGCTGTATTTGAATTGGTCCAATTATAAACAGTACCTGTAACTGCACCACTAAATGCAATGGCACTAGTTGCAGTGTTGTTACATACCGTAACACTAGGTACTGCATTTACGGTTGGTGTTGGATTTACTGTAATGGTAAACGTACGAACTGCACCAGTACAAGTAACGCCCGCATTGGTATAGGTGGGTGTAACTGTTATAGTAGCTACTATTGGAGCAGCTCCAGTATTGATGGCTACAAAGCTGCCGATATTTCCAACACCAGTTGCTGGCAATCCTATCGAAGGAGCATTATTTGTCCAGCTATACACGGTACCAGTAACTGCACCACTAAAGCTTACTGCAGCAGTGGCAGTTCCATTACATACTCCTTGATTGGCAACTAAATTAACAGACGGTGTTGGATTCACTGTAATGGTAAATGTAATGGGCGAACCGGTACAGGTTGTTCCAGCATTGGTATAAGTTGGCGTAACAGTAATGGTTGCAACCACTGGCGCAGATCCTGTATTAATAGCAGTAAAAGAAGCAATATTTCCTGTGCCACTTGCTGCTAAACCTATTGAAGGCGTATTGTTTGTCCAGTTATATATTGTACCAGTAACCGCACCACTGAAATTCACTGCACTGCTCGCTGTTGCATTACAAAGCACTTGATTACTTACTGTATTTACAGTAGGTGTTGGGTTCACCGTAATTGTAAATGTAATTGGTGTACCAGTACAGGTTGTTCCTCCATTTGAATAAGAGGGTGTAACTATTATAGTAGCTGTAACCGGACTCGTTCCTGTATTATTAGCAACGAATGATGCGATATTTCCACCGCCACTAGCAGCTAATCCAATTGAAGGATTATTATTTGTCCAATTATAAGTAGTTAACCCAACTCCTAAACCTGCAGTATTACCGGAGAAATTAATGGCGGCCGTATTGGCTCCATTGCATACAGTTTGATTACTTACTGCATTTACAGTTGGTGTTGGATTTACTGTTATAGTAAAGCTTACTGCTGTACCTGTACAAGTAACTCCCGCATTGGTATATGAAGGCGTTACTGTAATAGTAGCAGTAATGGGTGCACTGCTTGTATTAACCGCAGTAAAGGAGGCTATATTACCAGTACCACTTGCTGCCAAACCTATTGAAGTGGTAGTATTTGTCCAGTTAAATACTGTACCTGTAACCGCACCACTAAAGTTAATAGCTGTGGTGGCAGCAGTATTACATACTACTTGATTAGCCACTGCATTTACTGTTGGTGTTGGATTTACAGTAATAGTGAAAGTGGTTGGATTGCCTGTACAAGTAAGGCCGCCATTGGTATAGGTAGGTGTTACTGTAATAGTAGCAATCACCGGACTGGTTCCAAAATTGTTAGCAGTAAATGAAGGAATATTTCCGAAACCACTCGCTGCTAATCCTATAGAGCTTGTATTATTTGTCCAATTATATACAGTACCTGGAACAAAGCCACTAAAGTTAATAGCTGCAGTAGATGCTGCATTACAAAGCACTTGATTAGAAACTGCATTTACAGTTGGAGTAGGATTAACAGTTATAGTAAAGGTTCTTGGAGCACCTGTACAAGTTGCACCTCCATTAGTATAGGAAGGCGTTACTGTAATAGTTGCTACTACCGGACTATTGCTTGTATTAACTGCTGTGAAAGAAGCAATATCACCTGTACCGCTTGCAGCTAATCCTATAGACGGTGCACTATTTGTCCAATTGTATATCGTACCAGTTACTGCACCAGAGAATGAAACAGCAGCTGTTGAAGCAGTATTACACAATACTTGATTGGATACCGCATTTACAGTTGGAGTAGGATTAACCACTACTGTTGCAGTGATAGGCAATCCTACACAGGTTCTGAGGCCAACTGTAAAGGATGGAGTAATTGTAAATGTTACCGTAATGGGTGATGTAGTACTATTTGTTAATGTACCACTTATATTTCCATTTCCACTAGCAGCAATACCTGTAACATTTGCAGTATTATCACGCGTCCAACTATATACTGTACCAGCTTGTGTACCTGTTAATACAATTGTACTGATGGCAGTAGCATTACAAATTGTTTGTGCTGCTGGTGTTGCAGTTGCATCAGGGTATGGTATGATACCTGCAGTCACCGGTGTTCTTGGTGTACTATTACAGGTGGTTGTTCCTAATGTATAGTCGAAATCAACCCTTGAAATACTTCCAGCTGTTTCTTGCCATAAATTTTGTGGAGCAGTTGTACTCAACGGGAATTGCATTCCCAACCTAACTAAAGTAACGGGTAATCCATTTATAGTGGAAGGACTTTCAGGACCATATGAGTTAATACTAGCTCTTGAACCCAGTATGCCGATTACTTCGCCTGCATGAATTACAATATTTACTGGTATTTTGCCACTGAGACTACTATTCTGATCCAAGAATAAAGTAGTAAATGCATTCGTGGTTGATGCAAATACTGGAGGAGCTGTATTGCCATTGAATTTCACCACTGCAATACTTTGTGCACCTGTAGAAGCGGATGTTGGTACACCTAATGCAGTTATCACAAAGTCAGAAGGCGCTGTAAACCAATAGCCCCTTGTGTTACCAGGGAAAGTACTTATTTGACCAGGCAATGCAATGGCCTGTGATGGTGTTGCATGTGTCTCCGCTTCTACATAATAAGTAGTAGTAGCACTAATAGTAGGACTATACGCGTTACCTGTATTCAACAAATTACCACCGGTTAAGGCATCATACCATTTAATTAATCCATTACCAGTAGCAGATAAATTCACCACACCACTAGGGGCGCAAGTACTATCAGCTGTAACACTGGTTATTGATGCCTGATTGGCCACATAAATTTTAAAGCTGAATGGAGTTCCTGCACAACCATTCGCAGATGGAGTAACTGTAATAGTACCAAAAATTGGAGCCGCTGTACCATTAGTAGCAATGAAAGAAGGAATATTTCCATTGCCACTTGCAGCCAATCCAATAGCAGGATTAGAATTCGTCCAACTAAAGGTAGTACCAGGAACAACACCTGTAAAATTAATAGCAGCAGTAGATGCATTATAGCAATTCTCTTGATCAGTTATGGGATCAACAGTAGGAATAGGATTAACAACCACTGTTGCTGAATCATCGATGGTACAACCATGATTTCCATAACTATAAGACACTTTATATTTTGTGGTCACAGCAGGGTTTACATTGATAACTTTAGTGGTTGCTCCACCCGGAGTCCATAAGTATGAATTGGCATTGCCATTAGCAGTTAAACTAACTGGGGAGCCCCCACATACAGGAACATTTGGACTAACTGTAATATTAGTAGCACCACGTGGTACATCAACCGTCAATGTATAAGCAGTACAACCTGTTCCAGTATTTACTTCATGTACAACCACTACAATGGTTCCATTGGCTGGGATGGTAGCTTCATAATATCCTGTATTAGGGAATGAAGAACCTGGATCGGCCAGATAATTGGTACACATTGATGTCGGGTTATAACTACCGGTATAGGCTGCACTAAACATATTGACGCCACAAGAAGAACTAATTCCAATGGTAGTACAAACCGGCACATTGCTTGGATTTGTAATGGTGTAACTGTCATACAATCTTGCACCTGTAGTTGTAAATGTACCAGGACAAGCTTTAGGAGCAGCACAAGTAGAGGTAACTCCAAAACGGTTCAGTCGGCCAGTTTGTACAGCATCCCCTGAAGCCAAACTACCATTAAATACATAGTCTGCAATACTAACCGATGCTGTATCAGAGGCAGTACATCCAAACTGATTGGTAACTACCAATTGATAATTGCCAGAAACGTTCACGTCTTGTGTTGAAGCTGTTCCTCCAAATGCACTATATGAATTTGGATTTTGTATACCTGATAAACTTCTATTCCAGGCATATGTATAATTAGGATTAGAAGGACCAGTTAAAGTTACCTGTGTACTTGGACAGAAACTATTTCCACCACCAAAAACAATAAATGGTGTTGGATTGCCATTCACCACAATATTTACATCGTCGAATGAAGGGGTACAAGGTGCATTAGCAATTGTCCAACGGAAAGTATAAGTTCCTGCTGCATTTAATCCAGCAATATTAGTTGTTGCTGAATTAGGAGTGAAAATAATAGCTGTAGCAGGTCCGGCTACCTGTGTCCAAACTCCCGTACCAACTGTAGCAGCATTTGCAGTCATTGAAGTTGTACCAGGACTAATGCAGGCTGATTTATCAGTTCCTGCTGCAGCAATAGTTGGCGTGCCTGCAAAATTAATCAGCATATCATCTGCTGAACTATTATTACAAGGAGCCCCGGTTGCAATGGTCCACCTTAAAGTGTACATACCATTTGCAGTGGCTGTAGCCCCTGAACTTGGATTATTTGCATTGGTAAAATTAACTGTACCAGGACCAGTTACCAATGTCCAGGTTCCTGTACCTACTACTGCAGCATTGGCATTCAGATTGGCAATGGTAAGTCCGCATACAGCCGTATCATTACCTGCCAAAGCCGTGGTTGGTAAGGTAGTTACATCCACTGTAACAGAATCCTTAATGACACAACCATTATTTCCATTACTAAGATCTACATAATATTTAGTAGTTACTGTTGGGTTTACAGTTATATTTTGTGTGGTAGCTCCCCCTGGAGTCCACAAATAAGCATTTGCAAAACTATTAGAAGTTAGACTAACCGCTGTACCAGCGCAAACAGGCGTGCTGGGCGAAACAGTAATACCAGGAGTACCACGTGGCAGATCTACTGTTAATTGATAACCTGCGCAGCCAGTACCAGGATTTACTTCATGCACCACCACCACAATGGTTCCATTGGCTGGTATCGTAGCTTCATAATATCCGGTAGCAGGGAATGAGGAACCTGGATCAGCCAAATAATTGGTACACAATGCTGTTGGGTTATAACTACCGGTATAGGCTACACTAAATATAGAAGTGCCACAACTAGAGGTGGTGCCAATAGTAGCACAAACCGGCACATTGCTAGGATTGGTAATGGTATAACTATCATACCATCTTGCACCGGTGGTGGTGAAGGTTAAAGGACAAGCTTTCGGAGCTGCACAAGTAGAAACCGCTGCAAAACGATTCAATCGGCCAGTTTGCTGCGCATCGCCAGCAGCCAAACTACCATTATATACATAGTCTGCAACACTTACTACAGTGGTGTCAGAAGATGAACAACCATATTGATTGGTAACCACCAAACGATAATTACCAGAACTTGTAATGGCCTGCGTTGAAGCTGTTCCACCAAATGCATTATAACTATTTGGACTTAAAATTCCTGATAAACTTCTACTCCATGCATAGGTATAATTGGGATCAACAGGTCCGGAAAGTGTAACTGGAGTACCAGGACAAACAGTGACATTGCCACCTGTTAAAACAAATGGAGTCATAGAAGGATTCACCACTACTGTAGCAGTAATGGATGATGAAGTACAACCATATACAGTTCCTGTAATAGTAAATGTAACAGTTATTGGTGCGCCAGTATTATTGGTAAGTGTACCTCCAATATTGCCAGAACCATTAGCAGCAATACCTGTAACAGACACTGTATTATCTCTGGTCCAATTGTAAACTGCACCTGCAGGAGCACCAGATAAAATGATGGCTGTAATAGCAGCACCTGAACAAGCCGACTGACTTGATGGAGTTGCAACAACCGTAAAGACTGGACAATCAATCACTAAATTATAAGTTGCCCCTGATGCAAAACATCCATTGGCATCAGTTACTGTTACAACAATTGGGAAGGTACCTGATTGAGTAGGGGTACCACTTAAAACACCTGCTGTTGATAAAGTTAATCCTGTTGGTAAAGTACTAACAGTAGTATAAGTAACTGCACCAATAGTATTAGCAGAAGTAAATGTTTCGCTGAAGGCAGTTCCTGCTGTACCTGTAAGGTTTACAGGATTGGTAACAGTAATGCCCGATTGACAGCCGATGATTAGCGTGTAGGTGGCACCGTTACCAGTACAACCTGTTCCGTCGGTGGCAGTTACCACAATGGGGAATGTACCCGTTTGAGTAGGTGTACCGCTTAAAACACCAGCACTAGATAAACTTACACCTGTTGGCAAAGTACTGCTAGTAGAATAGGTTACGGTTGGTGTTCCGCCAGTTGAAGTAAATGTTTGACTAAAGGCGGTATTGGCTGTGCCAGTTGCAACTACTGGATTAGTTACAGTTATAACAGGACAAAGATTAGACAGATAATTACAACCAGTTGGAATTAAGAATCCAGGTGTTGCATTATTGTTGCGAACCCAATTGACTTGATTATTCAATGTAGTACGCAGTGTTACTATTGATCCCAATACACCAGGACCAGCACAATCGCCATAAGCCGCATTATCAAATTCAGATCCTGTTATATTTTGAGTGCCTATCCAAATTGCATTTACACCAGTTGTTAAGCCGGTTGGCAATGCACTTGCATTGGTAGAATTGGCAGCGCCATCCCATGCAGCAGCAGTGGTGGTTACGGCATCTCCAATTAATGTAGTATATACATTCATGTGAATAGCTGTAATAAAAGTAGGTGCAGAAGATAATCCACGATAAGCAAGAATTTGATCCCCTGTTATATTTAATCCTAATGCAGTACCAGTTACTGTACCAGCTGCTCCCCCACCTGAGCGGGTAGCAGTTAAACCAGCAATTTTTATTTCGGCACCCCCTGGTAATCCACCTGCAGGAGCTGTCCAAGTAATTGTTTCTTCACCAGTACGGAATACATTGGTGCTCAACCAACCATTATTGGTAAAGTTGATGGCTGTACCCGGACCAATATTTCTTAACAATACAAAAGAGAATTCATCTGTGCTAGCAGCATAACTGCTAAAAGCAATATCACCTGCATTTAATGTACTTGCAGCCACAGGTATTGGCGTTACTTGCCAAGAGGCCAACACAATATAATTGCCCTGACAACCTGCTGAACAATTTGCTCTACGACCTTCGATAAAAATAAATCCTGCAGCCGCAGCCACACCTGTGGTACTAATAGTAGCACCCGGAGTATATGGCAAATAGCTAACACCGCCATCAGTAGTATATCTAAAATCATCGGCACAACCAGTGCCACCGGCACCTGCATTGAAAGTAGCGCTTACAGAGGTTCCATCAGCTACAGAAGCAGTAATGGGTGATTTAGCCAATAAAGTTGGATTGGTTGGCAATGCAGTTACAGTAAGTGTTGCTGCATTTGAAGTAGTACTGCCAGCTCCATTTACCAGCACACAACGATATTGATAACTATTAAGGCTAGACGAAACTGCCGTAATCGTTAAACTAGCAGTTGTACTACCAGCATAAGTTGCATTATCAGTAATACCAACAAAGCCTGATCCAGTATTTTCTTGCCACTGATAACTGCTTGCACCAGCAGCAGTAAGGGTGAAATTAGCGTTGGCTCCAACACATACACTAGCGTTGGAAGGGTCTGCACTAATGGTAGGTGCAGTAAGGATTCCTAAATAATTACATCCTGTCGGAATAGAAAAACCAGGAGGGATACTATTATTGGTAGACCAATTCGCTTGATTATTCAATGCCGCACGTAAAGTAGCAATAGGACCATAAGTGGCAGGATTAGCACAATTGCCATAACGGCCATTATCAAATTCAGATCCAATTACATCTTGTGTTCCTATCCAAATGGCATTTACAGCAGTTGTTAAACCAGTTGGCAAAGCACTTGCATTAGTTGAATTAGCCGTTCCATCCCAGGCAGCTGCAGTGGTAGAAACTGGATCGCCATTTAAAGTAGAATACACATTCATATGTATAGCACTTATAAAAGTAGGCGCTGCTGCTGAGCCACGGTAGGCAAGAATTTGATCGCCTGTTACAGATAACCCTAAGGCAGTACCTGTAACTGTTCCGGCAGTTGAGCCAGCTACTAATGTAGCCGTTAAACCACTGATTTTAATTTCTGTACCTGCACTATACGCTGCATTGCTCGTCCAGGTAACCGTCTCTTCGCCTGTACGGAATACATTGGTACTTAACCAACCATTATTGGTAAAGTTGATGACTGTACCCGGACCAATATTTCTTAACAATACAAAAGAAAATTCATCTGATGTAGCGGCATAACTACTGAAGGCCATATCGCCCGCATTCAAGGTGGTTGCACCGGCAGGCAATGGCGTTACTATCCAAGAAGCCAATGCAACATAATTGCCCTGACAACCTGCAGAACAATTTGCTCTGCGTCCTTCAATGGTAACAATACCCGAACCAGCAGCAATACCAGTCGTGCTAATATTTGCACCAGGCGTATAAGGCAAATAACTCGCCCCGCCATTCGTTGTATATCTATAATCATCGGCACAACCCGTACCACCCGCACCAGCATTGAAAGTAGCACTAACAGGGGTTCCGTCGGCTACCGTACCAGTGGCTGGTGATTTACTTAAAAGTGTTGGATTAGTTGGTAAAGCCGTAACAGTTAATGCAGCCGAATTAGAATTCGTGGGGCCGGAACCGTTAGTAGCGACACAGCGATATAAATAACCATTTAAACTGTTGGTTGCAGCTGTTATATTTAAAGTAGTGGTTGTTACGCCCGAATAGGTAAAATCATTAGTCAGGTTTACAAAACCTGTACCTGGATCAACCTGCCATTGGTAGGAAACAGCACCCGTAGCGGTGATGCTAAAACTGCTATTCAATCCTTCGCATACACTCGCTGCGGAAGGTTGTGTATTAATGGTAGGAGCAGCACTGAAAATATTTATATAATTACAACCAGTAGGTACTACCAATAATGGCCCACCATCTTCTGTTGTCCAATTGGCTTGATTATATATCACTGCTTTTACTTCTACAATAGTTGATATAGGACCAGCTGCGCAATTAAAAACAGCATTGTCTTTTTCAGAAAGCGTTACATCTTGTGTACCAATCCAAATGGCATTTACACCCGTAGTTAAACCAGTAGGCAAGGCCGAACTATTATTTGTATTGGCAGTGCCATCCCAAGCGGCGGCCGTGGTAGTAACAGGATCACCAATCAGTGTAGTGTATACATTCATGTGTATAGCACTAATGAATGTAGGTGATGCGGCTAATCCTTGATAAGCCAATACCTGATCTCCATTAATATTAAGACTTAACATCGCCCCAGTACAGGTTCCAGGATTTCCTGCACCTGCGATGGTAGAAGCAGGAGTACCTGCTGCTATGCCAGCAATGGTAATTTCACTCCCAGCTGCCAAGGCTGTGCTGGATGTCCAACTTACTGTTTGTTCACCTATATGAAATACATTGGTACTCAACCAACCATTATCCGTAAAATTAATTACAGTACCGGCGGTGATAGATTTTAACAACACAAATGAAAATGCATCTGTGGTTGGATGGCTAGCAATATACCCAGTAAAGGCAATATCACCTGCAGCCAACGTGGTCTGAGCTTTCAAAGATGTGTTAAGTAAACTGAAGAGGAGAAATAATGGCAAGCATTTCCCCGCAATCCGAATAAGGATGGAGCGCATAGAAGAAGGTTTTGGTTTTATGTATAATAAAAGTAAGGGAAAAAAATAGAAATAATGTTTTATTTATTAAAAATAAAATAGATTTTAAATTAGTCGAATATC
>Ga0194063_10001670_pt1 | contig 14223 bp, 16 predicted proteins | sample SepL3720m_MetaG_FD_155459 | JGI IMG/M metagenome (GOLD analysis project Ga0194063, IMG submission 155459) | Anoxic zone freshwater microbial communities from boreal shield lake in IISD Experimental Lakes Area, Ontario, Canada - Sep2016-L373-20m | ecosystem: Environmental > Aquatic > Freshwater... | reverse complement strand
CGCAGTTCTTTGTGGGTCTTGGGGGTGAGGTGGACAACGAAAGCCATAGGAAGGATTGGAGGATACTTCCATTGTATAGATTCGGAATTATTAAGTCAAACTAGTATATAACCTCTTTCCTTTCCTCTCAAACCTACTCAACCGTCACCCCCATGCTCCGCGCCGTTCCCTCGATAATGCGGCAGGCGGATTCGATGGTCTTTGTGTTCAGGTCGGGCATTTTGATCGTGGCGATCTCGAGGACCTGGGCTTTGGTGATCTTTCCCACCTTGTTCTTGTTCGGCACACCGCTGCCTTTCTCCAGCTTGGCGCGCTCTAGGATGAGCGTGGAGGCGGGAGATTGCTTGAGCTCGAAGGTAAAGCTGCGATCGCTGTAGACCTTGATCACCACCGGAACGACCTGCCCCATGCGTCCTTTGGTCTTCTCGTTGAATTTCTGGCAGAAGCCAGCAATGTCGATACCGGCTTGTCCGAGTACAGGGCCGAGTGGGGGAGAAGGGTTCGCCTGTCCGCCTTTCGCGCGCGCTTTGATGACTTTGACGACTTGTTTTGCCATAGCCGCGGTACTGTAGGGATAGGGAGTGTAGGCGTCAATGAAATATGTGAGCCTTTGGGAAGCTGTGAGCTATGAGCTATGAGCGGTGAGCATATCTTTAGAGGCAGCTCAAAGCTCATAGCTGATCGATCATAGCTATTCGGACAGCGCTTCCACCAGCTTATACATCTTGTCCTCCTTGCCCCTCGTGATGTGTACTTCGAAGAGCCGTTCGCGGATGCGGACGAGAACAAAGCGCTCTTCGCTCAGCTCCGGATCGAGGAAGGTGAGGAAGTTTCTGGGGGGCTTGCCGAGCGGGCGCTGATTTTCGTCGAGGAGATCTTGGACGCGCGGAGAAAAGAGCGTGTGCAGAGATTCTTTGAGGGCGAGGAAAGCAATTTTCACCCGCGGGGAATCCAGCCAAGCGATCATGCCGGCACGATCGCTGTCCTGAAGGAGGGCGAGTGCGTGCATGTGATCACCGGGCTGTTGCACTCCGGCGATGAGGGTGCGTTCGGTATTTGCTTGGGTGGTGAGCCCGAGTGAGGTTGCCGTTGTGGCGATATCCTTTTCCCCCAGCTTCTGCACACCTCCTGCAATAGGTTGAGAACCCTGAGAAGCGTTTTGTGCTGATGAAGGATTTTGGGTTGGAGGTTCCGGGAGTGGTACGAGTGCGCTATCTGTGGGCGTGCGCGTCGGCATGCCCTCTACCAAGAGGATATCGGCAGTACTTAGTCCGACGAGGAGCATCAGGAGACTGCCGGTGAGGAGGATGGAGCTGCGGGTCATTGGACGGGAGTGTACCCTTGATAACTTCAGTCTGTAAGTAGGAGATATTTCAAGAGATATTTGCGATTTGGAAATTTGCGAATTGCGATTTATGCAACAATCGCAAATTGCAAATCAAAAAATCGCAAATCATTCCCTTCATTCATTGATACGACATCGTCACTACAATCTGATATGCTTTCCTCATGGTTCTCGCCCGTCGTCCCCGTAATCAAAAGACTCTAGAGCCGCAACAGGCTCCCCGCGATGCTGATGCTTTCGAGCAGACGCTTCGGCCGAAGATGATGAGCGAGTACATCGGTCAGAGCGAGATCAAGGGACATTTGCTCGTGCACATCGAAGCGGCCAAGGCCCGTGGGGAACCACTGGGACATACACTTCTGCACGGTCCTCCAGGACTCGGAAAGACAACCCTCGCCCACATCATCGCCCACGAAATGGGATCGCAGCTGCGAATTACGAGCGGACCCGCCATCGAGAAGCCGGGGGATTTGGCATCACTCCTGACGAATCTCGGGCAGGGTGATGTGCTCTTCATCGACGAAATTCATCGTCTGCGTCCGGTGATCGAAGAAGTGCTCTACAGCGCGATGGAGGATTACGCGCTGGATCTCGTGATCGGGAAGGGTCCGTCGGCACGGTCCATGCGTCTCAGTCTCAAGCCTTTTACCCTCATCGGCGCCACAACCAAAGCGGGTTCCATCAGTGCGCCGCTCCGGGATCGCTTCATCCAGAATTTTAAGCTTTCCTTCTATACCATTCCCGAGATGGAGCAGATCGTCCTGCGTTCGGCGGGGATCCTGGGGGTGAAGCTGGAAGACGGAGTAGCGGACTTGATAGGATCGAGCAGTCGCGCAACCCCCCGCATTGGCAATCGTCTGATTCGCGCTGTCCGAGACTTCGCCCAAGTTTCCAAGGAGACGGTTGTTTCGATGCCACGGGTTCGCTCCACATTAGAAGCGCTCGGGATTGACGATCGTGGGCTCGATCGTACCGACCGCATGATTCTCCGGACGATCGTGGAGAAGTTCGGCGGCGGTCCTGTTGGACTGTCGACTCTGGCTGCTGCCACAGCCGAAGAAGAGGATACGCTGGAGGATGTGTACGAACCGTATCTGATGCAGCAGGGATTACTCTTACGGACGCCCAAGGGCCGGACGGTTTCGCCGATGGCCTACAGTCTCCTGGATATTTCCGTTCCCGACTATCCACAGAAGAATCTTTTTCCTGCCGGATGATGACGTTATCCAATCAATCGATCGGCTTGATCATTGGCGGCTTTCTTCCGGCAATTGTTTACGGTTTTTCTGGTGTACTGCCAAAAGTGAGCAATCAGGCAGGGATTGGTATCGGTCTCTATACGATCATCGTCGGACTCGCGGTGACATTGACTGGCTTGATCATCTTTTTCTTTATTCCTGATTCCACTGTCAATTGGAAGTCCGGGATTGCTGCGTTCGGTTTTGGTTTAGCATCGGGCATTGGCAACGGTCTCGTCGTTATTGGACTGATGCGCTTCAAAACACCCATGAGTCAGCTTACGCCGCTCTACAATATGAATACACTTATCGCGGTGTTGCTGGCACTGTGGATCTTTGCGGAGTGGAAGCAGGTAAATCAACTACAGCTCATCATCGGGTCGGTGCTGATCGTGTTGGGCGGGACGCTGGTGGCGCGGGCGTGAATGTTCGGAAAGTGTTCTGTCATATCTTCAATTCTTTTCAGCGCGGCCCGGAGTTTACAGTGAGCGGGGACGAACTGTGGCCGCATGTTGAAGCGGCAGACCTTATCCACAACTTGTACTCTGGAACGTGTGCGATAGTCATTCAAGTCCGATGGCTTGTTCAATGCACTCTTCCACATCATGCACCCGCGAAGGGGTGCGCTCAGGGTGGGAATTGAATTCATCTTTTCATCACAACATCTATCTCAGCTCTGATCTCCCGCTCAAACCTCTCCCGCGAAAATTCCTTCGCTCTCGCGCGGCAAACTTCCGGATCGAATGATAATTTCCGAAAATTGTGCAGAGCCCCGGCCAGGGATTTTGCCGTCGGCTCGTCGAAGAACGCTCCGGTTGTGCCTTCGACAATGGTTTCCAGCGGTCCTCCGGTGCGCAGTGACAGCACCGGTGTGCCGCAGGCCATGGCTTCCAGAGCCGCGATGCAGAAGTCTTCCTGTCCCGGGATGATCAGGCATTCCGCGTTGGAGTAGAGATCTGCGATTTCTTCTCTGGTTCGGTACCCGCAGAATTCCGTATTTCCGTCATTGAGGCTTTCCAATCGTTTGCGATCAGGCCCGTCCCCGACAACTTTCAGAATGATGCCTGCTTGTTTGCACGCTGCCATCGCCCGGTCGATCTTCTTGTAGGGAACGAGAGTGCTGACGGTTAACGCGAAACGAGGATGCTCTATAGACTTTGACGCAAAGGTTTTCGAGAACCAGAAATCGTCCACCGGCGGATGGATGATCCGGCTTTCGCGACGCCAGTAGAGCTCGATGCGTCTCTGCACTTCGGCTGAAGCGGCAATCAGAGCATCCGGCCGGTCTGCGGCTTCACTGTCCCAGATGCGCAGTGATTGGAATGACCGCTCGAGATACCAGCGCTTGAGCGGCCCAAGGAGTCCGTGCCCCGCTCTCTCCAGAACATCGTGCGTGCGATCCCAGAGGTACCGGGCAGGGGAGTGGACGTAGCAGAGATGCTTCGGATTTCCATTGGTGATGATTCCGTGTGCGAAAGCGGATGAGCTGCTGAGAACGAGGTCGAAGTCGCGGAAGTCCCAGGCCTCAACTGCGGCGGGGAAGCGGTTGAGGTAGAGGTGGTGGTTGAAGCTTTGAGCGGAGCCTGTCCTGAGCCGGGCCGAAGGGAGCTTTGAGTTTTGAGCAGTACTCGTGATCACTCGTTCTTTGGGAAACCAGCCGCCGAGCTTCTTCTCGTCGTAGAGAAGCGTGTAGATCGGAGCATCCGGGAACATTTCCGCGAAGATCTTCGCGACGTTCTCCGCTCCGCCTTTCATGGTCAGCAATTCATGGACGATGGCAACTCTCATCCCGGGTAGCATACGCGAAATTTTCTCATCGGCATCTTCGGTTTCATCGAATTCCGCCGTCTAGAAGTTCCAGCAGTTCCGGAAATTGATCATAGCCCGAGGAAGTATTGAAGTGTCCTGCATCATGGATGATGGCCAATGGACAGTGGAGATGATGTGAGAGGGTGGAGGATTTCCTGAGCGGGATGAAACGATCGTTATCGGATTGGATGATCTGTATCGCGCCGCCGTTGTTCTTGATGACATCCCAGTCGAATGGATCCCGTACGAAATTCTCCATCGCTGGTTCGTACTCCTGACCCATACCGCGTCCCCAGACCGGCGCGACGAGGATTGTCCCGAAGATCGGATGAGTCAGGTTTTCCAGCACTCGCAGCGCGAAAGCACATCCCAGACTGTGGGCGATGATGATCGATGCGGAATCGATCGATGATGTGTATTCGGTGAATACCTTTTCCCATTGAGCAAGTGCGGGCTCTGATCCTCCGGGGAAGTGCGGAATGATGACATCGTAGCCTTTCGCTGTCAGCTCTTTCTTTAGCCACGGAAGCCAGTTTTCCTTGGGATTGCCTTCGATGCCATGGAAGAGGAATGCTGTTGGCATAGGAGAATGGTACCACGACGGGATGGTGGTAGGTTGTGGGATTTCGCTATGCTGCGTTTGCAACTTCCTCCCTTTTCGCAATGATAACCTTCACCTTTCTCACCGGGCTCCTCGGCTCCCTCATTCTCGTTACCGGGGCCGCACTCCCCGACCGGAAAACTTTCCATCCCGCGCGTTCCTTCAAAAATTGGTGCTTCGCAATCGGAGGTATGGTTATGTTCCTCTACGCTCTACTGAATTATATTGCCGGAGGATCAGTGTTTTTTCTCTTCCTGCAGGTGCTCGTGAATCTCTCGAGCGTCTTCATGATGCTCGATATCGATGACCGCATCGATACACCGATTATGGCAACTGCAGCACTGGGATTGATCATTTGGTCCTTCTGGATCCGCATGGAAGTGCAGACGCTGTTCTTCATCCTGGGGCTCTGTGGGATTGCGATCGGCTATTGCTCGAATGGTGGGACGCTCCGCAGGGAAATCGCTTTGATGATTGGCAGCGCACTCATCGCGCTCTTCAGCTACCTCACGCACACTTGGATTTTCTTTTGGCTGAATGTGTTCTTCGCGCTCTTCTCGACGTATTATGTCTGGCTTGGACTACAGAAAAATCATCGCATATTTGCATGAGGATTGATGAGGTGCAGAGAACTATTTCCCCGGCGGTGGCGGTCCGATATAGATGTGCATGGTCGTCGGTGCGGGGTATGTTTTGCCGAGGAGTCGCGAAGCGACCGTGATGTCGAAGGATGATAGGGCTTTCACGTTCGGCGTGCAGATGAGCGTCCAGCCGTCTTGTTCGCACATGTCGGATGGAAGAGGCGTAGCGCCGGTATTCCGGATATCCCAATCCATCGCGATGAATCCTCGCAGCTGCAGGGGCGTCGCTGTGAAGACGATCGTGTCGCCGGATCGGATGGTGACGGTATGGGGGGTGAGCACATTGGAGTTTTTCATCGTTGCCGTGAGTACTGTCGATGGAGTCGGAATGGACGAGCGTGATGAAGACGATCCTTGGCATGTCTTGCCGGTTCTCACGCCCGCAAGTGCTGCCGCACAGATGGACGCATACGTCTTGCCGTCACATCCGCAGAAGGGCTGTGGGTAGCGCGAAAATCCGCAGACGAGCTTATTTCTTGAGCAGGTCTTCGTCACCGCATCCCACACACTGGTTTTGGGGCAGAGACAATCGGAGAGTGGGGCTTGGGGGCCGGGGGGCATGTGGATGGACCAAGCGAATGATGTGGATGTCGCCATAAAGCTGGCGAGTACGGAGATTGCTAGGAGGGAGAAATGGTGGATGTGACGCATGCGAAGATCGTACCTCATTTCCCTTCTTTTTTCTTGATGCATTGGTCACCGCGTGTCATGTCTTTCGTCTCGCGGTATTTTCTTCGCACATTCATCGCAAGTGCAATACATCCTCCGAGGCAGAACCATAGTGCACTGTCCACAGCGAGGGGCAGGATGTTCCCGACAAGGGTCATATCTCCGCAGGCATCGCTGTCGGTAATGCACTGTGCGTAGAGTTCGTCTGTCCATTTCAACGATTCAATACGTTCATGCTCACGTGTCCAATGCCATGTCGATAGTGGGAGTATCACTCGCATCACCGGAAGTGCTGGCCGTGCAATAATAAAGAATACAAGGATGAGAGTGCAAAGCAGCGTACAAAGCATGACGAGGACTCCTCGTATTCCGCCCTTCAGAAACAGTTTTGAGAATTGCAGATCATGGAACATAGAGGGTGGGTGATGCGGCGGAGATGATGATAGCAGCAAATCTTCGTTTCATGTTGTCGTGGAACAGACGACAAAGGCAGTTCGACTCGGCTACGGCCTCGCTCACTGTCATTCGACTCTCGCTTCAAAAAAATGGCCGAAGCACCAAAGGTGCGTAGACCATGAGCAAGCGCCTTGAGCGTAGCGATGGCGCGAGTCGAATGGTGGGTCAGGCGGGGATCGAACCCGCGGCCAAAGGCTTAAAAGGCCTCTGCTCTACCACTGAGCTACTGACCCAGATGTGGTAATGGTCGGAGCTATCGTACGAAAGAACGTTGATCTCGTAGCACATTCTACCAACATAATCGGTAAACGGAATGCATTATCCCAGAGTTCATTCGAGGATGACGAAATCCCGATAGGGTGTTCGTTGTGGCTTTCTTCATTCTCATTTATTGCTAGAGTTACCGGTAAAGCTTACTTCTTCCCCCTCTTCTCCATGCTTGGCAAATCTCTCACAGGAATGATTCTCGGGATCGTCACCATTATCGGGGCGCTCAATTGGGGCCTCGTGGGCATCGGATTCTTCCTGAAGATGCAACTCAATATTGTTTCACTGATCGCCCCCAATCAGATGTCGGAGGCTGTCATCTACGTTATCGTGGGTCTGTGTGGTCTCGGTGTGCTGGTGCTGTCTTTCAGGAAATAATTTTCCTTGAAGATCAGAAGGGTCGGTTCCACCGGCCCTTTTTTCGGTTTGGGAGTTTGAAGCTTTGGTGGTTTACTGGTTTGGTGATCGATTCGCACTGTCACCCTTCGGCCCTTCGTCTCGGCTCAGGACAGGCTCAGCTCAGGATGACTTGCCATGTTTATCATCTATTGATTTTTCTATCATTATGATCGATACGCACTGTCACTTGGCTGATCAGCAATTCGCAGCAGATTTTCCAGAGGTTTTGCGCAGCGCATCCGAGAGGGGAGTTGCGAAAATGCTGTGTATTGGTGATTCTATTACCGAAAGTAGAAAGTGCTTAGATCTAGCGGAAAAATATGAACAACTCTATTGTACGATCGGAGTGCATCCGCATAATGCGAAGGAGTGGAAGGGCGCAGATGTGGGAATATTGAAGGATATCGCCGGCTCATCGAAAAAGGTTCGGGCGATCGGCGAGATCGGATTGGATTTCCACTACGATTTTTCCCCGAGGGACAAGCAGAAGGAAATTTTCGCCGCTCAGTTGGAGCTTGCGCAGTCGCTGGATCTTCCGGTGGTCATCCACTGCCGCGAAGCTATCACTGAGATCAAAGAAGCCTTGAAGGATTATCCTCTCCATCGTGCCGTTCTGCACTGCTGTAGCGAGCGATGGGAGGATGTTTCGGATTTAGTGAGTCGTGGACTCTTCCTCTCCTTCACAGGGATTGCAACATTCCCAAAGTCTTTGGAAATTCAGCAGACGATCCGGAAGTGTCCGATCGAACAGCTGATGGTGGAGACCGATGCGCCGTACCTCGCGCCGGTTCCCCATCGAGGGAAGCGCAATGAGCCAGCGTACGTCGTTGAAGTTGCGACGTTCATTGCGGAGCTGAAGGGTATGACATTCGAGGATTTCGAGCGGAAGACGACGGAGAATGCGGTGAGGTTTTTCGGGATTGTTTAGTGTGGCGGCGTCGCTCCGAAGAGGGATGCATTACCTTCTTTCAGCAAAATACATTCGGAAGGTTTCATCAGGAGTTTGGCCGGATGTATCTAGGAAATGATTTGCTCCGATGACGTTTTTCAGGAGCAGCAATTCGTTATACACAGATGCAATACGCTCAGGGCCAGTAGTCCAGCACTTACGCTCGGCATCTCGCTTGTTCAATTCGTTTTGCGAGGGCATGAGCACTTTGATTTCGAGGCTACTGGCGAATGCCGCTTTGAATAACCTCAGAAATTCTTCATATTGTCCGAAGATGATGTAATCCACGACGACGCTCTTCCCTTGGCTCGAAAGCTCTATAGCTTTTCGCAGTATCTTCAGGTGAGCGAGCTTCAACCTTTCTTTGCTTTCAGGAAGCCATTGATCACCATCAGGAAAAAATTCAGTATCTTCTCTATCTCCATCTAGTAATGCATAGCCGGATTTTTCGACAAGAAATTGAGCAATGGTCGATTTTCCTGCTCCACCTGGTCCCATCAATAGCAAAACTTTTGTCATATTCAGATTATAGAACACTTGTGGCTTGAGCGAATATCGAACGAAGTGAGATGTGAGTCGAATGCCGCGTATAAAGTGCTGCGCACTCACGCGGCACGTATAGCGTTACCGGTTGTATTTCTCGTCTGTAGGAAATGGCTGTGCCACGTGCGTCGCAGACGCTATACGTGGTGGCTCTTTTTCAAGAACTACGAACCTATTATATCAAAAATCCGTGATTTTTGCCCGTCAGCTACCTAGTCATTCAGGTAGTCATTCGGGGTAGTGCGGAATGACTAGGTAACAATTCCGCGAAACCCGCTCCAATACTGGCTTTTTCCGTTTTTCCTGCCCGATGGTTCCGAGTCCTACTTCACTCCGCTCCGGCTCTCTTTTTGTTACTCAGAGGAGAGCCGTCGCTCCGTGAACGCTTCGCGTGCGAAAAGCCGAGGTCTGGTGCCTCGGCCTTCCTCATTCCGTCCTGTCGTTTCTTTTTGATTGTGGGGGGACAAAAAAGCCATTGAAAAACGCATTTTTCAATTCCATATTCAAAATACTTTAGCTCAAGGCCGCATGGCCAAGGGCGCGCGACGCGCCGTTTTGAAAATCGAAAAATGGATAATCACGAAATCCATTTTTCGATTTTTTCTTCCACTTCCTCCCGTCTCCTTGCATATCTTTCCCGCGAAACGGCGATGAGTGTTTCCCTCGGCGCTTCGTCTCCACGTTTACAACAAGGAGGGAGCGTAGTTGCTGAGAACGGATCAGAGCGTTTCCCGTCAATCATCAATTTGAGGTAGATGTGATAGTTATCCAAGTGTTCGATGTCGTGCCCGCTGAATGTCGGCATGTATTCAACCGCGAGTTGCTGTGCATCAATGCTTCCAATGCGAAAGGTAACGAGCGTGCCGACGTTCCCAAACACGGCGTGTTTGACGCTCTCCGAAAGCTGATGCGTGTACTGGTGGGCGAGGATGAGAGCTAGGCGGTACTTCCGAGCTTCCGAAAGGATGGACGGGAAAACGTCCGTGGAGAAGTTCTGAAACTCGTCAATGTAGAGGTAGAAGTCCTTGCGCTCACTCTCCGGCATCTTCTGACGTTCGAGCGCGGCAAGGTACAGCTTCGTCACAAGAACCGAGCCGAGGAGATTTGCCTTGTCCTCTCCGATCCTGCCCTTGGCGAGGTTCACGAGGAGGATTCGTTTGTTATCCATGATGAACTTGAGATCAATCGTGCTCTTGGGCTGTCCGACAATATTGCGAAGCGGTATTGTGAGAAGCTGTCCGATTTTGTTTTGGATAGGGGAAGCCACTTCCTTTCGGAACTGTGGCGGATACTCCTCAAAGTCCTTTACCCAAAACATTTTTACAATCGGGTCACGGACATGTGAGACGATTTCTCGGCGGTACTCGTCGTCCGCGAGCATACGATACACTCCGAGGAGCGTCGTTCCCTGCGTATCCATGAGCGCGAGGACGGCATTGTGTAGGATGTGTTCAAGCCGTGGACCCCAGAAGTCTTTCCACAAGTGCTTGAACACGGAAATGATGGATGATGCTACAAGTTGTTTCTCCTCTTCGTCTTTCGCTTCGAGGATGTTGAGGCCGATGGGGTTTTCCCTGTCGGCGGGGTTAAAGTACACGACTTCATTCGTGCGCGAGCGTGGGACGTACTGCAAAATGTCTTCCACGAGTTCCCCGTGGGGATCAATCACGGCGATGCCGTTTCCTGCCCGCATGTCGGCAATCGCCATGTTCTTGATGAGTGTGGACTTCCCCGTACCCGTCTGCCCGATGATGTACATGTGTAATCTCCGGTCGGCGGGTTTAATGCCGAACTCGACACCTTGTGAGCGGAAGGTTGTTTTGCCGATGGGGATATTCATGTTTGGAAGAACGATAAAAGGACGCCTAGGCGTCCTTTTATCATAGCACCTATTTGTAGCAATCCTTCATTCCGCTCCGATGGTTTGGGAAGAAACCATGGGAACCGGATCAAGTGCGCTCCCCGCACTTGTTCCGCCCGAAGCACCGACGTTTTCCGTGGGCTTGGTGATAATGAGCTATATTAATGAATAACATTTATCAGCGTGTTTTGTCAAGTACGTGGCGCTTTCTGCGTGGGGCGTTTTTTCTCCTTGAAGCTCTCCGGCTCGTCTTCATTGAGCTTCTCCCGCCTCGCCCGATATTCTCTCTCAATGTCCTCCCGCTCTCGTAAGTAGCATCGGCCAATGTTGGCCTTCTCCAGCAAGGCTTTGAATTCCTGTCTGCTCTCTAGCTCGCTCATTTCAAAGGGGGAAACCACTCTCGGAGCCATGAGATGAACTGCTCCACCGGATACCTTGCTCTTGGCGGTAAAAAATCTCTCCGGCCAGCTTTGGAGTAGCTGGATAAGCTCTTCCCACGAAGTTTCGCTGAATACTCCCGCATAGGCTTCTTTCGCCAAGAGTTCCGCGTCAGGCCGCGACATGCGGAAGTAAATCTGCGTTCCGCAGTTTGTGAGGCTACGCCGAAGCCCTTGCGATTCCACTTGCCCCAAGTTCTGGTGGGCGAGCGTGAGTGAGAGCTTGTACTTCCTTGTCTCATCAATGATGTCTACGAAACTATCCGTGGCGAAGTTTTGGAATTCGTCGATGTACAAATACCACGGCTTCCGGTCTTCTTCGTCAATGTCCCCGCGTCCCATAGCGGTTGATTGGATAATGGAAAGGAGAAGCGCACCGATGAGAAGCCCGTTGGTACCAAGTTGTCCCTTGTTCAATTTCAGGATAAGGATTTTTCCTTCGTCCATGATCTTGCGAAGATTGAAAGAGCTTTTGCTGGTACAGAACATCCGTCGGATGCGCTCATCCGTAAGGAAGCTACTGACCTTGTTCAATGTTGATGCGGGGTACTCTTCTTTCGCCCAACGGCTCCAATCGTCGAATTTCCCGAAGAATTCTCGGCACGCTGGGTTTTGGATGTTTCTGGTGAACTTCTCCCGCACGGCGGGGTCTGTGAGCATGGGATGGATTTCGAGCAATGTTTGCTCCGATTCAATAAGGGCAATGAGCGTATTGCGTAAAATCTCGTCGAGTCTTGCTCCCCAGCTGTCCGGCCATATCTTCTGGAAGGCCGAGACGATTTTACTGGCTTGTGTGGCGATATTTACTCCTCCCACAAGTTCCAAGGGATTGAACGTGACGGAGTATTTCTCGTCCGTCGGGTCAATTAACACCACGCGCTCATCCAAGCCTTCGGGACATGTAAGAGCGAGATACCCTTTGACGGCCTCCGTGAGGTCGCCGTGCGGATCAATGAGACCGAAGCCGTGCTTGCAATCAATGTCCTGCTGGATGAAGCACTCCATGAGCTTTGTTTTGCCACTGCCTTGAGCGCCGATAATGTAGCAATGCTTGTCGCGGTCTTTCTGCGGGATGCCCTTGAGCACCCACTCCTCGCGATTGTAGGCCTCATCATCATGCGCGAATCCGAGCATGAATTCTCCCTCGGTGGGCGCTCGCCTGTGGACAATCAATTCTTGTGGCATCAGGCAATGGAGAGGAAACCACGCGTCTGCCAGTTCACCTTCGCGGAGTTTAGATTCAAGTCGTGTACCAAGGCTGTCACCGATTCCTGCGCGGCATGGTGGACGCTCGTGCAAAAGCAGGAGAGTTCTTCGGATTCAAACATGTTCATCAGTTCCGGTATGGTTGTTCGGGAAGCGGTGTAGAAAATTTTGGCTAGGATGACCACGGGGAAAAGGGCAAGTGCGACGCCCCAATGTAACTCCATATATCGGAGCAAGCGCGTCACCCAGTTCTCCCTGAGCATGAGATACCACGTCACATTGAGTTGCTTCCCGTAGTCCGTGGCGTTTACGAGAAGGTAATACCCTCCAAATTTCTTGCTCTGAACGACCAGCATTTTGCGTTCACCTGAAAACATATTCCAGACGACACCTCCCCCATAGGAGACGAGCCGTTCGTCTACCTTGATCTGTGGCACTTCAACGGCTTCTAGTTTCGCCTTGATGTACTCAACGACGATTTCCCGCCTGCCCTGCGCCCCCTCAACAAGAGTCGCCGACGAGTTCACCGCGCGCCACTTCCTCCCGATCTTCACACGGCGAGGCTGGCCTTGCGGCTGGCCTTCTGCCCAATCCTGCACAGTATCAATTTCCTCCTGCTTATTCAGGTTGTACATGTAGTAACCGAGGCCACCGAAGGCGGCGAGGACGATGAGCCAAAACATAGGGAAGCAGGGGAAAAATCCTCGTCACTATACCAATTTCCTTACAGAATATCGAAGCCGGACTATTCGTAAACAATAGCGCACACTTCGTCATTCTTCGGAGATTTCCACACGGCTTCGAGCATCGTCTCCGGCTTCTCCACGGAGTAGCGCGTCTCGGAAAGGAAAAGAAACATTCCGCTCCCTGTGTGCTTGTCGTCCGCCTCCTTTGCCCCAGCGCAAAGGTTTTCCGCCCGTCCCGCATTCGGCGTGATCGTAAGGACGCGGAAGAAGGAGACACCGAGCGACTTCTCAAAGCTCTTCTCACGACTTGAACGCCAGTACATCCTCAATTTGTTCACATATCGCTCCTCTGTCATGGTCGCTCGGTCGGCTTCGAGGAAACAGGGGTACTTGTCCGTCGCTGTTTCCAGTACAAAGAAAGCGTCCGCAACGAGCGGAGGATGTTCGCCGTGCCTTCTCAGTGCTTGCTTGAGATCATCACCCTGCATCCAGCGCATGAGCTTGATGTCACCACGCTTTTGCAATGCAAGGGTAAGGCAAACCCGAAACTGTGAAATCATTTGCGAGTGCGCGATGAGGGCAAGCGTTCTCTCATTGTCCTTGAGACGGCGATACATCCTCTCACGCTCTCCGGCGTTCTCGATGAGCTTTCTCGCACCTTCTCGCCCCAGCGAGTAGATCAAGTGCGACGATGCGAGACGGGCGGAGGCTTGTTGCTTCGGGCGATCAAGGTATCCATGCTCGAAGAGCGCCGAAAGGCGTCTCAAGAGGTTCCGTTTCCCTCCATGATGCATTGCAAGAATCTGTTGGGTATTGAGGAAACGGAACTCGGCGACATCCCGCAGGATGGCGAGGTCGCGGGGCTGTAAGCTGAGGGGGTCAATTACGCTCCGAACGAACTTTTTACGGCGTGGCTTCGTTTGCATGTCCATACCCCCATTATATGACATTTTGACCCCCTCACCGAGGCCTTTCCGAAATTCCGTCCTGCTCCATATTTTTCTGTGTCCCCCCACAATCAAAAAGAAACGACAGGACGGAATGAGGAAGGCCGAGGCACCAGACCTCGGCTTTTCGCACGCGAAGCGTTCACGGAGCGACGGCTCTCCTCTGAGT
>Ga0194063_10001668_pt1 | contig 14230 bp, 14 predicted proteins | sample SepL3720m_MetaG_FD_155459 | JGI IMG/M metagenome (GOLD analysis project Ga0194063, IMG submission 155459) | Anoxic zone freshwater microbial communities from boreal shield lake in IISD Experimental Lakes Area, Ontario, Canada - Sep2016-L373-20m | ecosystem: Environmental > Aquatic > Freshwater... | reverse complement strand
GTCCTCCTGAGCGACGTCCACTGGACTAAGCCCACGGAGACTGGGTTACATCGGTGAGGTGATGGATCGGATCGTGGAGCAGGTAGCGGGCGAACGACTCCACTGTGAACGAGGCTCCGTCGCTCCGGCGACCCCCGCGCCCCCACTGGTCGTCGGGGACCTCATCGAGCGTGCTTGAGAACTCCACTGCGCGGGCGGCCAGTTCCGCGGTGACGACTGCGGGGTCCTGGGACGCATAGTCGTCTTCGATCGCCGTCGCATCCTGATCCCAGTTCGCGAACTGGGGATCGTCCTCGTCGAGCATGAGTCCCACACGGTACGTCGCGATCGCGAACACGTCGCGAACATGGCAGGCGTACTCAAGCGGTGACCACACCAAGGGATCCGGGCGCGGGTGCGCATCTGGCACAGCGGACATTGCCTCCTGCCAACGTTGCGACACCTCAAGGACCAGTGGCGCAAGCTCATTGCGCGGCGGGACCCCGGCATCGAAGCCGCACTCTGGGCATGGCTCGCGAAGAACCCAGGTCCAGTCCTTCGTGTCAGGAGGAATATTCACGTCGCAACCGTAGGCCTTGGCCCTAACGTGGTGGTCGTGAGCGGTCATATCGGCGTGCAGAGGCTTCTGCACTACCAGCGACAGGACCTTCGCGGTGACCTGCTCGGTGGCGTCACGGTCACCGCCTACCTCATTCCGCAGGTGATGGCGTACTCCGCGCTCGCCGGACTCCCGGCGCAAACCGGGCTCTGGGTCGTGGTCGTGACCATGACCATCTACGCGCTGGTCGGCTCGTCCCGCCTCCTGTCCGTCGGGCCCGAGTCGACGACCGCGCTGCTCACGGCGGCCGTCCTGGCACCGCTGGCGCTGGGTGATCCGCTGAGGTATGCCGAACTCGCCGCCCTGCTCGCCTTCCTCGTGGGGTGCTACGCGCTGCTCGCCTACGTCTTCCGCCTCGGCTTCATCGGCGACCTGCTGTCCAAGCCCGTCCTGATCGGGTACATGGCCGGGGTCGCGGTGATCATGATCACCAGCCAGTTGAGCAAGATCACCGGCGTCGCCACCGCTGGGGACACGTTCCTCGAGGAGTTGCGAACGTTCGCCGCGAACGCCGGAGACATCTCGTGGCCGACGCTCGCGATGGGCCTCAGCGTGGCCGCACTGCTCCTGGTGCTCACACCACGTTTCCCGCGCGTGCCCATTCCACTGATCGTCATGCTCCTTGCCACCGCCGTCGTGGCCGTCTTCGACCTCACAGCGAGCGGCATCAAGACGGTCGGACACCTGGAGTTCGGCGCGCCCCAATTCGGACTGCCCTCCTTGGCGAACGACGACCTGCAGCTGATGCTGCTTCCTGCTCTCGGCATCTTCGTCGTCGGCTACACCGACAACATCCTCACGGCGCGTGTGTTCGCCGGACGCCATCGCCAACGCGTGCACAACAACCAGGAATTCCTCGCCATGGGGGCGGCGAATCTCGGCTCGTCGATGGTGGCGGGCTTCCCGGTGAGCTCAAGCGCGAGTCGCACGGTGATCGCCGATGCGAGCGGCGCCCGATCGCAGCTGTACTCGCTTGTCTCCGCGGTGTTGGTCATCGTATCGATGCTGTTGTTCTCCAACGTGATCTCCGCGTTCCCGGCTGCCGCGCTGGGCGGGCTCGTCATCTACGCCGCCATCCGGCTGATCGATGTGGCCGAGTTCCGGCGCCTATGGGCGTTTCGCCGGCGCGAATTCCTCCTGGCGGCATTTGCGTTTGCGAGCGTCCTGCTCTTCAACATCCTGTACGGAGTCCTCGCGGCAATCGCCATCTCGGTGATTGAGCTGCTCACCCGCGTGGCCCGTCCGCACAACGCGGTCCTGGGCCAGAGCCCCGGTATCGCGGGCTGGCACGACATCGACGACTACGCAGAATCAGCGCAGGTCCCAGGGCTGGTCGTCTTCCGGTACGACTCGCCGCTCTTCTTCGCCAATGCCGAGCACTTCGCCAAGCAGTGCCACGATGCGATCGACGTTGCGGCCCCGCCTGTGCGCTGGTTCCTGCTGAACATGGAGGGCAACACCGAGGTCGACATCACCGGCCTGGACGCACTCGAGGAGGTCCGGCAGTCCTGCGAGGCTGACGGCATCGTGCTGGCCCTCGTGCGAGTCAAGCGCGAACTCATGGACGAGCTGAGCCGACATGGGGTCGCGGGCCGCATCGGCTTCCAGCACATCTTCCCGACGCTGCCGACCGCGGTCGAGTACTACCAGCACTGGTCGGCGCGGCATCCGCTCTAGTTTGGTGAGCGGCTACTCCTTGCCGTCGGCCGCACGCTTCTCGGCCTTCTCGCGACGGACCCGCTCCTCGATCTCGAGCGCCTCGTCCAGCGTCGGCGCGCTGCCGCCCCGGCGGGCAGGAATCCACCAGGCACCCGGTGGCTTGTCGGGGTAGCGATCGATCGTCTCGTCGAGCAGTGCCGCCATGCGTGCGTGCAGTTGCTCGGTTACCTCGTCCGCATCCGAGCCCTTGGGGATGGGCAGCGGTTCGCCGACCGTGATGCAGATCGGCTTGCCGCGGGACAGGTCCTTGTGTCCGTATGACAGAAGGCGCTGCCCGCCGAAGATGATCATCGGGATGAGCGGGACGTTCGCGGCCCTGGCCATTCGCACGGCGCCGTTCTTGATCTCCTTGATCTCGAACGAACGGCTCATCGTGGCCTCGGGGAAGACCCCGACCAGCTCGCCCGCCTTGAGCGCCGCGACGGCGTCACGGAAGGCAGCCGAGCCGGCGTCGCGATCCACGGGTATGTGCTTCATGCCGCGCATGAGAGGACCGGCCACCGGATGCTTGAAGATCCCGTCCTTGGCCATGAAGCGCACGAGGCGATGGCCGACGTGGTCCGCGGGGATGCCGCCGAGCGCGAAGTCCAGGTAGCTCGTGTGATTGACCGCCAGGATCGCGCCACCGGTGCGGGGGATGTTCTGGCTGCCGACGACGTCAAAGCGCATACCGAGCCCGGTGAACACCGAACGGGCCGCGAAGACGATTGGGCGGTAGACCGGATCGCTCACGCCTGCGCCCGTCGGTCCAACGGCGGCGTGAGGGACATGCGCCCTACCGTAATGGACGAGGGCGCTTTCGGGCCCTCGTCCACTCAGCTAGGTCAGGCAGTCGCCGAGATGTCGTAGTGCGTGGGTGCATGCGCATCAAGCAGCGCATGGACCTCGGCTGAGCGGTAGCGACGGTGCCCACCCAGCGTTCGAATGCTCGTCAGCTTCCCGGCCTTCGCCCAGCGGGTGACCGTCTTCGGATCGACCCGGAACAGTGCGGCGACTTCAGCGGGAGTGAGCAGATGCTCGGCCTCCGTTGCGTGCGCGGACATGTGACCTCCTTGGCGGTATCCCCCTACACCCCCGATGTCTCGGATGGTGTTATTGCTCCCCTTATGTGACTGTCGCATTTGGCCCCCCCTGTCGCAACCGCAAATATCCCCTTTAGCCACTTTTTATCCCTTCAGTACCCCCAACTGGCCTTTATGGTGAGACGTATGTCACTGCACGTCCCGCAGGGCGGTTCCAACCCTTGGACCGGCTTCGATGGCCACGAGGAAGTGGTGCTCTCCCAGCACGACGGCGTATGGATCGTGATAGTCCTGCACTCGACCCGCCTGGGACCCGCCCTCGGTGGCACCCGCATGGCCGATTACGCCGAATCCGCCGATCCCGGGGCCGCGGCGTACGCCGACGCGCTCCGACTTTCGAAGGCCATGACCTACAAGAACGCCCTGGCCGGTCTTGATCACGGCGGCGGCAAGGCCGTCATCGTGGCCGATCCGGACCACAAGCCCCTCGACCTGCTCCAGGCGTACGGCCAACTCGTCGAGTCGCTCGGCGGGCGATACGTCACCGCCGGTGACGTCGGGATGACCGTCGACGACATGGACGTGATCGGCGACGTGTGCCGCTGGACCACCGGACGATCACCGGCCAAGGGCGGCGTCGGCGACTCGGGCATCCTCACCGCCTTCGGTGTCTTCCAGGGGATGCGAGCCGGGGCCGAGACGGTGTGGGGCAGCCCGGACCTGGCGGGCCGTCGCGTCGGGGTGGTGGGGGCGGGCAAGGTCGGCGGACGACTGATCGGCCACCTCACCGAGGCGGGGGCCGAGGTCATCACCGTGGACCGTGGCGCTGCCGCCCGAGAGGCGGTCCTCGCGGCCCATCCGGAGGTGCAGTTCCTGGAGAGCTCAGCCGCCCTGGTGGCCGAGCCCCTCGACATCCTGTCGCCCAACGCCCTCGGCGGCTTCCTCACTGCCGACCTCGTGCCGCAGATCACCGCCCGCCTCGTCTGCGGTGGCGCCAACAACCAGCTCGCCACCCCCGAGGTTGCCGACTTGCTCGCCAGCCGCGGGATCGTCTACGCGCCGGACTTCATGGTCAACTGCGGTGGGGTGATCCAGGTGGCCGAGGAACTGGTCGGCTGCGACCTCGACAGGGCTCGCGAGCGCACGGCCCGGGTGTACGAGACGACGTTGCGGGTGCTTGATCGGGCTCGGTCCGAGGGCGTCACCCCGGTGGTCGCCGCCGAGCAGGAGGCCGAGGAGCGGATCGCCAGGGGGCCGAGCGTCTGAGGCCGGCTCCACGGCGGTCATTGCCGGGGCACTCGCCACCAAGCCCCGAGCAAGCGGGTACTCTTCCGGTATTGCGTTTCCCCCAGGCAAGGGCGGAGACGCCCGTACTGTCCACTGCTAGCCGGGCGGGGTCCCGGATGAGGGGGTCGAGCCATGGGGCGCGGCCGTGCCAAGGCCAAGCAGACGAAGGTTGCCCGCGAACTGAAGTACGGCGGGCCTCAGACAGACTTCGATCGGCTGCAGGCTGAACTCGCGGGGGGCGGCGGACCGGCCGCGACCCCCGAACCCCTCGACGAGACCTACGAGGTCGTCGAGGATCCGTACGCCGATGACCCCTATGCCAAGTACTACGACGACGAGCAGGGCGACGAGGCCTCAGCGGCCCGGTAGTCCGTCGACTGCAGCACGGCGCGTCACACAGCTCTCGTTTTGCGACTTCTGGCGCTGCAGTCGGCGATCAGGGATGGGCTGACACCAGCGACACCGCACCACCGGGGCCGCCCTTGGCCTCGGCATCGCCGTGCTCACCGTCCCGTCGAGCCCGCACCGTGCCGATTGCCCACGCCGCAAGCCCGCGTCCGGCGAGAAGCGCGATGGCCGCGTCCGCATCGGCTGGCGCAACAACCGCGATCATCCCGATGCCCATGTTGAACGTGCGCTCCATGTCGGCGACGTCGACACGGCCCAGGCCGGCGATGACGCCGAACACCGGCTGCGGCGTCCACGTGGAGCGATCGATGTCGACCGCAACGTCCTGGGGAAGGACACGAGCGAGGTTCGCGGCGATTCCGCCGCCAGTGACGTGACTGATCGCGTGCACATCGACACCGCCGATCAGGGCGAGGCAGTCCTTGGCGTAGATGCGGGTCGGCTCGAGAAGCTCCTCGCCGACCGTTCGACCGAGCTCGGGAAGCATCGCACCCAGACCCGGTCCGTCCTCACCGAGAAGCACGTAGCGGGCCAGGCTGTAGCCGTTCGAGTGCAGACCCGAAGACGCCATCGCGATGACGACGTCGCCCACCTGCACTCGCTCCGCGCCCAGCAGCGAATCGGCGTCGACCACGCCAGTTCCCGCACCTGCAACGTCGTACTCGTCCGGAGCCATGAGGCCCGGGTGCTCCGCCGTCTCTCCCCCGACCAGTGCGCACCCGGCCTGCTGACACCCGACGGCGATACCGGACACGATCGCCGCAATGCGTTCTGGCACAACGGATCCGACCGCGATGTAATCGGTCATGAACAACGGCTCGGCGCCGCAGACGACGAGATCGTCCATCACCATCGCAACGAGGTCGATGCCGATCGTGTCGTGCACGCCCATCGCCCGTGCCACGGCGATCTTGGTTCCGACGCCATCGGTCGACGTCGCCAGCAGCGGTCGCTTCATGTGTGCGAAACCGGAGATGTCGAACAGGCCGGCGAAGCCACCGAAGTCTCCGACCACCTCCGGACGCTGCGCCGCAGCGATCGACGCACGCATCAGTGCTACCGCCCGTTCGCCCGCCTCGACATCGACACCGGCAGCCGCGTAGGAGGCTCCCCCGCTGATCGAACTCACGTCGTGCCCAGCTTCACGGGCGATCCAGCGCGTCTGCTGCGCCACCGCTCATGAGCGTGGCCACTCCCTCGGCATCGGCGGATGCGCCGGCGACGGCTCGGCGCTCGATGCCCTCAAGCACGTGCTTGCCGAGCAGTTCCGGCTCGGGGAGCTCGACCGGGTAGACGCCGTCGAAGCACGCACGGCAGAACCGCTCCTTGTCGATCGTGGTGGCCTCGATCAGCTGCTCGAGATCCACGAAGCCGAGACTGTCGGCTCCGATCGACGTGCAGATCTCCTCGACGGACAGCCCGTTGGCGATCAGCTCGGCGCGACTGGCGAAGTCAATGCCGTAGAAGCACGGCCACTTCACCGGCGGGCTGGAGATGCGCACATGCACCTCACGCGCGCCGGCCTCGCGAAGCATGCGGACGAGTGCGCGCTGGGTGTTGCCCCGCACGATGGAGTCGTCGACCACGATCAGGCGCTTGCCGTCGATGACGTCGCGGAGGGGATTGAGCTTGAGTCGGATGCCCAGCTGGCGGATCGTCTGGCTCGGCTGGATGAACGTCCGGCCGACGTATGCGTTCTTGACCAGGCCTTCGGCGAACGGGATCCCCGACTCCTGGGCGTAGCCGATGGCTGCGTACCGCCCACTCTCGGGGACCGGGATGACCAGGTCGGCCTCCACCGGATGCTCCTTGGCCAGTCGGCGACCGGTCTCGACCCGCACGGTCTGGATGCCTCGGCCGCTGATCGACGTGTCGGGCCGGGCCAGGTAGACGAACTCGAACAGGCAGCCCTTGGGGTCGGCCTCGGCGAAGCGGCTCGACCGCAGGCCGTTCTCGTCGATGGTGATGAGCTCGCCCGGCTCGATCTCACGGACGAACGAGGCACCGACGATGTCGAGAGCGGCCGTCTCGCTGGCGATGACCCACCCGCGCTCCAGGCGGCCCAGCACGAGGGGCCGGATGCCCTGCGGGTCACGCGCGCCGTACAGGGCGTCGTCGTCCATGAAGACCAGGGAGAAGGCGCCGCGCACGTGGGGCAGTTCGCGCATTGCCGCCTGCTCGACGGACAGTTCCGGATGCGCGGCGATCAGGGCCGCGAGGGTGTCGGTGTCGTTGGTGGACTGCATGCGGGTGCCCAGCGGGAGCTCGCCGGACTCACGGCTCAATTCGGCCAGCCGTCGCTTCAGCTCGTGGGTGTTGGTCAGGTTCCCGTTGTGCCCAAGGGCGAGATGACCCGTCGCCGTGGATCGGAAGGTGGGCTGGGCGTTCTCCCACACGCTCGACCCGGTGGTCGAGTACCGCGTGTGTCCGATGGCCAGGTGGCCCTTGAGGGACTCAAGGCTGGCCTCGGTGAACACCTGCGACACCAGGCCCATGTCCTTGTAGACGACGATGTGCGAGCCATCGCTGACGGCGATACCGGCCGACTCCTGGCCGCGGTGCTGCAGGGCGTATAGGCCGAAGTAGGTGAGCTTGGCGACCTCCTCGCCGGGAGCCCAGACTCCGAAGACGCCACAGGCGTCCTGGGGACCCTTCTCGCCGGGGAGCAGCTCGTGCGATAGCCGTCCATCACCACGTGGCACGGGCACAGCCTACGGGATCCAGAGGCCTCCCTCCGCCCGCCGCGGCCGGCCGTACGCTCACCCCATGTCTGAGCATGCGGGCCGCCCCCGGCCATTCCGCCAGGTGGACGTCTTCACCGAAACAGCCCTCCACGGCAATCCCGTTGCCGTCGTGCACGACTCCGTCGGGCTGACGACCGAGCGCATGCACGCGTTCACCGACTGGACGAACCTGTCCGAATGCACCTTCCTCGCCCCGCCGTCGCACCCGGACGCCGACTACGCCGTGCGCATCTTCTGCCCGGGCCGCGAGCTCCCCTTCGCCGGGCATCCCACCCTTGGGACGTGCCATGCATGGCTTGAGGCGGGTGGTGTTCCGCGGGGTGACGTCGTCGTCCAGGAGTGCGCCGCCGGCCTCGTGCGCATCCGACGCGAAGACTCCCGACTGGCGTTCGCCGCCCCGCCCTTGCTGCGGGGCGGTCCTCTCGACGAGTCCGACGTGGTTCTCATCGCGCACGGCCTGGGCATCGACAGGGGTGACATCGTCGATCACCAGTGGTGCCACAACGGGCCTCCTTGGCGCAGCGTGCTGCTCGCGAGCGCCGGGGAGGTCCTGGCACTACGGCCGGACGCAAGCCTCCTGAACGGCCTCGATGTCGGCGTAGTCGGGCCGCATCCAGCCGGCTCGCTGGCGCACATCGAAGTACGCGCGTTCTTCACCAAGGGCACGGCCGTCGAGGAGGACCCGGTGACCGGGTCGCTGAACGCTGCGCTCGCTCAGTGGCTGATCGCCTCGGGCCGGGTTCCGCCGAGCTACGTAGCCGCTCAGGGGACCGCACTCGGGAGAAGCGGTCGGGTGCACGTCCAGGAGGACGGCGACGACATCTGGATCGGCGGGCACTGCGTGAGTGTCCTCGACGGCACCGCCGTCATCTAAGGCACGCGCTCGTCAGATGAGGCCGCCGCCGCTCTCGTCGGCGTTGGAGTACCTCTGCGCGACGTAGATCGGGATGACGCTGATGACCACGAGCGCCGCGGCGACCACGTTGACGATCGGGGCCTGGTTCGGCCGGAAGAGGTTCTGGTAGATCCAGATCGGCAGGGTGGTGATCCCCGGCCCCGCCGTGAAGGTCGTGACGATGATCTCGTCGAAGGACAGTCCGAAGGCCAGGATCGCGCCGGCGATCAGCGCGGACCGCATCAGGGGGAACGTGACGAGACGGAAAGTCGTCCAGCCGCCGGCCCCGAGATCGGCCGAAGCCTCCTCCACGCTGCCGCCCATGCGCCGGATCCGGGCGATGGCGTTGTTGTAGACGACGACGATGCAGAACGTGCCGTGGCCGATGATCAGCGTCCAGATCGTCAGGCCGCCGAGGAACGAGGTGAACACGTTGTTCAACGCGATGCCCGTGACGATGCCCGGCAGTGCGATCGGCAGGATCACCAGCAGCGACAGCGACTCACGGCCGAAGAAGGAGTAACGGCCGAGCGCGAACGCCAGCAGCGTGCCGAGGACCATCGCCACGATCGTCGCGGCGATGCCGACCCCGATCGACGTGACGAGCGCATCGCGCACCCCCTGATTGTCGATCGCCTTGCCCCACCACTCCGTCGTGAAGCCCGAGGGCGGCCAGGTCAGGTTCTTGTCGACGCTGAACGAGTTGATCAGGATGACGCCCAGCGGGACATAGATGAAGGCGAATGCGATCAACGCGAAGACGGTCAGCACGATCCTGGTGCCACGGGAGATCGACACGGCGCCTACAAGTTGTCCAGCGCGCCCGAGCGACGGACGGCCAGCAGGTAAAGCAGCACGATCACGACGGGGATCGTCGCGACTGCTGCAGCGAAGGGGAGGTTTGTGACGTAGGTCGTCTGGACGACGTTTCCGAGCATCGTGATCTTGCCGCCGACGATCTGCGCGGTGATGTAGTCACCAAGGCTCAGGGAGAAGGTGAACACCGAGCCGGCCACGATCGAAGGGAAGATGATCGGCATGACGACGCTGCGGAAGGTGCGCCCACCGCTCGCGCCGAGATCCGCCGACGCGTCGAGCATGGAGTTGGGCAGGCGCGTCAACCCGGCGTAGATCGGAAGCACCATGTACGGCAGCCAGAGGTACGTCAGCGTGACGACGATGCCGACGAAGCCGTAGCCGGGACCGGACAGGCCAAACGGCTGCAGGAACCAGGCGATGACCCCGTTCTCCGGCTGCAGCATCGCCCGCCACGCGTACACCTTGACGAGGTACGACGCCCACAGCGGCGTCAGCACCAGCGCCACCAGCAACGGCCGCCATCGAGGGCTCGCCACCCGCGCCATGAAGAACGCGAGGGGCAGGGCGAGCACCAGCGCGAACAGCGTCACCAGCAGGGCGATGCTCACGGTGCGAACGACGGTGCTGAGGTAGGCAGTGTTGGTGAATACCTGCTGGAAGTTCTTCAGGGTGAAGGTCCGCACCAACTGACCGGTGAAGTCATCGACCGTCCAGAAGGCGGTCAGGAACAGTGCGAAGAGCGAGCCCAGGTAGACCACGACCAGCCACGCCATCGGGGCGGCCAGCAGACCGGCAAGCCGGAACTGCGGATGCCGGTAGCCGAAGCCCCGAGGCGTGGCGGTCGTGGTCGTCACTGGTCAGATTCCCTTGGTGCTCGTCACGCGCGCAGCGCGCTCCACGCCGTCGCCCATTCGCTGTAGGGCACGCACTTGACGTCAGTGCGACCATCGAGGCAGTTGGCGGTCGGCGTGTTCCAGTAGTAGACGTCCTTCCAGTAGGCGGTGTCGCCCGCGTGGTAGGTCTCGCAGAACGCCTTGTCACTGGTCTCTGCGCAGGCCTTGGCGTTGGACGGCGCCTCGCCGAACCATTCCGCGACCTGGGCGTTCGCCGACGGCGACGCGATCCAGTCCACCCACTTGTAGGCGCAGTTGATGTTCGGGGTGTCCTTGGCGATCATCCAGGTGTCCGACCAACCGGTCGCACCTTCCTTGGCCTTGGTCGCATCGACGGGGATGCCGTCGGACTTGGCCAGGTTGGCGGTGTACTGCCAGGTCGTCCCGATCGTGTTCGAGCCCGCCTTGAAGCCGGCCTCCTGCTTCAACGCATCGCTCCAGTACTCGCTGATGAGCGGCTTCTGCTCGTTCAGCAACGCGATGGCGGCATCGAACTGGGTCTGGTCGAGTGCGTACGGATCCTTGATGCCCAACTCCGGCTTGGTCGCCATCAGGTAGACGGCGGCGTCCGCGATGTAGATGGGCGAGTCATACGCCGAGACCTGGCCCTTGTAGGGGGAGTTCGCGTCGAACATCGGGGCCCAAGAGTCGAGCGGCTGCTTGACCTTGTCGGTGTTCCACATGATGAGGTTTGCTCCACGGCCGTGCGGGATGCCGTAGGCAACGCCGTTGACGCTGTTGAACTTCTGCATCTTCAGGTCGGGGAAGATGTCGGCGTAGCTGGGGACCAGGTCCGTGTTGATGGGCTGGACGGTGTCGCCGTAGATCAGGCGTAGCGTTGCGTCGCCGGATGCCGAGACCACGTCCCAGCCGCCACCCTGCATGAGCTTGACAGCCTCGTCGGAGGTGCCGAAGGTCTTGACGTTGACCTTGCAGCCGGTCTCCTTCTCAAAGGGCGTGACCCAGTCGACCGCGGGGTCAGTGGAGCCGTTCTCGGCGTAGCCGGGCCACGCGAGGACGTTGAGCTGACCCTCACCGGTGCCGACGGGCCCGGCGTAGGCCGTTCCCCCCGGTGCCGGAGCGGCCGACGCAGCAGCCGACGCACCGCCCGATGCCCCGCCAGCCGAACTGGACGATGAGCTACTGGAACCACCACAGGCCGCGGCGAGCATGGCCACGGCGGACCCGATTGCGGCAATCTTGAGCAGACGCTTTGTATGCACCTGCATCCTCCTTGTTCTCTTGCGAAGCCGTGCGCGGGTGCTCACGGCTGGTGGGGCAAAACCCTTGGTGTCACTCGCTGACGCGGTACTCGTGCTCACTGTTCCAGACAAGCTGCACGGCCTGGCCGCGCATGTGGCCGAGGTCGACGAGCGTCTCGGTGTTCTGCTGGACGGCGCTGAGCGTTCCGCCGACGGCGAGATCCACGACGAAGCGAGTCGACATGCCGACGTACACGACCTCGCGCACGGTTCCGCCGACTGCATGCTGGTTCTCATTGACGTGATCATCGGGACCGATGACGCGGATCTTCTCCGGCCGCACCGACCACGTCCCGGCCTTGCCGAGCACGGCCACGGCAGCGTCACCGATGAGCAAGTTGGACGTGCCGACGAAACCGGCCACGAACGGTGTGGCCGGGAACTCGTACACCTCAGCCGGAGTTCCGAGCTGGGCGATGTTGCCGGAGTTGAAGACCGCGATGCGGTCGGACATCGTCAGCGCTTCGTCCTGGTCGTGCGTCACGAAGACGAACGTGATCCCGACATCGCGCTGGATCTGCTTCAGCTCGACCTGCATCTGCTCGCGCAACTTCAGGTCAAGGGCTCCAAGCGGCTCATCGAGGAGAAGCACCTTGGGCCGGTTGACGAGGGCACGCGCGAGAGCAACGCGCTGACGCTGGCCGCCGGACAGCTGCGAGGGCGCACGGTCCCCGTAGCCGGTGAGCCGCACCGACTCGAGCGCCTCCTCGGCGCGCTTGCGACGATCGGCAGTCGGCACCTTCTTCACGCGCAGGCCGTACTCGACGTTCTTCTGCACCGTCATGTGCGGGAACAGCGCGTAGTCCTGGAAGACGGTGTTGACGTCGCGCGCATTCGGCGGATCGTTCGTGACGTCGCGGCCGGCGAGCTCGATGGTGCCGCCGTCGGGGTGCTCGAAGCCGGCAATCATCCGCAGGACGGTCGTCTTGCCGGAACCGGACGGGCCCAGAAGCGTCAGGAACTCACCGTCGAGGACGTCCAGGTCGACCCCGTTGACCGCCACCACCTCGCCGAAGGAACGGGAGAGCCCGCGCAGGCGGATCGCCACAGACTGTTCGACCATCAGGTACCGCTACTCCCGGTGAGGTTGGCATTCCGCCGTCGGTGATCGCGGAACCATACCCACTGGCAGCGGTTTCAGCACAGGGCGGGTCTCGAAACGGCGGAAATCGTTACCAACTTGTGCAATTGCCTACGCTTATCGTCGGGTTTCCCCCGAGGTAAGCGGCAGATAGCCACTCAGGTCGGACCGCTCACCACTGGCGTGCAGGCGCCCGGACGCCGTCGCCTCGGCCCACGTCAGGGTGCCATCGACCAGGGCCAGCCACGTCTCGGCGTCGGTCTCGACGACGGCCGAGGGGGTCCCGCGCCGGTGGGTGAGGCCCGCCACGGCCTGCACCGCGGCATAGGGCGGGATGCGTACCTCGACCGCACGTCCGGGCGCGACCTCCTGCAGGCGGGCCAACGAGGCCTTGACCTGCTCCTTCAGGGACGGGTGGTCCGCCATCAGCCCATGGCTGCGGGCAGCGTCCGCTCGGACGCGTCCTTGAGCTCGTCGAGGGTGACGGTGAACAGCTCGGAGAACTCCAGCACCTGGCTGCCCGGCCCGAACCCGGCGTCCGCCCCGAGGCCGGAGTCGACGACGCCGATGCGGGCTGCTGGCAACTGCCGGGCAGCGCACATCTCGGTGAACCGGAGCTCCTCGCTGCGCGGCACGACGACGACCGCGCGCGCAGTGGACTCCGAGAACAAGAACGTGAACGCGTCGATGCCGTCGGGCACCCAGCAACGGGCACCGACGCGCGAGCGCAGCGCCATCTCGACGAGCGACTGCACGACGCCGCCATCGGAGACGTCGTGCGCTGCCGTGAGCATGCCGTCGCGCGAGCCCGCCACGAGGATCTCGCCGAGCAGGCGCTCGCGGCCGAGGTCGACCTTGGGGGGAAGGCCGCCGAGGTGGCCGTGCACGTAGTGCGCCCACTCGCTGCCGGCGAACTCGTCGCGCGTATCGCCCAGCAGGTAGATCAGTTCGCCGTCCGGCCCCCACCCCATGGGAGTGCGCCGCTCGACGTCGTCGATCACGCCGAGCACGCCCACGACGGGAGTCGGGAGGATCGCCGTGTCGCCGGTCTGGTTGTAGAACGAGACGTTCCCACCGGTGACGGGGATACCCAGTTCGAGGCAGCCGTCGGCCAGACCCGTCGTGGCCTGTGCGAACTGCCACATCACTGCCGGGTCTTCAGGTGAGCCGAAGTTGAGGCAGTTCGTGACGGCGAGCGGCACTGCGCCGGTCGCGGCCACGTTGCGGTAGCTCTCCGCGAGTGCGAGTTGCGCGCCCGCGTAGGGGTCGAGCTTGGCAAATCGGCCGTTGCAGTCCGTCGATATCGCGATGCCGCGGCCGGTCTCCTCGTCGATGCGCACCATGCCGGAGTCCTCCGGCTGCGCGAGCACGGTGTTGCCGAGCACGTAGCGGTCGTACTGCGAGGTGACCCAGGTCTTGGACGCGAGGTTCGGTGCGGCGACCATCGTGAGCAGCGTTGCACGCAGGGCGTCAGGGGTCGTCGGTCGCTCGAGGGCATCGGG
>Ga0194063_10001666_pt1 | contig 14249 bp, 12 predicted proteins | sample SepL3720m_MetaG_FD_155459 | JGI IMG/M metagenome (GOLD analysis project Ga0194063, IMG submission 155459) | Anoxic zone freshwater microbial communities from boreal shield lake in IISD Experimental Lakes Area, Ontario, Canada - Sep2016-L373-20m | ecosystem: Environmental > Aquatic > Freshwater... | reverse complement strand
GCTGATCTTTTGCCCGCAATAGGTCAGCGTTTTCTTCAGCGCAGCAATTTGTTGGCTCATTTCCTTGGTCTTAATGAGCAACGCGTCATCATGGTCCAGCAAAGAATCGATCACGTTGTCAAGATTACCACCAACCACCGCGTCTTTCATAAACTTTTGATATCTCTGGTTCATCTTTTTGATTTTTCCCATGCTCCTAATTGTTAAAATCAATAACACGACACAAAATACCAATAATACAATCACGCCGATTCCCAATATGTCTGTTGCTCCAATATTCATTCCACTTGCTCCTTCAATTTTATTTTGTTTCACGTGAAACAATTTCGATTCTATCTTAATCTTTCATAATCAATCCAACAATTCGATCGATATCATCCAGCGAATAATACTCAATCACGATTTTGCCTTTTTTTTGATCAATTGCGTCCAGACGCACCTTCGTTCCTAGATAAGTCTTTAATTTGTTCTCAAGCTGCGCAATCTCAGGGGTGCTCTTCTTCCCCTTCTTCTTTTTAGCCGGTTTTTGCGCTACGCTCAGTTTCTTTACGAGTTCTTCCGTCTGGCGAACACTAAATCCACGTTCTACGATATGCGCTGCAGCTTCCTCTTGCTTGGTTTTGTCCGAAACACCCAGCAACGCCCGCGCGTGCCCGCTTGTCAGGGATCCATCCGCAATCATGCGTTTGACGCCTTCGGCCAACAAAAGCAGTCTGACTGTGTTTGCAATTGCGGGGCGGCTCTTCCCTACGGTTTCCGCTAACTGCTCCTGCGTTAAGCCAAACTCCGTCATCAGTTTATCATATGCATCCGCTTCTTCAATTGGATTCAAATCTTCGCGCTGGATGTTTTCAATGAGCGCCATTTCCATGACTTCTCGCGAGGTTAACTCGCGAATAATAGCCGGCACGGACTTCAAACCCGCCAGCTTGGCGGCTCGCCACCGTCGTTCCCCGGCGACGATCAAGTATTTTGAGCCTTCGCGTTTCACGATGAGCGGTTGCATGATTCCATGCTTCTTGATAGAAGATGCTAGTTCTGATAGTTTTACATCGTCAAACGTCTGCCGTGGCTGGTTGCTATTCGGTGACACTTCGCCAATTTTGAGCTCCATCACCTCTTGCCCTTCGGACGGTTTATAGTCTGCTTCTTCTAATAATGCGCCTAAGCCTTTCCCCAGACCCTTCTTTACTGCCATGTCGCACCTCCTTATGTCGAATATTCAATCACTTCATCCGCTAGGCTCAAATAACACTCCGCGCCCTTTGACTTGGCGTCAAAGATGATAATTGGCTGCCCAAAGCTTGGGGCCTCGCTGAGTCTCACGTTTCTAGGGATGACCGTGCGGTATACTTTTTTGCTAAAATATTTTTTCACTTCTTCTACGACTTGCAACGACAAGTTGGTCCGCGCATCAAACATCGTCAGCACGACGCCTTCGACATCAAGCACGGTGTTTAGGTGCTTTTGCACGACTTTGACGGTCGACATGAGTTGGCTCAAACCTTCCAACGCATAGAATTCGCATTGGATTGGCACAAGGATGGTATCCGCTGCTGTCAGAGAGTTGAGCGTAAGTAGTCCCAACGACGGCGGGCAATCAATGAAAATATAATCGTACTGATTGCGAATTTCTGCGACAGCGACTTTCAGTCGCGTTTCGCGCGAAATCATGGGCACGAGTTCCACTTCGGCACCAGCCAACTGGATGTTTGCGGGGCAAAGATCTAAATTGGGCACTTCTGTCGCCAAAATGCATTTCTCAATCTCCATGCCGTTGATAATGGCGTCGTAAATTGATTTTTGAATGGTGTTTTTCTCAAAACCGAGACCGCTGGTGGCATTGCCCTGCGGATCCGCGTCAATCAGGAGCGTCTTTTTTCCTCTGAACGCAAGGCAAGCGCTTAAATTCACCGCAGTTGTGGTTTTTCCAACGCCGCCCTTCTGATTCGCGACCGCAATTACCTTTGCCAACACCTTCACTCCCATCCTGATTCCGTCTAAATATCTAGGTTTGCAACTTTCTTTGCATTCGTTTGAATGAATTCTTTTCTTGGTTCCACGCGTTCGCCCATGAGCATGTTGAACGTCTCATCTGCAGAAACAGCATCGTCTAATGTGACCTGTAATATGGTCCGCGTCTCAGGATTCATGGTGGTTTCCCAAAGTTGCTCTGGGTTCATTTCTCCAAGACCTTTGTAGCGCTGCATCCCGCAATCTTCGCGTTTCCAGCCTCGTTCCAAGCACATCGCGTCCACTTCTTTATCGGTATACGCATAAAATTCTTCTTTGCCTTTGGAGAGCTTAAACAACGGCGGTTGCGCAATATAGACATGCCCTTCCTCGACCAACGGCTTCATATGTCTAAAAAAGAATGTCAACAAAAGTGTTCTGATATGCGATCCATCCACGTCTGCATCGGCCATGATAATGACCTTATGATAGCGCAGCTTTGACACATCGAAATCGGCACCAATGTTGCTTCCAAGCGCCTGAATGACTGGAGAAAGCTTTTCATTGGCATACACCTTATCCAAACGCTGCTTTTCGACATTGAGCATCTTGCCCCAAAGCGGCAAAATCGCCTGGATTTTACGATCTCTACCCTGTTTTGCAGAGCCACCCGCGGAGTCACCCTCTACGATATATATTTCGCACATTGATGGGTCAGTTTCAGAACAATCGGACAGTTTGCCTGGCAATGAATTTGACTCAAACACATTCTTTCTGCGTGCCAACTCTCTTGCCCTGCGCGCTGCGTCCCTTGCTCTTGAGGCGCTCACACACTTTTCAAGCAAGGCCTTCGCCAATTGCGGATTTTCTTCCAGATACCAGGTCAATTTTTCCGACACAGCGGACTCGCAAAGGCTTCGAATCTCATTGTTGCCGAGTTTCGTCTTGGTCTGCCCTTCAAACTGCGGATCCTTGAGCTTCACACTGATAATCGCCGCCAATCCTTCGCGCACATCTTCTCCGGAGAGGTTTTTGTCTGCTTCTTTAAGCAAATTGCTCTTACGTGAATAATCGTTCAAGACCTTCGTAATTGCGGCCTTAAATCCCGTCAAATGCGTGCCGCCCTCGGTGGTTGCGATGTTGTTTGCGTAGCTGAAAATGCTTTCGTTGTAGCCGTCGTTATATTGCATCGCAATTTCTACGTACGACCCGTCTTTTTCCGTCTCAAAATAGATGACATCCTGATTGATGATTTCCTTGTTTTTATTGAGATATTGCACAAACGAGATGATACCGCCATCATAATGCAGTACTTTTTCAATGGCCGGTTCCTCGCGCTCATCGCGCAACACAATCGTAATGATTTTATTGAGGAACGCCATCTCCCGAAAACGCGTCAAAAGCGTGTCATAACTGAAGTCTGTGGTTTCAAAAATCGTCGCATCCGGCTTGAAAATGGTTTGTGTCCCCGTCTCCGTAGTCTCCCCAATGGTCTCCAATTCTGTGACTGTATCGCCCTGTTCATAGCGTTGTCGATAAATCTTGCCGTCCCTGTAAACTTGCACTTCCAAGTACTCCGATAATGCGTTTACGACAGACGCGCCAACCCCGTGCAAGCCGCCCGACACAGTATATGCACCACCGCCGAACTTGCCGCCTGCATGTAAGACCGTGTGTACAACCTGTACCGTAGGAATGCCCATTTGCGGATGTGGTCCAACTGGAATCCCGCTGCCATTATCGCGCACAAAAATGGAATTGTCTTCTTGTATGGTCACTTGTATCGTATCACAGCGCCCAGCCAGGGCTTCGTCAATACTATTGTCAACGATTTCATAGACTAAATGATGCAATCCGCGCTCAGACGTCGACCCAATATACATACTTGGTCTCTTTCTAACCGCTTCTAAGCCTTCCAATACTTGAATTTGTCCTTCGTCGTAGCGTTCTGAATCTGTTGCTCTTTCAAGAATTTCTTCGATATCCGCCAATTTTAAGCCCTCCTAATAGCTCCCCTTCTTCTGTCTGCTCCATGCGCCCGCGTAATGCAACCGTGGAAATCGGAGAAAGGTATATATAATTCATTTGATCTTGTGTGGTGACAACAAACGACTTCGGAAGTTCGTTCGATATCTCTATCATCGACCCTTCCTTTTCCGCTTTGATTAGCATGTCACACGTGATTTTAGACGTTGTAGATGTGTCCATGTCACAAATTGCAACAATCTCTTTTTCCGAGACCACAAAGTCTCCTCCAAGATGAACAAACACGACGTTCCTCCTCACCGCAAATTTAGTTTATTATAACATAAAACTATTGAATTTGACCATTTTTCACTTCAAAAAAACGCACATTTTTGTCCTTTATTTTAATCATGTCTTTATTTGTGCATGTAATGACCGTTTGGATGCCTTTCACGCTATTTAAAAGAAGTTCCTGGCGCTTGCGATCCAGCTCCGATAAGACGTCATCTAGGAGCAATACGGGCATTTCTCCCGTCTCACTGATCATCACATCGACTTCCGCGAGTTTTAATGCCAATACCGCCGTGCGTTGCTGCCCTTGAGACCCAAAATGCCGGATTTCCTTACCATCCAACAACAGCAAAAAATCATCCCGGTGCGGTCCAACCGTTGTCGTTTGCAACGCAACATCTTTTTTATAGCTCATCTCCAGTTTTTCTAGAAAACGCTCCTTAATTTGCACCAATTCATCTGTTTCGGCGACGAAAAACGTCCCATCATAGGACATCACGAGGTTTTCTTTCTCGTCCGATAACGCACAGTGCCATTTGTTTACAAGTCCTGATAGTTGCGCGACAAAACGCACGCGCTCCAGAACGATTTTGCTGCCAACGTCAGCAAGACTCTCATTCCAAACTGCGAGTGTATCATTTTCCTTCCCTGTCAAAGAGATGTTCTTTAAAATCGCATTTCGATTCTTTAAGATTTTTCCGTATTGTTGCAAATGATAAAAATACGAATTCTTAATCTGGCAGTACGCAATATCAAGGAAACGCCTCCTATTTGCAGGTCCTTCTTTCACGATTGCCATATCTTCTGGTGCAAACAGCACAACATTAAGCGTCCCGATGAGTTCCCCCATCTTCATAATTGGAATTTCATTAATAGTTATCTGCTTTTTATGTTCCGCATTCCACTTGATTTCGATTTCTCGCGGATAGTTTTCCTTTTCTAAACGCAAAAAAACATCAAAGGTCTCGCTGCCGAATTTCAGCAGTTCGCTCTCCTTTGATGTTCTATGTGATTTGCCAGTTGCACAAAGATATATCGCTTCTACAATATTCGTCTTTCCTTGCCCATTTTCTCCATATAATATCGTCAAATGCTCATCTAACGCGAGTTGCAATGTTTCATAATTTCTAAAATGATTTAATACGATAGATGCTATTTTCAACTCCAGTCCCTGCCTATTCTACTTCATATTGAACACCATTATATTCTACCACATCACCTGGTCTGAGCTTTTTCCCTCGTCTGACTTCTACTTCCCCATTCACACGAATCAATCCCTCTAAAATAATCATTTTCGCGTCTGAGCCTTGTCCCACTGCGCCGACCCATTTCAAAAATTGATCCAATTTGATATATTCTGTCGCGATTTTGTATTTTTCCATCCTTATGCCTCGCTCTTTATTCTGAGTGGTAAAATTAAATACATAAATTCGTCATTTTCAATCGGTTTAATAATACAAGGTCCAACCGTTGAGGTGAATTGAATAAGCACTTTTTCATCCTCGATGACTTTCAACGCATCTGCAAAATATCTTGGATTAAATCCAACTTCAATATCATTTCCGTCTGCCGAAACATTCATTTCTTCTCTAATTTCACCGAGATCCGTTTTCGAAGAAACAACTAATTTTTCTTTAGATATACAGAACTTCACATGATATCTTTTTTCATTCATCGTAATTGTAGAAGCCAACTCAATACTGGCTAACAGAAACTTTTTATCCACAACAATCGTCGATGTAAAGGTCTGTGGGATAGAACTTTTATAATTAAAAAATTCTCCTTCGATTAATCTTGATACAATTTTGCAGCCATCTGTTTCAAACATAATTTGATTCTTAGACGCTATGATTTTCACTTCATCCTCAATCGGCAATAAAATCTTTGCAATTTCATTTAAGGTTTTTCCTGGCACAATCACCTTAAAGTCAGCATTTTCAGCTTTTGTTTCCCAATTACGAAGCGCAATTCGCATGCCATCGATGGAAACAAAACTTAATACTCCGTTTTCATTTTGAATGAGTGTGCCTGTTAAAATTGGTCTAAAATCATCAACGCCAACAGCAAAAATAGTTTGTCTAATCATTTCACGGATGACGCCCTGTCTGACGCTTATAATATTCTCACCAACTACATTTTGTACTTCAGGGAAGGGAAGTGGATCCATTCCTTTGAGCTCAATATGGGTCGGTCCACAATCAAGAAATAGAAACAAATTCTCTTTCGTCTCAAGACAAACATCCTGATCTGGCAATCTTCTGACGATATCTCCGAGCATTTTTGAATTGATTGCAATCGCGCCTGTTTCGAAAATTGCAGCAGGGACTGTTTTTTCAATTCCTAGCTCTTGATCATATCCCGTCATGACAAATGTTTCTTCTACGTGTAATAGAATACATTCCAAGAGGGGATTTGTAGATTTTGTACTCACTGCTTTTTGAACTGTGTTGATGGCATCTGTCAGATTTTCTTTTGAACAAACAATTTTCATGAAAATGCTCCTTGTCTTTTTATTAATAAGTACTTTAGTAGTCGTAGTAGTAGGCTTTGTAGATTCTGTGTAAAAGCCAGTTTTCCTTAGAAATCAGTGCGTTGTAGACTGTAGATAAACTGTAGATAAGTTGTATAGGTTTTCCACAGTAAAAATATGTAAAACACAACACATTTTTTTCACACATACAGTTTTAAACATATCCACACGGGGTTGTGGAAAACTATTTTCCAATAATATTCACTTTGATCTCATCCAAAACGCGTTTTGTTTCTGGATTTCGTGCTGCATCATCCCCAATTTTCTCGATGCCGTGCATAATGGTCGTATGATCTTTCGAAAAAACAGTCCCAATGTGTGGCAGGGAATAGTCTGTTAATTCGCGACATAAAAACATGGAAATATGTCTAGGAAAAGTATACTCTTTATTTCTCTTTTTGCCAATAATTTCTTCGTTGCGAATTTCAAAATAACGCGCAACGGTATTAATGATAATATCGCAAGTGACCGTTCTTTTTGAGTTCGAGTGTAACATGTCATTTAGAACTTTTTCTGCGCATTCTTCTGTCATATCAGTATTCAATAAGGTGCAGTATGCAATCAGTTTGTTGAGTGCGCCTTCTAAATCCCGAATGTTTGAGGAAACATTGCTTGCGATGTAAACCAGGACGTTTTCTGGCACAACAACATTTTCTGATTCTGCTTTTTTCTTTAAAATAGCAATTCTTGTTTCCAAATCAGGCGCTTGAATGTCCGCAATAAGGCCCCACGCAAAGCGTGAACGCAGGCGTTCTTCCAGCGTCGTAATTTCCTTCGGGGGTTGATCGCAAGAAAGGATTATTTGTTTATTTGATTGGTAAAGCGAATTAAACGTGTGGAAAAACTCTTCTTGTGTTTGCTCTTTTCCTGCTAAAAATTGAATATCATCAATCATCAACACATCAATGTTGCGATATTTTGTACGAAACGCCTCGGTTGCCTTGTCTTTGATTGCGTTAATGAGTTCGTTTGCAAACAGTTCAGAAGACACATAGAGGACCTTTGTTTTTGGGTTTTGAGAAAGAATGTGATGTCCAATGGAATGGAGTAAATGTGTTTTCCCAAGACCAGAACCGCCATAAATAAAGAGCGGGTTATAGGATTTTGAAGGGTTTTCAGATACCGCAACTGCACCAGCGTGGGCCAGGCGATTCCCGGCACCAATTACAAAGGTATCAAAGGTATATTTTGAGTTCAAAAGCGAATTGAGAAAACTATAAGAAGTATCATCTTTTTGCGGTTCTGGCACCGAAGTTTCGACTGACTCAGAGACTAACGCATCTGCAGAATCAAGAAATAAAATCTTGTATTTTACTGAATTTGCTTGATTGATGCAGTTCTTAATCAAGTCACTAAAGCGATTGACAATAAAATCCTTTTGAAAGGAGGACTCCACGAGCAAATAGAACACATTGCCAGTGATGGAGTGTGGTTTGATTGGTAGAATCCATGTTTTATAACTTATATCAGTAACCTCTTTTTTGATCAGAGAGAGTGCGTTTGTCCAGTATTCCTTCATGTACTTGCTCATATGTAACCTCCTGTAGCGATATCAATCAGTCAAAAAATAAAGCTATGCACGCGTGTACACAACCCGCTTATAGAACACTGGCAACATGTTCTTATATTTTTTCATTAGTAGTGTCACTGTTTATCTTTAACGTAAATGTTTATCGAAAAGTGTAATTCATAATATAACAAAACTCAATCGATATATCAAGACAAAAATGCTAAAAATAAAAGAAAATTTTTCTAGAGTTTTTATCAAAATCTTGGCAAATTGACTAAAACTTTTGGAAGTGTTATTCTAATTGCATGATATATTTTTAGGGAAGAGATGAATAGACTTGATTCGGCCAAAATTGTTTTCCATGTTAATGCACAAAAATCGAGATTTCAACAAAAAACAAATTTTCAAAGACGTAATTGCAGGAATTATTGTAGGGATTATTGCGCTCCCGTTATCGGTTGCGCTTGCAATTGCTTCTGGCGTTTCACCAGAGAAGGGCCTTATTACCGCAGTCATCGCTGGGTTTTTGGTTTCGCTGTTAGGCGGGAGTCGCGTGCAGATTGGTGGTCCGACCGGCGCATTCGTCATTATCGTCTATGGGATTGTACAGAAGTACGGCATTGATGGGTTGACCATTGCCACAGTGATGGCGGGTATTATTCTTGTGATTTTTGGATTGTTGCGCTTTGGGAGTGTCATAAAGTTCATTCCGTTTCCAATTGTAACAGGATTTACAAGTGGAATCGCGGTGGTCTTGTGTTCGACGCAGGTCAAAGATCTTTTTGGCTTAAAAATTGATGTGGTACCGGCTGATTTTATTGAAAAATGGGGAAGTTATATTGCTCATTTTGGCTCCGCCAACATCATCACGATTGCAATTGGCGCGAGTTCGCTTCTAATTATCGCGTTGTGGCCCAAAATAAACAAAGTGGTACCAGGATCCTTGGTTGCGCTCGTGCTTGTGACGGCGGTTGTTGCCATATTTAAGCTCCCGGTCGAAACGATAGGAAGTCGTTTTGGAGAGTTGTCGTCTGCGTTTTCAGCGCCGCATTTACCGAACGTGAATTTTCAAACGATCCAAGCTTTAATCATGCCAGCGATTACCATAGCGATTTTGGCAGGAATTGAATCGTTGCTTTCTGCCGTCGTTTCGGACGGCATGATATCCAAAAAACACAGTTCTAATACAGAACTGGTGGCGCAGGGCATCGCAAATATCGCCTCTGGTTTGTTTGGCGGGATTCCCGCCACGGGCGCGATTGCTCGAACGGCAGCAAACGTGAAAAATGGGGGACGTACCCCGATTGCAGGCATGGTGCATGCGGTGAGTTTGTTTTTGATGATGATTGCTTTTATGTCTCTCGCAAAACTCATCCCGATGGCCGTGTTGGGCGCGATTCTAGTGGTTGTGGCATACAATATGAGCGAATGGCGATCGTTTAAAAGCATGTTTAAATCAACAAAAAGCGACACGGCAGTCATGGTGATCACATTTCTATTTACCGTGTTTTTTGACCTGGTATTGGCGATTGAAGTGGGTATGGTTTTGGCGATGTTTTTGTTTATCAAAAAAATGTCTGAGAGCACACAGGCAAGCAATATTACGCCATATTTATTGGACGAAACAAATGATGAAAATGATAGCGCAGAAGAGTCGCAAAAGATGTATAATGGGTTCCATGAGAAGCTCATGGTTTATGAAATCAATGGACCGCTCTTTTTTGGGGCAGCAAACACCTTCTTGGATGTGTTGAATGAAGTGAATATTCATGCCGATATTTTAGTGTTACGCATGAAGAATGTCCCGGTTATGGATGTGACAGCATATAACGTATTGAAACGCATTGACAAACATTGTAGACGACATCATATCATGCTTTTGTTCACGGAGTTGCAAGAGGGACCGCTAAAATTGCTAACAAACATGGGGTACATTGAGATGGTCGGGCAGGATCGCTTTGTAGCAACGTTCGAAGAGGCGATTAAAATTGCCGAAGACGTGATTCTTTTAAAACAACAATTAGCAGGGAAGTAATTAAAAAAACATCCGGGATTTGCGTATATATAATATAAGGGGGCGATTTTTATGAAACGAGTAAAAATGATTGGCTTTATTTTATTGGTTGCGATGGTCTTTGTAATGGTTGTCGGATGTGCAGCGGATAAGTCAGGAAATCCAGCAACAAGTGATGTTGGTTCACGTGATTACAATGGTCAACCAGGTGTTGACAAGGCGCCGATCCAAGAGGATGACACAAAGCCGGTGTCCGTGACACGTAAAATTATCAAAAACGGGGATATGGTGATTGAGTCAGAGGATGTCAATGCGACGTACGAGACAATTTTGACCTTTGCTAAGAAACAAGGTGGGTATGAATTTACAAGGGAAAGCGTCAAGAGCGGTGACTATACAACAATTAATGCTGTGATAAAAATCAAGCCAGAGTTGCTTGATCAGCTGATGGGAGTTGCTGGACAAGGCGCAGAAGTGATTGAAAGCAACATTTCCAGTGACGACATTACAGCGAAGTATACAGACATCAAAATTCGGTTGAAGACGCAGGAAGAAGGGCTCAAAAAGTACTACGAGTTTTTGAATCAGGCCACAAATGTGAGCCAAATCCTAGAGATTCAAAAGTCCATCACGCAAATAACTGAAAAAATCGAATCTATGAAGGGTCAAATCAGAATGTGGGATACGTTGGTTGGAGAAGCGACGCTGACATTAACCCTACAACAGAAAAATGACCCAATTAAAATTACAAAAGATGTTCAGTGGAACGCATTGACACCGGGCGATATGTGGAAAATGATCAGCAACGGGTTCATTGCCATTGTGAACACAATTGTATCCGTACTGCAGTGGGTTATCATTGCGCTTGCTGCACTCTCTCCATTGATTGTGATAGCGGGAATTGTTTTGTTTATATTGTTATTGAATAAAAAGAAGAAAAAGAAAAATGCTGCAGAATAGAGTAAAATCAGAAGTCGAAAGGACTCATATCGGATGGACATTTGGGAAAGCCTTTGTATTGTGCCCACAAAAGATGTTGCGGCAATTAAACGAGCATATGAACAGCAAATAAGGTATTTCAATAAATCTGAGGATCCTGAAGGACATCAGCGTATTGTGAAGGCTTATGCAAAAGCATTGCGCTATGCTGGGGCTAGGGAGGCGCCTGCAAAACCTACGAAACCAGCACAGCCGAACACGCACTCATCTTTTGATGACAGAAAAACGGCACAAACACAGCAAAAAAAAGGCTTTCCTGTTAAGGGTCCTTTTATGATTCTAGTTATTATCGGTTTTTTAATTAAAGCAATAACCGGAATATCAGGCATGTATATGAATTCAAATGATTTAAATGCATTCGATACAAGCTACGTATACAATGACATTTCCTCGGACAATATATATGCTTTTGGAGATGAAAGCGATTATAGTTTAAAGGATTATCCTCAAATCGATTCGTTAAAAGGCGTAAATTCATCTTTTATTGGCAGACGCAACAATATTGTTGTTGATGATTTGTATTATCAAAATTATTATGTGTCTTATGTTGTCGGGAAGTCAGGGGGCGAGCGTTTCAAATTCTTTTATAGGGATGTTGATGCAACCTTTCCAACGAATACAATCGGACAAGTTAGCGTTGCATTTTTGGGTGATGAAAGAATCTTTTTTGTTATTCCGTATTATAGCGCTTCACCTGTAGGGGAAGAGGTTCCACAAACAGTTTATTCAGGAGAATTTATTAAAATGTCGGAGTCCTTGTATAATAAACTTATGAAAGATGTCATTGATACAGGGCTTGGCGACCAAAAAGCGAAGATTATTAAAGGTGTGATGTTTATGTTTGATGGGTATGATGACTCGGAATGGAACTACTAGTTGACAAAACTTTTACTTTTATGTTACTTTAAATGTAGTTGAATACAGTTTGAAACCATTGATAGGGAGATAAAACTGGAAGCGCACTCACAGAGAGCCGATGATGCTGGGAATTCGGTAGAGAGCGGGACAGACAAATGGACCCTAGAGGGAGCAATGAAATGACGTGAGTCAAAGTATCCTGCGACGTGATGCAAGCGTTAATTGCAGGGGGTGTGATCGCATCCTACAAAGAGTGCAAAGTTTCTTTTGCAAAACAAGGTGGTACCGCGGATTTTATATTCGTCCTTAATTTATTTATTAGGGGCGAATTTTTTTACCCCGAAAGGAGGCAAAAAAGATGATTAAACCAACATTGGAGCAGGCATTATCAAAAAGAGAGCAGGGGACGCACATCGCTGTGTATGCGGAGATGTTTGCCGATTTGAAGACCCCAATTGCATTGCTTTTGAGCGTGATTCCAGACAGCACGCAACATTTTTTATTAGAAAGTGTGGAGGGTGGAGAAAAATGGGCTCGCTACTCGTTTTTGGGGTTTGATCCTAAGCTAACCGTAACGTGCAAAGGCTCGGACAAAGCACCGCTTCTGGCGCTGAGGCAAATCCTTTCGCAGTACAAGATCGTGAAAGATGACGGATTGCCGCCGTTTTCGGGCGGTCTCGTGGGGCATGTTTCTTACGATTTCATCGAACATACTGAAGGCGTTCCTTTGGCGGGAACGGATGATGTGGGGTTCCCGGACTTCAGTCTCATGTTGTTTGAAAAAATCATCGCCTATGATCATTTCAAGCAGAAAATCATCATTATCGTCAACATTGAGACGCGTGAAATCGAAAAGACCTACACGGATGCGGTGTTGGAGATTGACCGCATGATGACGAAGATCCGAATGAGCATTGTGGCGCAACCGAGTGTGATGATTGCGGGAGAGTTCAAGAGCAATCTAACCAAAGAAAAGTTTGAGAATGATGTGTGCAAAGCAAAAGAATACATTGTCAATGGCGATATTTTTCAAGTGGTCTTATCGCAGCGCTTTGAAGCACCGGTTGCAGGATCGTTATTGAATGCATACCGCGTGTTGCGCACCACAAATCCTTCGCCATATATGTATTACATCAAGAACAACGACATGGAACTGGCGGGTTCTTCGCCCGAAACTCTGGTGCGCGTGCAAGATGGCGAAGTGACCACCTTTCCGATTGCGGGAACCAGAAAAAGAGGCGCAAATGAGGCAGAGGACATAGCATTGGAAATGGCGCTACTGGAAGATGAAAAAGAGTTGGCGGAGCACAACATGCTTGTCGATCTTGGCAGAAATGATGTTGGGCGCGTCTCAAAGTTTGGCAGCATTGAGGTGGATGAATACAAGACGGTTGCAAAATTTTCACATGTCATGCACCTTTCGTCCCTAGTCAGGGGAGAACTTGCGGAGGACAAAGACTGTCTGGACGCGTTGGCGTCGATTTTGCCGGCAGGGACGTTGTCGGGTGCGCCAAAGATACGCGCGTGTGAGATTATCGATGAGATTGAAGGCGTGAAGCGTGGTGTTTACGGCGGTGCCGTGGGTTACATCGATTTTTCTGGCAACATGGACATGTGCATCACGATTCGCACCATCGCGAAAAAGGGAAACAGGGCATTTATCCAGGCAGGCGCGGGAATTGTGGCAGACTCTGTGCCGGAAAGCGAATATTTTGAAACAATCAATAAAGCGAAAGCGTTGATCGAAGCCGTGCAACAGGCCAACGGCGAGATTATGTAGGGGGCGATGAAAATGGTATTAATCATTGATAATTACGATAGCTTTGCGTATAACTTGTACCAATATGTGGGCATATGCCATAGTGAGGTCAAGGTGTTGCGCAACGACAAGGTGACTTTGGAAGAAATTGAGGAAATGGCGCCATCGCACATTATTATTTCGCCTGGCCCTGGATTTCCAAAGGATGCGGGGATGAGCGGTGCAATCATTCTGCGCTTTGCTGGGAAGATACCAATTCTAGGCGTCTGTCTTGGGCACCAGACCATTGGCGAGGTGTTTGGCGGGGAAGTTGTGCATGCGAAAGAGTTGATGCATGGAAAACAGTCCGTCGTTTCTCTCGATAACACAT
>Ga0194063_10001664_pt1 | contig 14258 bp, 14 predicted proteins | sample SepL3720m_MetaG_FD_155459 | JGI IMG/M metagenome (GOLD analysis project Ga0194063, IMG submission 155459) | Anoxic zone freshwater microbial communities from boreal shield lake in IISD Experimental Lakes Area, Ontario, Canada - Sep2016-L373-20m | ecosystem: Environmental > Aquatic > Freshwater... | reverse complement strand
AATTTGCAAGGTAACTAATGGGTAAAGTGTTCGTTTATTTGGTCTTTGGGGTGTTTGAGGATATACTTTACTGTAAGACATATATAGTACCCGTTTGAAATGTACCATTTATACTTTGAAAGTATATACTATGAGATTATTGAAATCCAGTCTTATCAAAAAAACACTCTGATTCGTTCTTGTCATGTGATTATCATGAGTTTTTTTGAATGGATATGTAGGGACAGACTGAGCTATTACCGTAGGTGTAGGACAACAAGTTCATGCACAAGCAGCTGATGGAAGTACAAGTCCTGCAGCAACTGCTTCAGATACGAGTACCACAAGTATCTGGCAGACCCTCAATATGGTCCTTAAATTAATTTATCTCCTCCTCTGGCCGCTCTTGGTCATTGCAGGACTTGCATTGGACAATACCCTCGTCTACGCTTCAGTTTTTCATCTCGACGCACCACTCTGGCAGTTTCGAAATATGATGAAAAACTTTGCCAACTTCACGCTGTGATTTATGGTGCTTTTTGCCATTATAAAAAGTATATTTTCCAATAGCTGAGCATGATCAGCAAAAGATGAAAAATCACCTCTCGGTATCATAAAGACGACATTGATCGCTGGAGTACTTATCCAAGCGAGCCGGTTTCTTATGGCTGCTACGATCGATATCTCTACTATAGCAACCTATGCTGTTGGCTGACTTCCGCTCAGTGTTTTGAAAAATACCACCATCGGTGATCAAAGGATTCTCCCCGTAAACAGTAAACTCGATCTCAATCAATTTGATGTTACCAACGCAGGATGAGAAGACTTTCAGATATGGAATACCGTAAAACATCCATGAATCGTTGGTTCAGATCAAATACTTACGATATCTCCTTGTAAAGTAGCTCATTCATATGTCATATGAAGAGAATATAGTGAAACAAAATATAGCAACTCAGCAAAACTCAAAACAATCAACGGTGCATATGAAGGTTTAGAAATCTGTGTGCTTTATGGAAATCAGTTGGTAGCATGGCCAGAACAAAAATTTATTGCTAATTTAACTGGTTGTATAGGACAAACCACATGATATTCCACAAGTTCTCCATGAGAATATAAAAAAGCAATGGATGATTTAACCAATACAACCTGATGGCGGAATAAAGCTTGTGTAACAGGCATGCTTCCCTATCTTGGATCATGAAGCTCTGTCTTTAGTACGGGTAATACTATCTTTGGCTGAGCGGAAACATTGAGTATCGCTACCCTCATCCAAAAATCTAAATGATTTGTATGACCACTAGTTACTATCTATTCTTCATTACTCAATTTTGCACAACTTACCGATACAAATATTACCTCAACTGCATGAACTTCTGGTGTTTTCATCATCAAATCACTGGTCGCTATAGCATTGTTTTTCCCACTTATAGCATTGGCTTTGGTGCTTATTGCAAGGGTATGAGTCCTTCGGCTCTACATCGTTGCATCGCCATTTATCATCCTCAAAGCAAGTTTCAAAGACTTTCTCAAGATTAAATGATTAGATGAATATCTCAGTATAAACGGTGTTGTATGAATCATCTTTGCTCCGGTAATAACGGTAGCAGCACTCAGTATTTCACTGATTTTTATGACTGCACTCGTCAACGGATTTACAGGAAGCGATACTACTGCCGCCATCCATGAAACACTAGGTATCCAAAAAATCCCTACCAATGAAGTCAATCCTTGAAATGATGGTATCGTTTTTGAATCTATTGCTTCTTTAGAGTTTTCTAAACTCCCTTGGTGAGAAGCTATGGACCGATTTTCTTGGCTCATGATAAACTTCTTTGCTGTAGGACTTATGCGAATGATTTTCTTCGCTGCACTCAGCGCTAGTAAGCTTGGTAAAGAAATTGGATGAAAAGTCGAAAGTTTTGGAAAAAATGTCTTCCAAACTATGCCTATCTTACCTATCGGCTGATGAGTCGGTATCGGTAGTGCTGCTAAGGTTCTTTGATGAGTACCAGATAGATGGGTAGCAGATAGAACACGTGCACAAGAGAAGATCGTAAGTGATTATGTATATGGAGAAGACAAGACTCCTCCTACAGTATTAACAGGAACACAAACTGACAACATTATCACCAAAATTCAAACAAATCCAGATGCTGCTAAAAAATATTTAGAGACTGAAAAAATAGTACCATCAACACTTTGAACTACTGATAATACTGTTCTCTATAATAGTTTAAATAAGGTCTTGGAAACATCAAATACAACACCAGCAGACAAAACTACATTCATTAATAATGCAGATGTGGTTTTAGGTGCTGGTTGGTATAAAACACAAGCTACCGCAGCAGTTACCAATAATGCTATTATCAAAACAATAAAATCTAACACATCAGAAGCAGATATATCAAAAACCTTAAATAATGGTACACCTAAAGGTGTTTTGGGTACTTATTTCAATAACGTAACACCTAAACCTACTGAAATTAAAATAACTACATCTGATTGAAAAACACTAAAGATAACTCAAACTTCTAATACTACAACTCCATATACATGAGTAATTGAGCTAACTACTCCATAATTTTACCTTATCTTTTTAACATATCCATGAACCTAAAGAAAATCTTCAGTATCTTACGCAGTCCTACTACGATCAAAATCGTTGGTCTGATTTGTATTGTTTGATTTTTCTTTATCCTTCCTGCGTATGCAGAAAATACAGCAGATGCTTCACTTAAAGATACTAAAGAGTTTTTACAAATAATTCTTTCTCTCTGTTCACGATGATGGATTATTCTTTCTATCCTTGCGGGAAAACTTATGACGAATGATTTTGTCTATGGTGCATTTATCCATATGGATATCTATCTCTGGAAAATCCGAAATATTATGAAAAATTTTGCTAACTTCGCGTTGGCAGGGCTTGTACTTGTCTCTATCATCAAAGGGCTTGTCGGTAAAGAAGCTTTGGATGTAAAAAAAATCATTACCAATACTTTGGTAGCAGGGATACTTATCCAAGCAAGTCGGTTTCTTATGTGAGCAGTCATCGACATCTCAACTATAGCGACAGCCGGTATTAGCGCTTTCCCTATGACTTTTCTCAGCAATAACGCAAAACTCAAACAAAATATTACTGATAATTTATCTACAATTAAAACAAAGAGAGGTGTTATGGATCTCAATTATCAAGGAACTGAATTTGAGAATATGTTTACTACAAAACCTGAAACCAGTTCATTACTTTCTCCTACACTAGAAAATATTTTGCCTAACGAAAGTTCTGTCAGTTGACCGTTTATCTACCTTGGTATGTCAGTATTTGGTTTCCAAAATTATCTGATACAATGAGAAGCGCCAAAAGATCTTGTCCCTCTTACCCTAGCTTTTACGCTGAGATTGTTTTTCTTACTGTTGTTTACCGTAGGACTTCTCTTGATGTTGATAGCTAATATTATGAGAGTATGACTTCTCTGGATCTTTATCATCTGATCACCATTTCTGATTTTGGTCAAAGTGTTCGACAAAAAATTATGAGAATGATCGTGATGACTTGCAAAACTATTTAGTACTACCAATCTCATCAGCTCAGTATTTAAACCGGTTATCTTTGTCGCTGGTATGTCGTTGATGTTGATAGTCATCATAAGTATACAAACAAGTATAACATGATCGTGAGCCACCCGAGAAAATAATCTCAACGGAGTCTCATTGACCAAAAGTTGAGCTGATACCTCCGTACTCAATGTTGCATGAATCAGTAGTATAGCTGTCAGTCAAAAAGATATTTTGGGTGCTGATGTAATTGGAAAAAATGCTTCTGGACAAGTACAGAACTTCTTCAGTAATCTTATTATGATGCTCTTATGTCTCTTCCTTATGCGACAATTTATCAAACTCTCTCTTACTTTGGGAGGATGAACTATTTCAGAAACTATGGAAAAACTCATCAAAAACGCAGAAGGTATGGCAAAGACGATGCCTATCTTACCTATCTGATGATGATTATGATATTCAGGTATGAAATCACTGATGGCAAAAAACAAAGCTAAAACACTTGGCGGATTTGGTCTCAATCCAGATGGAGAATTTGGTACATATAAGGGCAAAGATTGATTCACAACTAATCAACAAGCATTCGAGAATTATATAGGTGATAAATATTTATGAGAGTTACCTTGATGGGATACAGGTGTTGATGACAAAGCATTGGAATCAACAGTTAAAAATATTGCTAACCCTGATGGTATAGCTTTCTTCGCTAAATCAAAAGAATTGGCACAAGGAAGGAGATGAGGTATATCACGAGGGAATACGATGCGATTAGCATCCCTAAAAAAAGTATTAGCTAGCTCACAACGTGCATCAACATTCGGTTTTTCATGAATATTGGAGGGTGGTGTAGGTGCTACAGACGCACAATTGGAAGCATTTTTCACACCAATAAATCGTACAGCGTTACGAAATGCTATGTGATGAGCTGCTGCTACTCTATGACAGGGTGCACCTGCAAACTATGCAGCACTTAAAGCTACGGTCTTCTACCCTGGTACACAGAAATAACTCACTGCTCTCTTATACATAAATACTATTTTTCTCCTTGCAACACTTTTGGAGAATGTTATATTGAAAAATGGACTTCCGCTTTGACGGACATCTGTTTTTTATTTATAAGAATGTACATGAAAAAAATTTTTACCCTTATACTCGGTACGCTTTTGTTGTGAAGCGTTTTTGCCTATACACCGACAAGCCAAGATCTTGCTCAAGTCAGACTTTTAAAAACGCAGCTCGATACCATCACTACGGGTGATATGAAAGGTAAGCGAGATTTTTACGCACAGATGAAAACACTCCAAGAACAGTTTGTTACCAACGAACAGGTAAACTATTATATGAACGAATTATGACTCTATCTAATCACCCAAATGAATACCGAAAAATCGAAAGTGAAGATACTCTCCAAAACAACTAAACAAGATTTCGTCAACCAATATAGCAGTGGTTTCAGCCAAGATATCACGACCGCAGATACCTGCACGGGTTGGTATAACACCATGGACACTATCAGTTTCGCAAATAATTTCCCGACTGCGTTGACTATAGCGACGCGATATAGAGAGGTAAATTGTGGCTATTATATGCCAAATAATGGTGACGGTCCTTTCCAGATTATAAGTAAAGACTATGGAACCGGACAGATCACGGAAGCTACCTTTTTGAAAACTATCCAAGACTTCATCGACTTCTCCAAAGCAAAACATACACAATATAAAACTAAACTCTGAATCAAATTGACGTACACCTGATTTACGTGGACCTGACTTGTCAACCATACAGCATTATATAATGGTGGAACTATTACGGGTAGCGATGCTAGTTGATATGTTGCACTACCAAACAACCCACATTATGTATTTGATGGGTATTGAGCTGACTTTACGGGAGCATTGAGATATGGATTGATGCCAAAATTTTTGAAAGTATTGGATCGAGAGCTAAAAACAACGTACTAATTTTACATTTCTAATTTTCAAATAATGAAACTCGGAATATACAAACATTATAAATGATCAATCTGTGAGGTCATTGGAATAGCAAAACATAGCGAAACACTTGAAGACACCGTTGTCTACAAACACTATGATGCAGTAAAATGACAATGAGAAATGACGCTTCGAGTAAGACCTAAAACAATATTTGAAGAAAAAGTTATCGTAGATCCCGCTAAAGACGGGACAGGTGGAAAAGAAGTCGAAAGATTTATGTATATAGGAGAATAGTCTGAATCGTCATTGCGAGGGACGAAGCAATCTAGTAAATAGACTAAGATTGCTTCACTATCGTTCGCAATGACAAAAAAATATTAAATTTTTACATTCTACGTATAACATATGGAGATGAAAGAACTTTTGAACTTTGTTGATCGAACATTGAGCGAAGCGGGTAAATGAACATTTTCTCGTGACCAAGACATGACCAAAAGAATTTTTGCACAAACCATGAAACTTAGTGAAGAAGTAGGAGAACTAAGTTCTGAGATATTATGACATACAGGATTTGTGAGACAAGAAAAATTGGCTAGATATTCTCCAGAAACGTTGAAAGACGAATTCGCTGATGTACTTCTCGTCACTATTCGTTTGGCTAAACTTATGGATATCGATATCGAATCTGCACTACAACAAAAAATGGAAAAGATAAAAAAGAGATCGGATGTCAGATAATATTTTTTGTAAGGGCGATTATCAATCGCCTAGACTGATACTATCCGCCCCTACGTCACAAATTTACTTATATTTTTGAAAACATGGCAAAAAAATCTGTAGAAAAACATATGATAGCAAATCTAGAACATCTGGAAACTAAGATAACTTTCCAAGGTATCAAAACACATAATTTGAGAAATATCGATCTTGAATTACCCAAAAATAAGTTGATTACGATCACCTGAGTTTCTGGTTCTGGGAAGTCATCTCTCGCCTTCGATACGATTTACAAAGAAGGACAATATAGATATATCGAATCGCTTTCGAGTTATTTGAGACAGTTTTTCAATTTGTGAGAAAGACCAGAAATCGATCATTGTAGTGGACTCTCTCCTGCGATAGCGATTGAACAAAATAAGAAAGCAGGTAACTCAAGAAGCTCGGTCGGAACGCTTACAGAGATTGATGATTACTTGAGATTATTGTATGCAAAACTGGGTGATAGTTATTGTTATAGCTGTGGAAAAGAAATCAAACCACAGACCATCGAACAGGTCATGAAAGAGATTCAAACCAGTTATATGAGTCAGAAAATATATCTTTTGCAAGAATCTGGTCGCTTTGAAAAGAAGGAAGACCTCACCGATTTTGTAAAGAAAAATAGAAATAAAGTAGAAAAGTGAAAATGATTTACACGTTATTTACTCGTCGCCGATACGACAGTGAAAGATGAAAACTGAGCGAAGATAAAGAAAAAAGATACTCTGGAACCTATTGAATATTTCTACCTCGAGACGCCGAATGTGCCTGCTGAATACTTTCCTATCAATACCTATGGAATTTATGATCGTGTCACCGTAGAAGCAGAAAAATTATGAAGATTGAAAGAAGATATTATCAAAATATTAGCAGAGTTTAAAAAGTTTGGAATCTATATCACTGAAGCGTGAAGCAAAAAAACTAAAGCGAAAAAAGAAATCCAATGGTTTACTGACAAGATGTATTGTCCGGACTGTAATATCACGTATCCTGAATTTACGCCTCAGCACTTTTCACCAAACAGACAAGAAGGAGCGTGTTCAACCTGTCATGGTATCGGTGAAATTTTGCAGATAGATTTTGATAAAATGTTGGATCCGGTCAGCCCATATATGAAAGCTATTTTGCCACGAAGAGACTCTAATCTCGGACAGTCATTACTTTTGAAATTGGCACAAAAATATAGTATCGATCCTGACAAAATTTGGAAAGATTTACCCGAACGATTTCAACATGTCGTACTCTTTGGTGATGACGAATTATTGAGAGTAAGTTATGGAGGGAAAATGATAAGTATGAATTATAAAGGTATCGAAGAAATCATCAAAGACCAATATGCAAAAGGGCTTTTGACCGTAGATTTCCAAGCGATGCTCGATATGAAAGATTGTAACGAATGTGGAGGAACCAAACTCAAAAAAGAAAGTCTGAATGTATTTTTGACCTTCAATAGTAAAGCAAAAGAAACCATAAAATCAGGAAAATATAATATAGCTGACCTTCAAAGGATGCCGCTCAACGATATGATCACGTTCGTGGATTTATATAAAGAACATGCAAGCAAAGATCAGACATTGATACAGAGAATTATCAATCCACTCAATGATAGAGCAAAAACTATCCAAGAATTGTGACTTGGATATCTGAGTCTTCATAGATGAATCGACACCTTATCATGATGAGAAATTCAGAGACTAAGACTGGCTAAACAGTTGGGAAATAAATTGACAGGAATCATCTATGTGCTCGATGAACCGACGATCGGACTCGATGACAGAGAAATAAAAAGAGCGATTGTAGCGATCAAAAAACTGAGAGAAATGGGAAATACTATTATCGTCGTAGAACATAATGAAGAATTTATCAAAGAATCTGATCGAGTGGTTGAGATTTGACCAGGCGCTGGAGACTTTGGTGGTAACCTGATGTTTAACGGTACCTATGATGACTTTTTGAAATCTGATACCTTGACGGCTCAATATATTCTCGGTAAGAAAAAAGTATCGATTGATTTCGAACACAAACCAAGCAACAATGTTATAAAGATAAAAAAAGCATCGAAACACAATCTCAAAGATGTCGATGTGAATATCAGACTCGGAACATTTACTATCATTACGTGACCTTCGGGAGCTGGAAAAACTACGTTAATGTATACGACCTTATTTAAATTTTTGAATGAAAAACAAAAATTCATCCAGAGTTTCATCAGATTGGAACTTTTGAAACAATGATGGAATTGGCAAGATATCCTCGCTGCTCCAGTGATGAATAAAGAAAAATATGAACACTATGAAAGTTTAGCACTCCAAGAATTTCATAAAGACTTGGCTGTAGAAACTATCATCGGCCACGAAGAAATCAAAAATACTATTTATGTAGATCAGACCAGTATCGGGAAAACCCCGAGATCATGTCCTTCTACCTTTATCGGTACCTTTGACCATATCAGACAGTTGTATGCAGGAACGACTGACAGTAAATATCTCGGTTTCAATGCCAGCTATTTCAGTTTCAATTCAAATAAATGAGCATGTCCTGCCTGTGATGGGTATGGATACAAAAAGATTGAATTACAATTTCTTCCAGACACGTATATTCACTGTGAACTCTGTCAGGGGAAAAGATATAAGACAGAAATCTTGGCAATCAAACGAAGAGGAAAAACTATCTCTGAGGTTTTGTGAATGTATATCGATGAAGCTTTGGAATTCTTTTCTGAAATCGATCATATCCGCGAAGATTTACAACTCATGGTAGATATCGGACTCGGCTACTTGAGAATGGGACAGCCAGCACATATGCTCTCTGGTTGAGAAAGCCAAAGGTTGAAACTCGTCAAACATTTATTGAAAACATATAAAGGACACACCATGTACTTCTTAGATGAACCTACGGTTGGACTTCATTCGGAAGATATTGTGAAGTTACTGAAAGTAATCAAAGAATTTTTGAACAAATGAGATACCATCCTGATGATCGAACATGATAAAAATATTTTGAAATTTGCTGATGATGTCATCAGGCTAGAAAACGGTACATTAGTAAAATAAGTTTATCCGCCTAAGCGGATGTAATTTGTCCTATCGGACGTTATATATTGTAATTGGTAATTAATTACGCGAAGCAAATTACGCCCAGCGGGCTCATTACGCGAGAAAAACGAGCATATTACGTTATTTTTTAGATAAAACGCAAGTGAATATACCCTTTCCATGACTAAAATTTGCAAAAAAGCCAAAAAGCGAATACAATTGAATAATCAATTTATTTCGTATTTGGCAGTATGGCTACAATCAACTCTACCGACATCATCAACTACAAGAAACATGGGTTCGATGGTGACAAATATATCAGACTTCAAAAAGAAAAAATTCTCGATAGAATCGCTAATTTTGGTGGTTGAAGACTGTATTTGGAGATTGGTGGAAAATTTATGAATGATACGCATGCAGCAAGAGTTTTGCCAGGATTTGATCCAGAATCGAAGAGAAAAATATTCGAATCATTGAAAGGTCAGGCTGAAATTTTGTTTTGTGTAAATGCGAATGATATCTTGTCCAACAGACAATTGAGCAATCAAAATATCGACTATAAAGACTATGTTTACCAGCTTATTAGAAACATAGAAAAAAATATCTGAATCAAACCACACGTCGTGATCAACAATATCGACGTCGGAAATATGTTTGATGTGATTCTTGAATTTGAAAAAGACTTTCAAAGAAAACAATACAGAGTACGAGAAAGATATAAGATAACCTGATATCCTCACAACACAGATATGATTCTCAGTGACGATGGATTTGGTAACGACGATCATATTCCTTTGACGAAGAATTTGATATTGGTCACGGGAGCCGCTTCCAGCAGCGGAAAAATGTCTACCTGTCTTGGACAAATTTATCTCGATCATCAGATTGATGTAAAATCTTGATATGCAAAATACGAAACATTTCCTATCTGGAATGTTGCACTTGAACATCCTGTAAATTTAGCATATGAAGCTGCAACTATTGATATCGGTGATTATAATATGATGGATACTTATCACAAAAAAGCATACGGACAAGATTCCGTAAACTATAATAGAGACGTAGAAGCATTTGAAATCGTGATGTCTATCGCAAAAAAAATCGTGAATCACAAAAACTATATGGTAAAATACCAATCCCCTACTGACATGGGAATCAGCTGTGCAGGTATGGCTATCACCAGTGATGAAGTAGTAGGCCTCGCTTCATTACATGAGATCGAAAGAAGAAAAATATGGTATCAAGAGATGGTTGATAGAAAAGAAGGCAAACAAGAACGAACAGAAAAATGTGATGAGCTGTATGCTAAAGCTAAGAAATATTGTGAAGATAAAAAATATGATTTGGATATGAAACTTTAAAAAATAACTAACAGTGAACAACTAAAAACTAACAACGAATGAATTTGTCTTATTATGAACTATTGTAAAATTCACTTATAAAATAGCCCTGCAATTTCTTGCAGGGTATATTTTTATTGTATTTTTTTTGTAATTCTGAATTATGCATTCTAAATTCTGAATTTATTTTATAACTGGTGCTTGAGAACTATGAAGTAATGGATTGTAGCAACGGAAAATAAGACTTATAATATCTGAGGTTGGTATTTTTTCTGCACCGATTCCCATACCATTGAGCCCATCGATAATAAGATTTACTCTTGTGTCCAATCAATTTCTTCCTTTGAGAAATTGTCTGTATCTCGTAACGACTTTTTCTACACTATCTTTTGCGTTGAGGACATCGAGTAATTTTCCCCATCGTGATCTTTGTATTTGTCCTTTGTCTTGTTCACTTTCGTAATAGGGGACAATAATATAAAACTCTTTGTTGAAGATCAATCATTGTTGCATATCGATATTTTGAAGGAATCTATAATATGCTTCACCTTGCTGTTTAAGTACGGGATTTTCTATATTTTTGATATTACCGTCGATGTAGGTAAGGTAATTGGAAAGATCTAGGAAGGTATTACGAACAAGAATCTGAATAGGATATTCTAATCAGTTTAAGAATTTTTTATATTGTTCTAATACTATCTGTTGCTCTTCACCATTTTTGAGATCAAGATTTATTCCATTGATTCTCAAGATAGCTCTCAGTCCTCCATCTTTCATGATCAGTGTATCATTTCTAATTTCTGAGATCGGCAACATCGTCTCTGTATTGAAGAGATTTTCATGTTTAGGTTTTTGTATTTTGTTTTTTTCTCACAAACCGAATGCCATTCGTCATTACAAAAAGATAAAAATTAGTTGGTTACTGTCGTATATATATCAAAGAAGAAGCTAGCGATAAACCGTGATAATCACATAATGGCCAGTGCTATCCCCACGCCGACAAGAATCTTTTTTGCTTTACCGACACCATCTTCACCTTTGGAAAAGAAGATAAGATAAAACGCGAAGATAACCATCACCAATGAAAGAAAGCTTACGAGTCCGAGTAATATATTCAATATCCATTTAACGTAATTTGTAGCTATAGAGGTAGAAGTTCCACCTGTTGGATTATAAGACGTTCCACTGAGTCTAAAAAAATCCGTGAGTCTTTTGAGTATGCTTGTAGGAGCATTAGTATCAGTTTTGATAAGATCCGTAGCTACGTTTGTAGTAAGTACTCCATCTGGTGTGGTAGTCTCTGCATTAGCATCATATGTTTGTCCCTGTATATCATAAGGGAATGCTGTCTCGGTTGGAGAAAATTGTCCCATAGATATGCTCGGTATCAACGTTGCTACAACAAAAGTTGTCCCTACGATACAGAAGATATTTTTTATTATTGTTTGTTGGAATTGTATGAGATATTTTTTCATCATGTATTATCAAATAATTAAAGCAAGTAACCAGAATATCGCACTGACTATAAACCAGCTTGCGCCAATTCCAGCGATAGCAATAGCTGCATATTTTACTCATGAGAGTCATTTTTTGTATTGAGTATCATCACCTGCTGCCGTAACGATCAAGAATCCATGATAGATCAGATAGACAAGCGCTATAAGTGACAACATTCATAATGCATAATTGATAATATTTTTGATAACATCCATAGTTTTACCTTGCGCATTTTGATGACTAGATATTTTATCACTTACAACTCCTGATAATGCTCCTGTTCATGTAACGGGACTTACAATATTATATGCTCCATCTCTTAGCGGATCATTGATATTTTGTGTATTGAGTACTTGTTGATCATTTTCATTGAGAATATAATTTTGTGAATCAGGAACTACCATCTTCGCATATCAAACGACGAGTAATGTTGCATACATAATGATTCAACCGATAATAAGCTTTTTCATATTATACACTAGTGAAGATAAAAGGGGAAAGTAGGATTTTATTTGCTTTCTAGGTACTACTTTCTACATACTTCTATTTTATTCGTTTTTATACATTTTGCAAATTTTAACCTTGAAAAACACCTGCTATTGGATATATATGCCCATATATAGGTAAAATAGATTGACATTTTTACTTAATATTATACATAATCGATGAAAAAAAACCTTTTCCTATTATTTAGTATCTATTTCTTTGTCTTACAACCCTTGATTATCGGTGTTTTGCGATGACAAGCAAACTTTTTCTGGTTGGGCGCAATCAATCTTGTAGCAATTATTTTGATTGGCATGCTCTCTAGTACCGTAGAAGGTGAAAAAGAAAAGACTCATGACCATGAGAAAAAACCTGAAGTAGTCAAAGAAGCTAAGGTATCGTTTCATGATCATTTTCGTACTGCAGTCAAAGAACGTAACAAGAAATCAGAATTAGTACTTCCTACTATCATCAGTTTATTGGTAGCAATTATTATTTTCTTTATGTTTCAATCCAATGGTGCTGCTATAGAAGTTATGGCATTGTTTGCTATTGTTCTTGGATTTATCGTATTTCTTGGATTGACGTTTATGTTTAAACATCGCATCACCAAAAGCTTTTGGGCGTTGTTAGGAACAAAATTATATCTGATCCTTTTGATCGCTAGTCTCGCATTGACGGCGTATGATTACTCTCAAGTACACAAAGATTTCAACGCAAGCTTCCAAGATTATATGGCACAAAACTTCCTCGGAGAAGAAAGAATCCCAACCGACGGATATGTGTTTACTGGTGAAGGAATGGTATTGGGAAGTGGACTATGAAGTACTACAGGAGTACAAGAAGTCTCTTCTGATATCTTTACGGGAACACCAGTAAATTCTGATGTACAAGAAGCAACAGGAACAGTTTTGTGAACTTCTGCTGAAGTCATTATTCCTACGACAACAACCGCTGCTACAACCCTAGGGAATCAAAAACTTATGGACGCAGTCATCTATCTTTTGAAAAAATATGATATTCCTCTGACTACCAAAAAGGATATTTCATTTACTTACGTAACGTTTAAAAACCCATACTACAACGAATGGAGAACAGCATACGCAAGTAAACTTATCGGTAAAGCAACTAATCCAAGCAAATATATCGTCTGTGAAAGTTATATTGTGATGAAGTGAATATTAGAGAAACGAAACGTTCCGTATACATCAGCAACTGTTTTGACAAAATTCCGAGCTGAAGCAGTAAAGAGAAACGCTTTGAATGGATGTGTAAAAGGTAAAATTGTAACTGATAAGACATTATAAATTTAATTTTAAAACAACTAAACATATGAAAGAAATATATATGGAAGAATTAGATTTTTGTATGGATTTATGGGAAAAAGAATGAGGTTGTATGTTTTGATGAGGAACAAAATGTGATCAATGTGCAACACCGTATCTATTACTGAAGCTACTTACATGAGAGGTTTTACACTGAGATATGAAAAGACTAAGCAAAGAAGATTGGAAGCAAAAAATAGCTGACATAAAAAGTAAAATGTAATTTCTAAAAGCCGACCTGAAATGGTCGGTTTTTTTAATTGAGACGCAATAAAATATTTAAGGTAGTGAAATTTTTTATGACGTCGAAATTATATTTGCTATCCAAATAAGTCCGATATATAA
>Ga0194063_10001663_pt1 | contig 14270 bp, 17 predicted proteins | sample SepL3720m_MetaG_FD_155459 | JGI IMG/M metagenome (GOLD analysis project Ga0194063, IMG submission 155459) | Anoxic zone freshwater microbial communities from boreal shield lake in IISD Experimental Lakes Area, Ontario, Canada - Sep2016-L373-20m | ecosystem: Environmental > Aquatic > Freshwater... | reverse complement strand
ACTATGAATATTTGAAAATCATGAAAGAAGAACAGAAAAAAATGATACGAAAAGTACGACTAAAAACAAATGAAAAATTGCTCACTGAAAATTGACGTTCAGTATCATATTAGGATTGGAAAAGACTGGGGAAGGAAGACGAAACTCGAAATTCCGAAAGAATGAAGTGTGGTTAGTATCAAGTATTATGTATCATCTACCAACTACTATTTTTAGTTTCCAGCCATTGCGGTAATTCTGCTACTCCTTTTAAAATATTTTCTGCCGGGATGCCAACTTGCATCAGACCTGCTTTATCATATAAACCAGTAGTGACTCCAACGAAATTAATGCCAGTACTCTGGGTGGCAAAATAATCTTGAATACTATCACCAATGTAAATAGCTTCATTATTTTTTATTTGAAATTTTCGTAATTCGTTTTCTACATTAATAAATACTTTGGGATCGGGTTTATGATATTTGGAATCTTCTGCAGTGAATACGAAATCGAATAGTTGTTTATTTAATCCACTTTCTTGAAGTAGTATATTTACTAAGTCTAGAGATGCTGCGGTAAGAATACCTGTAGAGTATGAGCTTTTTAAATGATTTAAGGTTGGAATTACATGATAGTGAGTCTGAATTGGATATTGTAATTTTAAAACTTTAAATTTTTTATAAAATTCTTCAAATGATTCAGGTAACTGAATAAGTGTGGCAATCATTTTAGGAAAAGGGAGCCCCCAGACACGTTTCAAATCCTGAACAGTAATGTCAATATTATAGAATGTTTTCGCAGCGTCAATATGTAGCTGGGAAGCTGTTTTAAAAGTCTGCATTAAGGTATCATCAAGATCGAATATTAGTGCTTTGTAGGACATAATAATAATAATTAATAACCGGAAAGCTTTGCAATTTGGAATTTGCAAATTGCAATTTGGCCAAGAGTCAAGAGCAGTGATATCAAGCAATAGTTAGTAGTATTAATTTGACATCAATCTGAATTCATTTACTAGTATTTTGCCAGCTACCAACACTTACCTTCGGGAAATCCTCTGTTTTAGTAATTTTACCATGAAAATCAAGCAAGAGAGCAGTTAATTTTTTTGATTCAGCAAGTTTCAAGGCAGCTGTACCAGCCAAGAATAAAGCTGTGGCCCAGGCATCTGCAAGTAATGGGTCGGGATCAAGCACAAAGATTTGCTGCCAGTAATTTTCCGGGAGACCATTTTTGGGATTGAGCAAATGATGAAAAAATCTTACCCGGTTGGCCCAGCTGCCGGAGCTGGCAATACTTTGATTTGTTAAAGTAATTTTTCCCAGCATTTGGGGCTCATCATCTTGCTGGACAAGTAATCCCACCTGCCAGGGAAGATTATTTTCTTTTTTACCTCTCGCAAAAATATCACCTCCAGCTTCAATCAGAAAGTTTTGCGTCGGTGATAAAGTTTTCGCTGCAAGCTTGATGGCATAGCCTTTACCAAGTGATCCCAGATCAAGACGCTGTTTTTTTTGTAAAGTAATAGTATGGTTTACCTGATCTAATTGAATTTCTGAATATTTTGGTCGTTCCAGAATTATTTTTTTTATTTTTTTCATCAGGTATGGATCATTCAGTTCTTGGAAATCTTTTTCATTTTTATATCCATAAACTTCTAGGAGATCTAGTACTGTGGGATCATATTTACCCAAAGTTTGTTTTGCCAGATTCAGGGCGAAATGAATAATTTCAAAAAGTTCCGGAGATAATTGTGTTGGCTTACCCTGATTTTGATTGAGTTGAGAGAGCTCACTATTGGGATCAAAACGTGAAAATTTTTTTACAACCTGAAGAAAATTATCAAATGCTTGATTAATTAAATTCCAGGTGTCCACTGTGCCATAGTCTGAATAAGCAGTAATTTTAATTGAAGTATTCATGATGATCTGATCAGCGACGAACTTTGGCATGGTTGATCCGTTTAATAATGAAGAGACCAAATCCAATTAGAATTGCTCCTGCCAGTACAGATATTTGTCCGCTGCGATCATTTAAAGCTGTATGAGGAGTTTCACTTGGAAAAATCGTGGTACTGGAAGTAGGAGTAGGTAGTTGCGCTGATGTGGAAATAGTCAGATCAACAAAATTGGTAGCTTTCAAAATATCAACAGAGTTGAGACTGATTAATGCTGAGTTTTCTTTGACCACAGCAATATTGGCAAATCCTTCCGCCACTGTTTCAAATTTGATCCGGGCGACAACTGCTCCAGAAATAGTTGTAGTTCCGGAATTTGAGGCAGCATTGAGGTAAACTGTGCCATTGATTCCAGATTCGTCGATCACCTGGTCAGTGGGTAAAAAGAAATTATCCAGTAGCTCAATATCTTTATCGGGCGTAGTAAGATCAGAATCAACAATTTTTAACAAATTGGTTGGAAAGCGGACAAGAAATTGATAACCGGACACTTCCTGACCATCAGTATTTATTTTTATTTCCACTGTAAATTGCTGATTGAGGCCGGCGGTCTTGGTATCGGTACTGACACTGATACTTGGGCCACTAGGAGTAGGAGCTACAGTAATCGTAGCTACCACAGTAGGGCCACCTGGTGGTACAAATGGAATTGTAGGAGAAGCTAGAGCATCCACGCCTTGAGCTAATACTTTGGAAATCAGTTTCATATCATTAGTTTGTCATGTTCGGAAATTTTTGTAAAGACCAGTAGAGTTACAGGCGTTATTATTATTGAAGTGAAGTTGGTATAATTTGGGATAATGCATAAAAAGGGTTAAAGTATGAGATTATTGAAAGTTTTGCAAAAATTATTTTAAAATACTTTGAGAATGTTGTACTTGAAAATAATTTTAAATGCGGGATAATAATTGTTAATTGAGCCAAATGACAAATATGAAACAAAACGTGGTTGCTTTTGTCGACGCATCGAATCTGGTTTATGGTGGTTTAAAAAAATGGGCTGGGAAGTCGATTATAAAAAAAAGAACACCCCTAAGGACGTTCTTTTTTGATTTGGACTGAATCTCATCTGCGTAATCCGTTAATCATATAAATCAAGGTTCTGACAAATAAAGGAAAAATATTTTAAGAAGTCACTTATTCATTTAAGTAGATTTGGTAATACTTTTTGTTTATAAAAGAGATTATATAGAGTAAAATTTGAATTATTAATAAAGATATTATGGAGAAAACAATTGTATTTGTAGATGGTGAAAATTTTCGAAACTTTACAAAACGGATAATTGAATCCGAAGGTCTCAGCTATAAGGATTTTGATTATGAATCTATCGATTTGCGTGGTCTCATTTCTGATATTTTTAAATCAAATAGAAAAATTAAAATAGATGAAATCAGATACTATGTTGCCAAGATACATTATTTTTCCGAAAGTAAAAGTTATTCTAATAAAAAAATTGCAAATCAAAGAAAACTAAAAATGACTTTACAAAAGCAAAAAGTTAAATTTATTGTTTCTGGAAATGTACGAAGAAGGCAAATATCTGTGGGAGGAAAAACCCAATATGTATTTTCAGAAAAAGGAGTTGATGTTGGCTTGGCCGTTGATATGGTGGTTTGCTCAATTGATAAGTTAGCTGACAATATTATCTTATGTAGTTCTGATTCTGATTTGCAACCAGCAGTGAAAGAAAGCAGAAAGAGAGGTATTCATATAACATATTTAGGATTTGGTTTAAATCCTAACAAAGGTTTACAAGTGACTACAAGTGAAACTATTTTATTTCGAAACCAAGAAATAATTAATGCGATTCCGAAAAAAATATTAAAAAAACCTCTACGGGAATTATCCAAGTAGAGGTGTGTATGTTTAATTATACAATTATTTATTTACTTAAATCAATTTAAATTATAAATTTACAAACGAACCGAGTTACTTGCAAATTGCCGGGTAACTTGATAATATTTCAATTCAGATGCGACATACTTTTTTATCCATAATATTTACTAAATGAATATTTCATTAGCGCCGGAAGTTCTTTTTCATCTTGGCTCCCTAGGTATTACCAACGCAGTTTTTTCCAGTTTCGTAATTTTCATTATCCTAGTGCTATTTGTCTTTATCCTGAATCGTAAGCTTAGTTATGATAAACCAGGCAAATTACAGCTCATGGTAGAAATGATATTCGATGGTCTTTATGGCCTCGTGCAGAATGTCATGGAATTAAAATATGCAAAGGGTGTAATGAGTTTTGTACTCACTTTTTTTGTTTTGATTTTGCTTTCCAATTGGTTTGGTTTGATGCCATTTGTGCCGGCAATTTCTCTTGAAGAAAAGGAGTCAACTGTTACTGAAACAAGTAGTACAGAAAAATTGTCAGAAGCTGAATCTACAAATCACACAGACGAATCTATAGAAAAGGAAAGTTTTTTAAAATGTTTAGCGAGCCAGCATTGTTATTTATCAACTGATGGTATCAAAGAGTTCAAAAAAACAGTTCATGTTTTTCGTGCTCCTTCCAGTGATTTGTCATTTGCTTTGACGATCGCTATTATTTCAGTCATCGTCACAAATATTTTGGGATTTGCCTATGCTGGCAAAGGGCATCTCAGTAAATTTATTAATTTTTCCGGACCGATTCCTTTCTTTGTCGGCATTCTGGAAATTGTTTCTGAAATTGGTAAATTGATTTCATTTTCATTTAGGTTATTTGGTAATATTTTTGCCGGTGAAATTCTTTTGGTGGTAATTACGAGCATTTCTTTTGGATTGGCTACGTTACCATTTTTATTACTGGAAATTTTTGTGGGTGCGATTCAAGCTTTTGTATTTTTTATGTTGACATCAGTGTTTATCGGCCTGGCAGTTACGAGGCACGAGCACTAGAAATGAGAATAGTTAATAGCTAAAAGTTAAGAGTTAAAAGCGAAACAAAATACTTTTAACTGCTAACTTTTATCTTTTAACTTTTAATCACATCATTATGGAAGCAGGTTTACAATATATTGCAATGGGTCTGGCTATTGGACTCGGAGCTATCGGACCAGGTCTCGGGATTGGTCTACTTGCTTCGAAAGCAATGGAGGCAATTGGTCGTAATCCAGATGCAGCAAGTAAAATTCAAACACAAATGATTTTAGCAATTGTGTTTGCAGAAGCGATTGCCATTTACGCATTGGTAGTTGCTCTTATTATTAGATTTGTATAAAAAAACATGGCAGCACTAGGTATTAATATCGTCTCAATTTTCATTTATTCACTGCTCTTTTTAGTAGTCTATCTGATTATTAATAAATTTTTGTCAGGACCTTTATTAAGTATCCTGGAAAAACGTCGTTTAGCAATTGACAGTGGTTTGCAGCAGGCCGAAGCAGCAGCAAAAGAACGTGAAAATATTAGTAAAGAAAAAGAAGCAATTTTGGCAGCAGCAAAAAAAGAAGCGCAACAAGCTTTTACTGCAAGCAAAAAAGATGCTGAAGCGGAAAAGGCTAAGTATATGGAAAAAGCCAAGAAAGAAGCTGATGCTATCGTTTTTAAAGCAAATGAACGTCTTGAAGTAGAGCGTAAAAAATTGCAGGATGATTATCGTGTCAAATTGGAAGCCCAGGCAGTAGCTATTGCCAAAGAGGTTTATCAAATTGATAAGGTGTCTATTGATAAAAAATTAATTGATCAGGCAATTAATCAGCTTTAACTTTTGAATCTCATAACTAGCAATGAAGGAAAATCTTAGCGCAGAAATTTATTTAGCTGCAAAAAAATTAAATTTAGATGTTCCTGCTTTATTGAAAGTAATTAGTTTGATGCAACAGGCTGATCTGGCTCAGGTTCTCGCAGATTATCAGCAATTCAAACAGGGGACAATCAAGATTGCGCAGGTAATTAGTTCTACTGAATTATCTGTCGAGCAGCAGCAAAAGATTATTACTAAGGTGAAACAACAGTTGTCTCAAGAAAAATTACGTTTTGTTTTTGAAATCAATAATCAATTGCCATTAGGATTAGAGATCTGGATTGCTGACGATAAAATTTCCCTGGCACTTTAATTTAACCAATATTTGTAATGAAACTAACAAACTCAGGTAAAGTGATTGAGATCAAAGATGGTATCGTCATTGCTGATGGTTTATCAGCTGTAGGTTACAACGAGCTGGTTACAATTACCAGTAAAAAAGGTGAAGTAGTCCAAGGATTGGCGCTTAATCTTGTGAAAGAAACCGTCGGAATTGTTGTGATTGGTGATTATGCTGGTTTAGCTGAAGGGGATTTGGTTACAGCGACTGGAAAATTATTATCAATTGAAGTTAATGAAAATATTTTGGGTCAAGTAGTTGATCCGCTTGGAAAAATACTGAAAACTAAAGATCAACCCAAATTAGAAAAAACGACGACCATGCCTTTACAAATAGTTGCTCCAGGGGTAATTGCTAGAGAAGATGTGTCCCGACCGTTGCAAACCGGGATTATTTCAATTGATGGCATGATTCCAATTGGTCGTGGTCAAAGAGAATTAATTATTGGTGACCGTCAAACTGGTAAAACAGCAATTGCGATTGATGCAATTATCAATCAAAAACAGAGTAGCAAAGATCAGGGATTGCCTTTGGTGAAGTGTGTATATGTAGCAATTGGTCAAAAAATTTCAAAAATTGCACAAATTGTTGCTCGTCTGCAAGATGAGGGAGCAATGGCTTACACCACAATTGTATTAGCCGGAGCGAGTGATTCAGCTTCTTTGCAATATATTGCTCCTTACGCTGGTACAGCTATTGCTGAATATTTTGCGCAAAAAGGTGAAGATACTCTGGTAATTTTTGATGATCTTACCAAACATGCCTGGGCTTATCGTGAAATTTCGTTGTTATTGAGAAGACCTCCTGGTCGTGAAGCATATCCTGGCGATATTTTTTATCTACATTCTGCTTTATTGGAACGTGGTGTGCAGTTTTCACAAAAATTAGGTGGTGGTTCAGTCACCATGTTACCAATCATTGAAACTCAAGCTGGTGATGTATCAGCGTATATTCCGACGAATGTGATCTCGATTACTGATGGACAGATTTATTTGGAAGCGGATTTATTTAACTCTGGGACAAGGCCGGCTGTCAATATTGGTCTTTCCGTTTCCCGGGTCGGGGGAAGTGCCCAGACAAAATCAATGAAACAGGTAGCTGGACAATTACGCCTCGATCTTGCTCAATATCGTGAATTAGCTGCATTTGCACAGTTTGGTTCTGATCTGGACGAAATGACCAAAAGCAAATTGGAACGCGGTTCACGTATGGTAGAAATATTAAAACAAGAGCAATATTCTCCTTATTCACTAGCAACTCAGGTAGCTTTAATTTTTGCCGGTACTAAAGGATATTTAGATGCTGTCAAGGGTGAAGATTTAAAACGCTGGTGTGCCGGATTTATCATGCATTTAGCTTCTGAAGGTCAGGCTCTCAGTAAAGAACTGGCTAAGGGTGCCAAAATTGAGGCTAAATTGGAAGAGCAATTAATTGCAATTATTAATAAGTATAATTCTTCGTTTATGTAGAATATGGCAGCATTAAAGGATCTCAAAACTAGAATCAACTCAGTTAAAAATACTGCTCAAATTACTAAGGCAATGCAAATGGTTTCTGCTTCCAAGATGCAGAAAGCTCAAGAAGCAGCATTAGCAGCCATTCCATATGCCAATGGGATCTTTCAAATTGTGAATGAAATGGGCAATAAAATCACTGAATATCAGAGCCCATATTTACGAAAAAGTAAGCAGTTAAAAAATATTGCTATTGTAGTAATTGGAACAAGCAGAGGCTTTGTCGGCGGTGCGCTTACTAATCTGACAGCAGCAGTTCATACTTTGGCAAGTCAATTGGCAAGCGAACATTCAGGCGTCAAAATTCACGGAATTAGTTTACATAAAACTGGGCAAAGAATTTTAGCGAGTTGCGGAATTGCCAATGATTTTCATTTCGCTGAATTTTTTGGAATTACCAATACTACAGCTTTGACACCAATTTTTTCATTATTAACCGAGAAATTTGCTGTCAGTGCCTATGATGAAATTTATCTGGTTTATACCCATTTCATCAATACAATTGATCAACAGGCAGTGACTAAGAAATTATTGCCTTTGAGTTTGGCAGAGATCATGGCAGAAGCAGATCAGCATCAGGAGAAAAATGCAAAAAAGGATTTTGTTTTTGAACCAGATATTAATAGTATTCTTGATCATTTGTTGCCGGAATATTTTCAAACTCAAATATACACAGCAGTATTGGAAGCAGCAGCCTCAGAGCATTCTGCCCGGATGGTAGCGATGAAAAGTGCCACGGATAATGCGATAGAATTAGAGAAGGAATTAACATTAAAATATAATCGTTCCAGACAGAGTGCCATTACTCAGGAAATTATTGAAGTAGTTAGTGGTTCTTTAAGTTAAATATTTTATGAAATTATTATGAACGGAAAAATTATTCAAGTAATGGGAGTTGTGATTGATGTAGAATTCACTGATCTCAAGTTACCGGACGTATTAGAAGCACTGGAAGTGGATAATCATGGTCAGAAACTAGTTCTCGAAGTGCAGCAACATTTGGGCAATTCTAGCGTCAGAGCTGTAGCCATGGGACCAACTGATGGCTTAAGACGAGGTTTATCAGTTACAGCCACAAGTAGTCCGATTAAAGTACCGGTAGGCAAGAAAACACTAGGTCGCATGTACAATGTCCTTGGTGAAGCAATTGATGGTAAAGAAGAAACCAAAGGCGAACATTGGTCAATTCATCGTAAAGCTCCTGATTTTGATGCGCAGTCCACTAGAATTGAACTTTTGGAAACAGGTATGAAGGTAATTGATTTGATTTGTCCTTTTGTCAAAGGTGGTAAGATTGGTGCTTTTGGTGGAGCTGGTGTCGGCAAAACAGTGACAATTCAGGAATTAATTTACAATCTGGCCACAGAACATGCAGGTTATTCAGTTTTTGCTGGTGTAGGTGAACGTACCCGTGAAGGTACAGCACTTTATAAAGAAATGGTTGATTCCGGAGTAATTGAGAAGACTGCCATGGTTTTTGGACAAATGAACGAGCCACCAGGAGTACGTATGAGAGTGGCGCTTTCAGGCTTGACTATGGCGGAATACTTTCGCGATGTTGAAGGTAGAGATTTGCTACTTTTTATTGATAATATTTTTCGTTTTACCCAGGCCGGTTCTGAAGTTTCAGCATTATTGGGAAGAATGCCTTCAGCTGTAGGTTATCAGCCTACACTGGCAGAAGACTTGGGATATTTACAAGAGAGAATTACTTCAACAATTAATGGATCAATTACTTCGATGCAGGCTGTTTATGTGCCGGCTGATGATTTTACTGATCCGGCGCCAGCGACTACATTTGCTCATTTGGATTCGACTATTGTATTAACCAGAGCTTTAGCAGAGCAGGCACTTTTTCCAGCAATTGATCCGTTATTATCGACATCTACAGCATTAACTCCTGAAAATGTCGGAGAGGAGCATTATCGTGTCGCCCGTGGTGTCCAGCAAATTCTTCAGCGCTATAAGGAATTACAAGATATTATTGCTATCCTTGGCGTAGAAGAGTTGTCTGCGGAAGATAAATTAGTGGTAGCGCGGGCCAGAAAGATTCAACGTTTTCTTACACAACCAATGCATGTCGCTGAACAGTTTACTGGTCGCAAAGGCGAATATGTCAGCATTGCCGATACAGTTGATGGTTTTGCTAAAATTTTGAATGGTGAATATGATCAAGTACCGGAAGTGGAATTTTATATGAAGGGGAATATTGAGCAGGTGAAAAAGTGAGAACGGTGAACGGTGATCGGGAATCGGGAATAAAAAAAAAGTTAAGAGATAAGAATCTAAGAATAAGAGAATCTAAGAATTTAGAAATCTGGAAAATGAAAGATTAATTTTTTATTTTGAAGTTAAGAGGCTTGGTTTAAAACATATGAAATTAACTGTTATTTCATCATCACAAAATATCTTGGATCAGGATGGTGTGACTGAGGTTTCAGCACCGACTACTGAGGGAATGATTGGGATTTTGCCTGGTCATGTTAATTTGGTAACTAGTCTGCAGATTGGTGAACTCAGGGCGAAGGTAGATAATAAATGGATAAAGATTATTCTCAATGGTGGTATTTTACAAATTGCCAATGATCAAGTTACTGTTTTAGCAGATGAAGCGAGCTTGAGTGAAGTACTTGTGAAAGAAGAAATTGAAGCAGCAATTGAGCGTGCAGAAAAGCAGATTGCTTCGAAGTTACCAGCTGTCGAGTTAATTGAGCTGGAAAAGAAATTGCGGTATGAAAAATTTAAGCGTGACCGGATTACTAGATAATTATTCTGTTTGTTCAATTTTCCGTAGGCTTTCCAGCTCATTGCGTAACTCCCATATATCAGCTCTAATCTCCGCTTCACTATAGCGTAGTTCTTTGATCAACTCCCGATTGCATTGTTGCATTAATTTGGAAATGTGAGTGATGATGTAAGTGAACATTGATGAAAAATAAAAAGTAAAAAGTATCAAGTAGAAAAAACGGTCGTAGTGTCCAAAAATCTTTGGACTGTTAGCAATAAAATTAAAATATTAACGAGTTAACGGATTAACAAATTAAAAAGATAAAGTAGCTGGTATCTAGTATCTATAAGAACTAATAGAAAAAAACTAGAAGCTATAAGTTAATAGATAGAATAATTTTTTCTCATTCTCCTTTTCAATTTGCAATTTCCAAATTTCAAATTGCACAATTTTCCTAGATTCCTAGATTCCTAGATTCCTAGATTCCTAGATTCCTAGATTCCTAGATTCCTAGATTCCAGCTTTTATTATCTATTCTATCCTTCATTTCTTAAAAAATTCTTAAATTTGCAACGAATATTGATTTTTATACTTACTATTTTTGCTTTTATACCATAAAATTATAATGATTTCATATGTTATGCTTATAAAATGGAGAATTTAAAACAGGAAAATAAATACGTTGTTAAATTAGGTGGTTCTGCCGTTTCAGTTTCAGAGGAAAATATTTTTGATTTTAATTATTTGAAGACTTTTAAAGCCACTTTAGAGGAATTGATCGCAGCTGGAAATAAATTTTTTGTTACTGTAGGTGGGGGATATACCATGCGGAAATTTCGTGATCTGGCTAAGGCTGCAGGACTTAATGATGATCATGAATTACACTGGATGGGCACGACCACTTGTGTTTTCAATGCAGAAATTGTCAGGGCATTTTGCCATGATATTGCTGATGCAGGTCTTTATAAATATGAGGATTATTATAGCCCGGAAAAGCTTGAGATCGAAAAGGGGATCAAAGTTGGTGGTGGCGGGAGACCAGGTCATAGTAGTGACGTAGATGCTATTTTAGCAGCAGAGAAAATTGGTGCCAAAAGTATTATTAGTTTAAAAAACATTGATAGTATTTATGACCATGATCCCAAACAGTTTCCTGAGGCTAAGCCTGTCAGTGATCTTACCTGGGATCAATATTTAGATATTATCGGTAATGTGACGGTACATATGCCCGGTGGTAACTATCCGATTGATCCGGTGGCATCCCGTATGGCCAAGGCTGCAGGAATTTCATTTTATATATTAGGATCAAATGATCTGGATAACTTTATAAACCTGATAAAAAATGGTACATTTAAAGGTACTCTAGTTCATTAAATTTCTTTCTTTTGATGCAGAAAAAAATTGCCATATTTTTACGAAACTTCCTGATTTTTTGGGTATTTATTGATATCATGCCTGGAATTGATGCTTTACACGGTAATGCCGGGATTATAATCGCTGCCTTGAGTTATGCTTTACTTGTTATACTAATTCCGACAGTTTGTCATTTTTTTAAATTTCCACTGAATATCTGGAGTAGATTACTTTTCGGAAGTGTATTGACAATTGGATTATTATTGCTGTTTCGTTCTGTGTTGCTTGGCTTCATTGATTTTAGTACAGGATACATTGGTGGTATGGATTTGATATTTGTGACTGTGCCAGTTTTGATTACACTCAATAGTGAAGTAATTGTGATAATTTTTGGTGCAATTATTGTGAATTTATGTAGTATAATTGCGGCTAGTCTTTCCAATAGTGAAATTTAATAAATTATTTTTTTTTACTTATTTCTTTTCTTAAAATGGATCTTAAAAAAATTCTTAATATTTCAGAACTGGTAATTAGCGCCCTGGTCATTATTAGTATCTTGCTGCAACAGCAAGGATCAGGACTGGGTTCAGTATTTGGTGGTGGTGGTGGTGAAAGCTATCGTTCTAAAAGAGGCGCAGAAAAGATTTTATTCAATATCACAATTATCCTGATTATCTTGTTTGTCAGTAATGGTATTGCCATTGCTATTTTGAATTCGAAATAATTGCATTGCCTCAGTACGTTTAATATTCATTACGAATTCACAAATTACTGAGTGATCAACAGCTAGAGTCAAGGTAGATATTTTGCATTAAAGTTTTTGTCACTATGTTTGGATTTGCTGAAAAATTTCTGTATAGCTTTCGGGATTTATTATGGAATTATCCTGATAACTTACTATTTAGCAAAGAGTCACTCCTACAAGCATTTTTCAGAATTTATCAGAAATTTCGACCGTTAAGTCATCTCATTTTTTTTGTGCTAATTTATAGCTTGATTTTCCTTATGTTTGCTAGTGATTTGCATGGTTTGATTAAAGTTAATACTGAAATTTATCAGGAGGGAATTATCGTAGGTACAGATGAAAATGGTGATTTACAAAAATTAAGTAGAATCAATCCCTTGATCAATACAAATATTCAACTTGAAAAAGATTTAAATGATTTGATTTATGAAAGTTTAATTCGTGTCGATCAAAATGGAACTGTAATACCTGTCCTCGCAGACTATATTGTGCTCAAAGAGGGAGAACAATATCAATTTAAATTGAAAGAAGGGTTGCAATGGCAGGATGGTGTAGCTGTCACTACTCAGGATGTAGAAGCTACTTTTAGTTTAATTCAGGAACTAGATAAAGATCCTGGTACAAGTACGATTTTTTCCCGAGCTGCTTCCAAAATTGATTTAACAATTCTGGATGAACGGTCCTTTGAATTTAAGTTGAAAAGCGTTATCCCAGCATTTTTTGAATCAATTAGTTTCAAAATTTTACCAAGTCATCTCATTTCTGATTTGAATCCCGGTAACATCAAAGCTTCAGATCCAATTATTAACCGTAAACCAGTTGGAACCGGGCCATTTCGCCTTGCCAGTTATAAAGATAATAATGTCCTCTTAGTTAAAAATGAATATTATCGTAATCCAATAAATTTTAAAGAAATCCAGTTCAAATTGTATCCGGATGAATTGAGTGCAGTAGATGCATTGCGTAGTGGTCAGGTACATGCCATAAGTGATGTTTCTTTTGATCTGGTTAGAGAAATTCGTGATGAAAAGTTGTATCAGGTTTATCACAGTAATACGCTATATAATCAATATTGGGCGCTTTATTTTAATTTAGGGGAATCCGGACCAGCATTTTTTAAAGAAAAACCAGTACGTCAGGCAATTTCTTCAGCGATAAATCGTAAACTAATGCTCGAGGCATTACTTGGATATGCAGAAGAAGCTCATGGTCCCATTCCTCCAAATTCATTTGCCTATAATAAACAAAATTATTATTCATATGATAAAGCAAAGGCAATCAAATTACTTGATGATGCAGGCTGGAAACTAGGAATAGATGGGATTCGTGCGAAAAATGGTGTGCCTTTATCATTTGATCTTTTAGTAATTGATAATCCAGATCGAATTAAAATTGCTGAAGTTATTTCTAAAGATCTTGGAGAGATTGGTATCGCAGCAAAAATTTCTAAAGAAAATTTACAAACGATTATCAATGATCATATTCAAACCAAGCAATTTCAGACTGTACTTTATGGAGTTCAGACGTTCATTGATCCGGATCGCTATGAGTTGTTTCATAGTAGTCAAATAGTCCATCCGGGGTTAAATATTTCTTCATATGTTTCTACCGCTCAAGTGCTTACAGTGGTAGGTAGAGAAACAAAAAAAGTTCCACAAGTGGATGATGTATTAGATGATGCTAGAAAATATGTAGACAAGCCTTCCAGAAAGAAAAAATATGATACTTTTCAGGCAATTATTAATGATGAAGTACCAGTAGTATTTTTATATTATCCGCAAGAATTATTCATTATGAATCAGCGTGTAAAAAATGTGCAATTCAATAATATTAATTCAATCGAAGATCGTTTCCTTACGATTAACTCCTGGAAAATTGAGTATCAACTAACCATTAGATAAGTCATAAGTGTTACCGAAACGG
>Ga0194063_10001662_pt1 | contig 14273 bp, 13 predicted proteins | sample SepL3720m_MetaG_FD_155459 | JGI IMG/M metagenome (GOLD analysis project Ga0194063, IMG submission 155459) | Anoxic zone freshwater microbial communities from boreal shield lake in IISD Experimental Lakes Area, Ontario, Canada - Sep2016-L373-20m | ecosystem: Environmental > Aquatic > Freshwater... | reverse complement strand
AGGTGTGAGGAGAGTGCAAGAAAATACGCGAATATACGAAGTTGTTAGTTTCTAGTTATTGGTTATTAGTTTCCGAGATGCCATCTCTCTCGTCAGCGCTAAACTAATAACCAATAACTAACAACCAGAAACTCTCCCTGATCTCAGAATAATCGGATGTCCTCCATTGCTTGCGATGTCTAACTTGCGTAGAATCCCCGCGATATGAATCCCGCCAAGCAACAGTACACCGCCGAGAATATTCAAGTGCTCGAGGGTCTCGAGCCCGTCCGCAAGCGCCCGGGCATGTACATCGGGTCCACCGATGAACGGGGGCTGCATCACCTCGTCTGGGAAATCGTGGACAATGCTATCGACGAAGCGATGGCAGGGCATTGTGACCTCGTGACGGTGATTCTCCATGATGACGGCTCGGTGAGCTGTGAGGACAACGGGCGGGGAATTCCGGTGGATATTCATCCCAAAGCCAAGAAGTCTGCTCTGGAAATCGTGCTGACCACACTGCATGCCGGAGGGAAATTTGGAGGCGACGACAGCGGATATAAGGTGTCTGGAGGTCTCCATGGCGTCGGTTCCTCTGTGGTCAATGCGCTCAGTATCAAGATGCACGCTGAGGTCTATCGTGATGGGAAGGTGTGGGTGCAGGATTACGAGCGTGGCAAGCCGCAGGCCGATGTGAAATCCAAGGGGGAGTCGAAGAAGACGGGGACCCTCATCCGCTTCTATCCCGATAAGGAGATCTTCGACACACTGGATTTCTCCCTCGTGACGATCATGCAGCGCCTTCGTCAGCAGGCGTACCTCACCCGCGGCATTACGATCGGGCTGCTCGACGAACGCGAGAAGCGCAATGAGGAAGACCAGAAGTTTCCCCGCCTGTACCGCTTCCACTTCGAGGGCGGTATTTCCGCGTACGTGCAGCATCTCAACGATTCCAAGGATGTCATCGGCAAGCCGATCTGGTTCGAGAAGGAAACACCGGATGGCTTCGTGGAAGTCGCGCTCCAGTACACGCAATCCTTTCAGGAGCTGGTGGCGAGCTTCGCCAATAACATTCACACCACCGAGGGAGGACATCACCTCACGGGATTCAAAGCGGCGATCACGCGGACCATCAATGCCTACGCCCGCACCCAGAGCTTGCTCAAAGAGAAGGACGAGAACCTCACGGCGGATGATGTGCGCGAAGGACTCACCGCAGTCATTGCTGTGCGTCTCAAGGATCCCCAGTTCGAAGGCCAGACCAAGTCCAAGCTCGGTAATGCCGAAATGAAAACGGCTGTGGAGACCGTCGTCAATGAGAAGCTGGCGGAGTACTTCGAGGAGCATCCGGGCGAAGCCAGAGATGTGGTGGCCAAGTGTCTCCTTGCGTCCCGCGCCCGCATGGCCGCCCGCGCCGCCCGCGACTCCGTGATCCGCAAGGGTGCACTGGAGGGGATGACGCTGCCGGGGAAGCTCGCGGACTGTTCCAGCCGTGATCCTTCCGAATGCGAGCTGTACATTGTGGAGGGTGATTCCGCTGGTGGCTCCGCCAAGCAGGGACGCAATCGGGAGTTTCAGGCGATTTTGCCGCTGCGTGGCAAGATCCTCAACGTGGAGCAGGCGCGACTGGATAAGATGTTGGCGAATAACGAAATCAAGTCGCTGATCATCGCTCTGGGTGTGGGGATCGGTGAGGTGAAGGATCTGCAGAGACTGCGCTATCACAGAGTCGTGATCATGACCGATGCCGACGTCGACGGCGCGCACATCCGCACGTTACTTCTCACACTCTTCTTCCGGTACTTCCACGAGCTCATCGAAGCCGGCTACATCTACATCGCCCAGCCTCCGCTCTACAAGCTCTCCCGCGGGAAGGATACGGCCTATGCTTATAACGATGAGGAGAAAGAGAAGTTCCTCAAGGAGTGGGGGATCGATAGCTCGGAGCTCCAATCAATGGACGAGTCCGACGAAACCGAAGAAACCGTAGAGGCTGAGGATATGGAAGCGCTGACCAAGGGTGGCAAGGATCGGAGTAAGAAGGAGGAGAAGAAGAAGGGAGCGAAGGTCAATATTCAGCGCTACAAAGGTCTAGGAGAAATGAATCCCGAGCAGCTCTGGGAAACGACAATGGATCCGGAGCGACGCTCCATGCTCCGCGTGACGATGGAGAATGCTGAGATGGCGGATGCGACCTTTACGACCCTCATGGGTCCCGAAGTGGCGCCGCGCAGGAAGTTCATTCAGACGCATGCGAAATCCGTGAAAAATCTGGATATTTAATCACCATATTTCTATGTTCAGCGATTATCTTTTTACGGGATTCTTGGTGGCCATAATTTCTCTTCCTATTCTCCTAGTATTTTTTCTTGTAAGGGAGTTATTTTTCTCAAAACCGAAGCCTTCTTCTATTAGTCCCTGGATTGCATATCCAATCTTACTTGTTGGGATTGCACTGTTACTGCCATTGATGCCTTTCATCATGACGGTATTTATTTGTACTTTGAAGCAATGGATTTTTCCTGGAAGCGGTTGTATGTGAATGATGTCGTTCTGACTTGTTCACTCGAAGTATTACGAGCAGCATCAGGAATACGTTCAACGAAAGGGCTCTGGGCTTCGACCCGCAGGGAAGTATCCCTGCTCTCCTATACTTGTATCCCTTTTCTGAAAATATTTGGAATCGTCGATCACCTCAATCGCAATTTGCAAATCAAGAAATCGCAAATCATTGCCCTCATTCATCCGAATCCGCAATATTCCCGAACTGATCCCGCAGCGTATACGTATCCAGATTCTTCTCGCCGAGGATCTTGGCGATGTGCTCGATGATGCCTTCGAAAGGGACTTCCTGCTGCTTCCCGGCTTTCATATCGCGGAGGATGATCGTTGCGCGCTTCACTTCCAGTTTGCCGAGGAGGAGGGCGAATCGCGCTTCGAACTTATCCGCGAGGCGCATCTGGCTCTTGAGGCTGGCTTCGCCGAGAGCACCGACGGTGTGGATGCCGTGATCGCGCAGTGCGGAAATGAGGAGGAGACAGGATTTCTTGGCTTCGGGACCCAGCTGCGCGACGAAGACGTCCACTTGGTCTTTGTGTGGGGGGGCGACGTTGGCTTCCTTCATATGCCACATCACGCGTTCCATGCCCACGGAGAATCCGATTCCAGGGGTGGGTTTGCCGCCGAGGAGCTCGATGAGACCGTCGTACCGTCCTCCACCTGCAACCGCATTCTGTGCGCCCGTGGAAGCATCCCAGAACTCGAAGACCGTTTGCGTGTAGTAGTCGAGCCCGCGGACGAGCCCGGGATTGGGAACGGCAACGATGCCGAGCGCATCGAGATATTCCAGGAAGGTCGCATGGTACTGCTTGCTCTCATCGGAGAGGAATTGTTCAAGTGTTGGGGCGCCCTTGAGGAGGATGCGCGTGTCTTCTTCCTTGGAGTCGAGGAGCCGGAGAGGGTTCTGTTCCAAGCGCTTGCGATCTTGCTCGGAGAGGTGCCGCTCTTTCCCGATGAAGAAATCTTTGAGCGCGGCGACGTACGCACGGCGGTTGTCTCCCGTTCCGATGTTATTGGTCTGCACGGTAAGCCGATTCATGATCTGCAGATCGGAGAAGATTTTGGAAAGGACGTGGATGAGCTGGGCATCCAGACTGGGATCCCGCAGCCCGATGACCTCGAAGGTGAATTGGTTGAACTGACGGTAACGGCCTTTCTGCGGGCGGTCGTGACGGAAGTTGGGGCCGATGGAGTAGAGCTGGACAGGCTGCGGGAGCTGCTGCATCGAGTGTTCGATGTAGGCGCGGCAGGTCGCCGCGGTGGTTTCCGGCCGCAGAGCCAGCTGCATCTGGTCATCGCCTTCACCGTGCTTGCTGCTCACGAGGTAGAGCTCTTTCTCGATGGCATCCGTGTGCTCACCGATCCCGCGCTCGAAGACTCTGCGGTCCTCGAAGATAGGCGTCTCGATCCGCTTGAAACCGGCCTGACGAGCCCGATGTCGTACGGCTTTCTTGATATACGTCATGTACCGCTGATCCTCGGGGAGGATGTCGTGGGTACCTTTCGGTGTGCGGAATTGTGGATCGGCCATAGAGAAATGGAGAGAATAGGCTAAGCCTACCAGTGTGCATCACAAGATGGAAGGCTGGTGTCAGGGTTTCTTGTACACGTCTTTCCGATGACCAACGCGGAATATGCGGACTGCTTCTCGTTCGAAGTCCACATCGTAGATGATACGGTAGACACCGGAGCGGAAGGACCTTGATCCCTTCAATTCTCCTGTAAGCCGCTTACCATCCATGAAGCGAGTGCTCAGGGAGTGAATATCCTCTGCCAATTGTTGCTGGACAGGAAAATCAAAAGAGCTGAGCGCTTTTTTCGCGCTTCGTTCAACGACGATGCTGAACATAGTCCTTCAATTGGAAAGGTACGAATTTTCCGTGATCTCTGGCTTGTATGACGCTTTCGATGAATTCTTCCTTGAATTCGCCTTCATCATCTCCTGTTTTGCTTGTGTCGCTCGTGTCTCCTCCTGCCTGACGGATGCGCTCGAAGAAACGGCGGATCCAAGTGGAGGCATCTTCACCGGTTTCGCGTGCGAGCATGAGCACCTCATCCTTCAGGTCCGCATCGATGCGAATCGTGAGGGTAGTCATCCGTACGATCTTCTTTTTTTGCTTGGAACGTGAAAGTGATGGCATGTCCTTATTGTATGTGCATTGTTAGTGCGAGTCAAACCGAATGAGTCGTTTCCGATTACTTCGTAAGCAGATCGTACGGATTCGTAGCGAGCCCAGCGATACCGTCAACAAATATTGTTTTTAGGATGCCTGCTCTGGGCTTCTTTCGTAAGTGCTGTCTCAGTCGTCCATTCGCGAACATTCCACCTCCAAGAATAGCAGTAGGTATAGCTCCAGACGCCACAGTTAGCATTGTGCCTCCCGTGGCATACGCCGCAGAGAGTAGTCCGGCAAGTCCGGTTTTCACTGCTGCTATCCCCGCAGCCGCACCATACATACCCACAGCACCAATAGAACTTCCAGCCATTGCACCGACAACTGGATGTTTTTTCATTAACCGTGAGCCAATATATCCTGTTGCTAACGGAACAGCTGCCATGCCGGCTGCAAGTGATATGCCGGCCGTTGTCGATAAGCTCGCTCCAGCACCCAGCAGAGGAACGGCGGCCATACCTTCAATTCCCGTTTGTACTCCTTTGGTCAGAAGTGAATATGCAAAATAGGGATATCCGGCAATTACTGGGGCTGCGACTGTTCCGATTCCTGCAGCGATAGTATCTTTCGCGAAGCCAGTTACATTCTCCGGGGTAATCGCATTTTGATTGAGAGGCGCATTATATATGGTAGGCTGAGGAGGTTGATGAATATCGTGATGAGGAGGCTCGTCATGTGAATCTCTGTGTTCTGCAAACGGTGGGGGCTGCAGTCCTGCTTCCGGTCTCGCATTGATTCCAAGAGATTCGGCGATAGGTGGATTCTTCGCTTGCAAGCCGGGCATCCGGAAGAGCTTTCGAGCACCTGTTGCTACTTTATCTCCCACATAATTAAGGGTGTCATCCACTGATTGTTCCAATCTCAATCTGGCCTGTTCCGGAAGCGTTTCTATACGACCGCTCAATATAGTGTGTAGAGGAGATTGAATATGTTCGTTGTTGTTTCTGAGGATGTTCATGGTGTTTGTTGGTATTGGTTATTTCAATCACTATTATAGTACAAAACAACATTATCCACAATACTCAATCCTCTGATTGTTCGGTCCATTATGACCTCCTTACACCTCCCGTTTACCACTTCCAAAAGCCAATCTGACGGGATCTTCGATTCCGAAGGCCGTGACGACGTCGAGGGCATTTCCGTTCTCTGCGTAGGTTTGATCAATGATATCCATCATCGCCTGCTTCACGACGATGCACCCCATACTCCGATAGCGCTCTCCCTCGGCGAACATCCGGGCTTCGTTGCCGTATTCGTGGATACCGTAGGCTGTATCTTCTGTGCCGTTCTTGTAGAGCCGGAGGAAGCGCCCGCTTGGGCCGAAGGTCATGTGGTCGCCTTTGATGTCACGGGACTTGGCTACCCAGGACTTTTCGGGAGTTGCAGCGTTGTAGCACCGGCCGATGTAGCAGACGTACCTGCGCTGGCCGGTAGCGACCGAGAAACGCACGTACCGACCATCACTGTGGATGAGGAATCCTTCGTTGTCTTTGGTATCCACCACGAACCGGTCACCCGTTTCGGGTTGCCATTCCATGATGGAAACGGAGAGGGGAACGGGGGCCGGATACGCTGGTGGTGCCTGGAGGGCAAGGTTCAGCGCGATAGCGAAGAAGATTTGAAGCAAAGATGGCTATTCTTTGCATTCTAGGGATACCCGTCAATGCTCAAAGTCCTGAATATTGATGCGAAAAAGGTTGCAATTACGCGGTGAAATATCTCTTAACTGTACAATAAATTTGTACAAGGAGAATATTGGATCGATTGGCTTCTTCGGGGGCAATTTCGTCAGATTGAAAATGGCACAATAATCGGTGAATTTACATGGAAACGGTAATGGTGTGGAAACTGATATTCACAGGCATATAGCTCTTCAGAAGTGCTTTCACCTCCTTTTCCTCAGCCAAGAGCGCAATGATTTCCTGAATGTTGCTCAGAGCTTCATCCAGCGTTTTGCCCTGGGAATAACAGCCGGGGAGAATCGGACATTCCACCACGTAGAAGCCGTCTTCGTCCTTTTCGACGACCAATAGCAGAGTGGTTTGTCGTGTGGAATGTGCCTTTGGAGTACGGAGCGGCGACACCGTCGCAATTGTATTGTGGATCAGAAGATTCGTTTATCGGCACTGGTTCTCAAATTTTCCGGTTTCATGACTTTGTATATGAATGTAAATATGTTAATAATCATCTATGAAAGCATCTCCAAAACCGTTGACCGACGATGAGCTGGAGAAAACACGTCGAGAGAGGGATGAAGCGATAGTGGCAGAGGATGCAACAACGGTACTTCAGATGACGAATGCCCTCCTAACGAGAGCGGTTCTCGGGGTAAGCGCTAATGATCTTGCTGCACAAGGGAGGGCGTTGTACTTGGAGGGAATGAGACTTGCGTGTCAGAATGAGAATGCTTCGGTGTATTTTGAGGCAGCAAAAAGTGTCCTTTGGTCAGCAGTCCATCGTGGGATCAAAGACGAAAAAAGCGGAGAAAGGGAGCTCCCGCCAGCTGTTAGTAAGTGTTGGTATGCTTTGCGTCTATTGGGTGTTGAGTGGGAGGTTTTCGACACGTTGGTGTTTCGTTTGCGACAAGAACGAGATGAACTGAGACGTGAATAGATGTGGGGCGAGCGATGGGATTTGTCCGTCTTCGCGGCGTGAGAGTATTTGGTGGTTGCTCCTCTTTGCAGGTTTGTGCCTGCGATACCGCTACGACGCGACTATCAGAAATGCTTTTTCGTGAATGCACGGCCAGACTGAGTTTTAAGGAACTGTTCAAAAGCTTCTGCCTTTGATCGTTCTTGAAAGGAAATGGAATTCTTTACTCTCCAAGGTTTGAATTTGTTTGTGTGGATGCTATCTCCGTCATTGTGCTCTTGCAGTCTTTTTTCCAAATCACTTGTTACTCCGACATACCAATGAGACGAGCTGCCGATGGATTCGAAAATGTAGACGTAGTGCATAATCGAGGGCGCGAAGCCATCGCGTCGAAGCGGGATCGCCACCTTCGACTCCAGTGAAGAAAAACATGTCTGCGGTGCTCTCTCACCGCGGAGACGGATGGGGCGAGCGATGGGATTTGAACCCACGACATCCAGGACCACAACCTGGCGCTCTAACCAACTGAGCTACGCTCGCCACGTCTAAGAGCGACGCTATCCTACAGACTCATCGGCAAATCTCCAACGGGAGAATCGATCATTTTTCTCCGCCAATGTTGTCTGCCCGGATGATGGCGATCGTCTCATCTGTTTGCTGGGGCGTGGTGGGCACTGGTGGCACTGGTTGTGCGGGAACTGGTGCAGGCGCAGGCGGTTTTTCCTGAGCTGCAACGTGCGTGATAGCAGGGACATCTGGCTTCGTTGCTACGGTCGGAGGATTCATCGGTTTGGCTTCGGCACTCTTCGGTGGCACTGGCTTAGCCGGAGATGAGAGCGCAGGAGAAGAAGGGGCTGTTGGAACGATTGGCTTTGCAGCGGTCTCGGCGTGCTCTCGCTTATATTTATTCTGCCGGTAGCGCTGGCGCTTGAGGCGGCGGCGTTCGCGCTCGGCTGGGCTGAGTTCTGTTTGCGGAGGGGTTGAGCTTGGGGAAGGTTTCTGAGGAGGAGTTGCCGGTGTTTTGATGGGGACGGCGGGTATTTCCGCTACCGGTGCTGCCATCGCTTCACTCGTGGCTACGATGGGTGCTTCCGTTGCTGGAGGAGCAATTGGTTCCGGTTCCTTTGCCGGTTCTGGCGCCAGAGAAATGGGCGGGGAAGGTTCTGCTGTAGAAGTCGATGGAGTCGGTTCTGGAGGAATGAGCGGTAAGGTTGCTGTGACAACGGGCATTGCCGGTTCCAAAGTGACCGTCGAGACGTCCGAAGTTTTTTCAGCGACCGGTGGAGGAGCTGGAGGCTCGACCGGATTTTCAATAATTAGAGATGTTGGTGGCAGTGATTCCTCGGTTGGCAGCGGTGATTCCATGGTTGCCAACGGTGACTCTGCTACCGGAGGAGTATCCGATTTGCTACCGGGGTTCAGCCAGTCGGGGATCTCGTCTGCGGGCGATGCTGCCGGGGTGATGACGGATGATGGTGAGGGCGAAGAGTCGGCGAACGACGGCGCGGGAGTGATGGGAGGAGAGGGCTGTGGTGAAGGTTCAACAGGAGAAGGTGATGGGGCGAAGGGATCCTGCGACTGCGCTGATGCCGAGAGCCAGGAGGGGACCGCTGCTGATTCCTCCTGAGGTGTTGCAGATATCGACGGTGCTGCATTTTCCGCAGTCCCAGGTATCTCCGATGGCGCAGCGGTATCGATCAGTGTCGGTGGGGTCGTGACCGTTACGCCTTTTTTCTCGGCTTCGGTATGCCCTACCCGCAGCCATGCCGGCGCCTGTTGTTCGTCGAAGGTCAGCTCCTGGATGGGAGGCGTATCCGGCATTGGTTTCTTGGCGGGCTTGGAAACGGGCTCCGGGGACGGCGTTGGTCGCTCGGGGAAATCGGTTCCGGGACGCTCCGGAGAAGCGGAAACATCGATCACCGACATCGGTGCGGTGTTTTCGAGCACTTCGGCTTTGCTCCGAGGCGAGCCTGACTTTGAGCTTTTTGTTTTCCCCTCACTCACGATGGTGCCCTCTTTCTTCTCCATCGAATGACGCACGATGCGTGCAAGGAGGCTGACGATGCCGATGCCGAGCAGGATCGTGACGAGGAGAACGCCCGCTCCGATGCCGATATTCTTCAGGAGACCGGCAGAAATCGGGAGTGACCAGCCCTTCGAAGAATTCTGCGAATCGACGGATGAGGGAGGTTCCGCTGCTATTGACGATGCTTGAGTGGAGGACACCATCGCAGCAGATGATGCGCTGGAAGTGGTGATGGGAACGAGCCCCACGGACGTCACCGTCAAAGTGCCATTCGTCTTCAGGATTTCCTGTGATGTCTGCAGATCCTGAATGTTGAGGAGAATCGGGAACGATCCGTTGGCACCAAAGGTGTGCACGGGATGATCGAGCATGCTCTGGCGTCCATCGCCGAAATCCCAGAGGAAGAGCAGTGCCCGTCCGGTAGTCACAATCGTCGAATCATTGAGGGAGAAGGCATAGCTTCCATTTCCGCGGTCTTCTGCAGTGATCATGCCGAGGACCGATGCGGGAGTGGATCCCGGTTCTGGTGTGGGTGTGGGCACGGCTGGTGGACCGAAAGACAAGGAGATGATCTGTGATTGTGTCCCCGAGCTCTCCGTACTGAGGACGGTGATGGTGCGAAGTCCTTGTGGTTCCGTAAACCAGATGCGCAGTGCCGTTGCGTCTGTCTGGAAGAATGTTCCGTCGGCATCCGTACCTGCTCCGCTTCCGAGGTCCAGGCTCAGGCGCATTTGCCCGGGAAAACTGGGTGTCAGGAGCAGCAGATCCTGGCCCGGATTGATGACGACGATCCCGTTTTCATTGGCGGTGGGGTCCGTGACGACGAGCGCTCCGCCCGGTGTTCCTGCCGCTGGAGATGCGGTGGATGGCTCTGTCACATGGATCGTGAACGTTCGTTCCGCGAGAGTCGCCCGATCGGATCCGCTCATCTGAGCTGAGAGGGTATAGTCCCCGATCTCGATGAAGCGTTCCCGGAAGATCTTGCCACGGTCTGCCTGGACGAACGTGCCGTCGGCCTTCGTGAGGGTCCACGCTACGGAAGTCCCTGTTCTGGGCGAATCGGCGAGAATCTCGAAGACGGCTCCCGCCTGAACGGTGAACGGTTCGCTCTGTACCTCCGCTCGCGCAGGTCCTGTGACGCAAAGGGCGAGCGTCAGCACGAGGACAGAGAACAGCCGGTAGCGGAGGGGTGAGGGGAGAATCATTGTTAGAAAACGCCGACGACGAATGTCACGATGGCGCGGGCGAGGAGAATGATGATGAGGCCGATGATGACGTACAGGATCATTTTTTTGACCTTATCTTTCTGAGATTCTCCGGCGACGATGAGCATGATTCCGGCGACGATGATCACGATGACGGCGATGAGTGTGACGTAGGAGAGAATGTTCTGAATGACGGAGATGATGGTTTGTCGCACATTGGTTGTGGATGCGGTGCCCACATTGAGGTCATCGGCGTTGCCGAGAGCAGCTCCCAAGACAGAAGCGGGCAGGAGAAGTGCTGCTGCGGCGTAGAGGGATCGATAGAGTGCTACGGGGGAGTGCTTTTGCATACGCGTGGAGTGAAGGGAATACGTGTCAAAAGTGCCTGCTCAGCTCATGACGCTGATGACGAACATCACGATGAGCTTGGAGATGAGGATGATGATGATGCCGGCAATGGTGTAGATCACCATCTTCTTCGCTTTGTCCTTCGTCGTATCGTCGCCGAAGCTGAAAATCAGGAAGAGACCGGCGATGATGAGGATGATGACGGCAGCGAGGAAGACGTAATTCAGGACGTTGTTCACGATGTTCACGATGACCTGACGCGGAGATCCGGACGCGACGCCATTGACCTGCGCACTCTGCGCTCCGGCCTCCAGACCGGGTCCGTTGTAGACTTGAGCGGATGACAAGGGCGCGATGATCAGGATGCTGACGACTGTCGCCATCATCAGGAATGCGGAGGCGATCCGGGGGCGGAGAGTCATGGGGGAACGGGGAAGGATGATGGGTGTGGATATTTCATCTGTATGATAGCATACTTTGGCTTCCCGCGCCACTATGCGTCCCTCCACTCCCGTAGAGCTTCTCTCGGCTGCCGCTACCCCCGCATTCCTCATCACGAATCCGGTGAATCTGCGTTATCTGAGCGGAATAACGGTCAGTACCGGCGCTCTGCTCATCACACCCAAAGCATTCATGCTCTTCGTCGATGGACGGTATGGTGAAGGCGCGAAAGAGGATGTGCGTATGGGGATCAGCGTGCGATCGATGTCCTCTCTTGTGAAGGTCATGGAGAAGGTACCGGTTTGCGGGTGTGAATCAGAAACAGTAACACTCAGTCAATATGGCTTCTGGAAAAAGAAATTCAAGAATACAAAATTTATTCATAAGCGCGGGATCGTCTCTGCATTTCGCCGTGCCAAAGATTCAGACGAACTCAGGGCGTTTCGTAAATCCCAGAGGATCACGCAGCGTATTTTGGAGATGATTCCCACATTCCTCAGGCCGGGGATTTCCGAGTGTGAGCTTGCATGGAAGATCCGTGACCAGGCGCATACATTAGGTGCCGATGATCTCTCGTTCGATCCCATCGTCGGCTTCGGATCGCATACCAGCCGACCGCATCATCATCCGACGAATCGGAAATTGAAGTCCGGGGATATCGTGCAGATTGATTGTGGCGTGAAGTTCGGTGGATACTGTTCCGATCAGAGCCGCGTTTTCTTCACCGGTAAGATGAGTCCACTCCAAGAGAAAGTATTACGAGCCGTGACCGAAGCGAAGGAAGCTGCTACCAGAGCGGTGAAAATCGGGATCACCACGCATGAGCTCGATCGTATCGCCCGAAAGGTTCTGCGGAAGTACGGGCTTGAAAAGTACTTCGTCCACTCACTCGGTCATGGGGTTGGTTTGGACATTCATGAAGGAGTGACGTTGAGCTCCAAGCGTCCGGCGGAGGTTCTACAGAAGAACGAAATTATCACCATCGAACCGGGAGTCTATATTCCCGGGAAATTTGGGATGCGGATGGAGGATGAAGTCGTCGTGAGGTAGTTCGAAGGCAGGAAGGGCAGGAAGGGAGAGCTTGAAGCGATTCTCGGAATTGTTATAACAATTTAACAATGTAACAATGTAACAATTTCGGTGATTGTAGGAAGCAGACGGTCTTCGTCAAAGATGCTAGAATATCCAGATTTATGAAAATCCAACACACACCTCTTTACCATCGCGTGCAGCGAAAATTTCCGTGGCACATTCAGGTGATCATCCTTTGCTTAAGTGTGATCGCACCGCTGATGGTCCTCGGCGAGACACCGGACGGACCCTACCAGCAGGACTTCATCCTCACTGCCTACTATTCTCCACTGCCGGGCCAGTGTTGCTACGTTCGCGGCGGCTACGTCGCGGATAAAATTCTCAATGGAGAAGGCGTGCATGGAGCGGATGGGACGGACGTGTATCCGGGGATGATCGCGGCACCCAAGAGCTACGCCTTCGGTACCATGGTCGCACTTCCGGGACTCGGACGCTTCACGGTTCACGATCGTGGCGGAGCCATTCAAGAATTGGATAATGGTGCACATCGATTAGATGTGTGGGCGGGGTATGGCGAAGAAGGATTGGCGCGCGCTCTGGCTTTCGGGGTTCGCAAAATCCGGGGAACGGTCTATCCGGTTGGCCATCGCCAGCCCAAGGAATCCTTCACCTTCGAAGCACTGCCCGCCTCCCTCGATCGCCTGGAGACCTTCTCCGTATCCGGGGATGATCTCCTTTCCGTGCAGCCAAAAGCAGGGGATCGTGGTCTCTCTGTTGATCTTCTCCAGCGTTCTCTCAAGGATGTCGGATTTTTCGCGGGAAGTTCCACGGGATTCTTCGGGCAGGAGACGACCGATGCCCTCACGGCATTCAATACTGCCTATCGCCTGAAGGAATCTTCGGTACAGCTGACGGAGCGTTCAGCCGCCACACTCACGGCTGCACTGCGACGGCTCCCTGCCGTTTTTCCAGTTGCGCAGAATGTCGATATAGATGCCGCACCGAAGGCTGTCACCGCTGCACAGCGAATGTTGCGTTACCTTGGGTTCTATTCCGGCAGGACGAACGGGATGTATGATTTGTTGCTTTCTGATGCTATTTTGCGTTTCCAGAAGGCCAAAGGTCTGGTTGCGGATGCGCTGTCTCCGGGCGCAGGAACGATTGGCCCCATTACCCGTGGCAAAATGCAGGAGGCATGGAATAGGCGGCTCGTCACGGCGATGGCGGATCGCTACGTGATGCTGCATCGTGTGCAGATCGCGCTCGATCAGAAGAAAGGTATGGTCGATCGCTTCGTCGATCTTGGAGAGAGTGGCGATACGGTGACCCTTCTCCAGCATATGCTCGCTGATCGCGGATTCTTCCCAGAAGACAAAATCAACGGCAACTTCGGTGATTTCACGAAATCGGCGTTGATCGAGTATCAGCTGGATCGCAAGATCATTACTTCCAAGAAGAATGATGGTGCGGGATCCGTCGGTCCGCAGACGTTGCTTTCGCTGCGTTCCGAGGAGCGGCAGAAGCTCTATGAGGTGGTGCGAAGCCAGGGGTGGAGGGCGCTGTAGCTTGCTAGCTTGATAAATTGTTAATTGTTAATTGTTAATTGTTAGCTGATTATTTTCGGGAGCAGACAGACGTTTGGGGGGTTTTGTGACAGGCGATAGGAGTGGGAGCTCTTATGCATGAGCAAAAGTGGAATGCGAAAAGTGTCCATGATTGAGCTTTTCTCAGGAATTTCTGATACATAACCAGAGCACTTTCTTCGCAGTATCAAGCCGAAAGACTTGACTACCCCATGCCCTGCGTTCAAGCGCCGCAGCGCGAGACGCAGTTCCTTCCGCGTTCACGACCCTATGCAGGATGCTGCTATCCTTGATCTATGCCGAATATCGAAACAGATCTCTGGCGTTGGTA
>Ga0194063_10001661_pt1 | contig 14284 bp, 21 predicted proteins | sample SepL3720m_MetaG_FD_155459 | JGI IMG/M metagenome (GOLD analysis project Ga0194063, IMG submission 155459) | Anoxic zone freshwater microbial communities from boreal shield lake in IISD Experimental Lakes Area, Ontario, Canada - Sep2016-L373-20m | ecosystem: Environmental > Aquatic > Freshwater... | reverse complement strand
CCCTCAAAACGGTTTGGCAGATTGTAGCCTGATCGACTTTTCTGACCTTTGTAGCCACGACCGGCGGTTTTACCCTGTCCAGATGAAATGCCACGGCCAACCCTCTTGCGATCTCTAGTTTTAACGGATGTAAGATTTTCCATAATTATTTTCTTTTATTTTTAACAATGCCGGCAACTTTTTTGACTGGTTTTTTCTTGGCAATTTTTTCTGTTTCTGGAGCGTTTCCGTCTTCTTCGATCGTGTCATCTGCCAAAACTTCTTTGGTATCTACGATGATCTTGTCGATCACCTGAGACATTTTCTCAACTTGCGAAACATAGATAGAATTGAATGAAGTGAAAGCTTTCATCACAGCAACGATGTTGTTCACCTTGTTGGCTGAACCCATCATCTTGGCCAAGATATCAGTGATACCAGCAAGCTCAGCAACAGCTCGAACGCTGCCACCAGCCACGATAGAAGTACCAGGGGTAGCAGGTTTTAGCATCAAGCGTGCGGCGCCGTATTTGATATTTACTTCGTGAGGAATAGTACCATTGATGATCGGCACAGTTATGATATTTCTCTTGGCTTTTTCGGCCGCTTTTTTCACAGCTTCCTGAACATCACCAGCTTTGGCTAAACCCATGCCGACTTTGCCCTTGTGGTTTCCAATCACTAAAAGAACGCGGAATCTGATTCTTCGTCCGCCAGCAACTGTACGAGAAATTCTGCGAACTTCGATGACTTTTTCATCGAATTCACTTTTTTCTCGTGGCTCTCGCCCATGTCCTTTGGATCTCATGAAATTTTTCTCTGCTGGGTTCATAGTTTGACCTTAAAATTTAATTCCGCCTTCACGAAGACCATCCGCGAAAGCCTTAACCTTGCCGTGATATCTGTAGCCGTTTCGATCAAAAACAATTGTATCGATCTTTTTGGCGATCATCTTTGCAGCCATCTCGACACCCAATTTGCGAGATTCTTCGATAGTTGGACTTTTGGCTTTTCGAGTATCCATCGACACCAAAGTCTGGCCAAGGTCGTCGTTTATCGCCTGAGCTGATATAAATTTGTTGGAACGATAGATGCTGACTCTGAGTCTTTCAGCTGTTCCGTAAATTGGCATTTTTGATCGTAATGTAAGCATTTTTATCCTTTATTTCGATGCAGCTGTCTTACCAGCTTTTCTATGAATGACTTCTTCTTTGTACTTGATACCTTTGCCCTTGTAAACCTCTGGTGGTCTGACCTTGCGGACAATAGCTGCAAACTGACCAACGCGCTGTTTTTCCATGCCTGAAATAGTAATAGTATTTTTAACAACTTTAGCCTCAAGTCCAGCGGGAATATCGAGCTTGATCTCATGCGAATATCCCATCCAAAGAACCAACTGATTGTTTTCAACCTGTGCGCGGTAACCAGTACCCTTGAATTCAAGGATGCGAGTGAAGCCTGATTTGACACCAGTAATAATATTAGCAATCAATCGTGCATACAGACCGTGCATTGATCGAGAAACTTTTTCATCATCTTTGCGACTGACCAAGACTTGACCGTCTTCGATCTTGGCGGAAACCATTTTTGGGATCTCCAAAGATAGCTCTTTGCCAGAGCAGACTGCTGAAATTATATTGCGTTCAATTTTGACCTCAACGCCCTCGTCGATTTTGATTGGTCTTTTGCCGATTTTGCTCATAATATCTACTTATTTTAACTTTTTTCTCAATACCCGTCTTTACCAAACTTTGCAAATCAATTCGCCACCCATACCGCGCTTGCCAGCCTCGCGACCGGGCAATAAGCCGTCTGGTGTGGAAACAATTACCAATCCAAGGCCACGAAGTGGTTTAGGAATGAATTTGGCCTTAGAATACACACGGCGTCCTGGCTTGCTAATCTGTTCAATATGACTTGGTCTTTTGGAAACTGATAATTTCAATAGCAATGATTTTTTACCGTCATTCTCGTTAACCACGATTTCAGTCAAAAAACCTTCCTTCTTCAAGATTTCAGCGATCGATTGGTTCATCTTTGAAAAGCAAACCAGGACCTCTGTCTTCTTTACAGCGGTGGCGTTTCGAATTCTTGTGATTAAGTCTGCGATTTGATCTGTCATTATTTCATCCTATATTATTACCAGCTTGACTTGACGACTCCTGGGATTTCTCCACGAGACGCAAATTCTCTGAAACAAATACGGCATAAGCCAAAATCTCGCATATATGCGTGTTTTCGACCACACACCTTACATCTTCTGATGGTGCGAGACATATATTTTGGTTTACGATTGGCTTTTACAATCATTGAAACTTTTGCCATTTTTGTTCCTTATTTCTTTACAAAGGGGAAACCAAGCTCTTTTAATAGAGCAGTAGCGTCTTCTTTGCTTTTTGATCTTATTTTAATATTAACTTGAAGGCCGAAATTGACTGGAATATCTTCGTATTTGATCTCTGGGAAAATAGAATAATCTTTGATACCGAGTGAGTAATTACCATGTTCATCAAATGACTTTTCTGATAGTCCGCGGAAATCTCTGATGCGTGGAATGGCGACATTGGTCAAGCGATCGATAAAATCATATTTTCGATCCCCTCTTAGTGTTACGGTCATACCAACTGGTTGGTTTTCTCGCAATTTGAAAGCTGAAACTGAAGTTTTGGACATATTTATCTTTGGCTTCTGGCCGGTCAACTTGGCAATCTCGACGGAAATCTTTTCGATCGTATCCTTGCTGTCTTTCCAGTCACCAATACCGCTAGAGATAACGACTTTTTCGATCTCAGGGACTTCAGAAATATTCTTCTTGTTTAAAGATTTTTTCAGTGCTTGCTTGATAGTTTTGTGGAATCGCTCTTTTAAAGTTTCCATTATTTGCTCCCATTTTCTATGCCTTGGCCGCATTTTTTACAAATTCTAACCTTGGTTTTGTCTTCAAGAAACTTATAGCCAACTTTGGTCAATTTGCCACAGTTTGGGCAAGTAATCATGACATCGGAAACAGCAATCTTCTGGTTGATCTCGATGATGCCGCCCTGAGGGTTTTTTCGGCTTGGTTTGACATGTTTCTTGGCAATAGCAACACCTTTGACAATGATTTTGTTGGCTTCGACGAAGACACGCTCAACAACGCCGACTTTACCTCGGTCTTTGCCTGCAATCACTGTTACATTGTCATTTTTCTTGATTTTCATAATATCTTTACTAATTTACCTATTTGATCTCTTATAATACTTCTGGAGCTAGCGAGATAATTTTCATATACTGGGCTCGCAATTCTCGTGGGACTGGACCAAAGATACGAGTTCCGCGAGGTTCTTTTTCTGGAGTGATAATAACTGCGGCATTTTCAGAAAATGAGATATAAGAACCGTCTTCTCGCAAAATTGCTTTCTTTTGTCGCACGATCACAGCTTTCACGACCTCTTTTTTCTTGACTGTACCTCGTGGAATAGCTGATTTAACTGATGCAGAGATGATATCACCAACTTCAGCGCCATCTCTTTTTGCGCGTCCCAAAACAGTGATGCACTCAATTTCTTTTGCACCGGTGTTATCCGCGACCATTAATCTTGAACCTGGCTGTATCATTACTTTACCTTGTTAACTACGCTAAATTTCTTGTCTCGACTGATCGGACGAACCATCTCAATCTCGACAACATCACCAGTAGCAAACTCATTTTTCTCATCATGAGCTTTGATATTTTTGCTAACAGTGAATTTCTTTTTATAAATTGGATGAGATTTGACTCGCTCAACCTTAACTACGACAGTTTTATCCATCTTATCTGAAACAATCACGCCCTTTATCAGTTTTTTTGTTGTTTTTTTCATGATTAATTTGCTACTTTACCATTTATTAAAGTCAAAATTCTTGCGATATTTCTCTTGGCTTTACCGATCTCAGTGTGATTGTCGAGTTTACCAGCAGCAACTTTCAGCTTCATAGTGATAAGTTTAGTCTCCAAAACAGCGAGTTCTTCGCTTAGTTTGTCGGCTGGCAGAGCCATAATCTTTTTTAATTCTTCGGTTTTTTTCATAATATCTTTTGATAAACAATTTACTAATCTTTGGCAATAAATTTGGTTGCGACAGAAATCTTGTGCTGAGCCAATCTCATCGCTTCTTTGGCCGTAACTTCATCAACGCCATCCATCTCAAACAGGATTCGGCCTGGCTTGATAACAGCCACGAAATGATCAACTGCACCTTTTCCAGAACCCATTGGAACCTCTGGTGAGGTCATGGTGACTGGCTTGTCAGGAAAAACTCTGATCCAGATCTGACCACCACGCTTGACATATCGAGTCATGGCTCTTCTGGCAGCTTCAATTGCTCGAGCTGTCAACCAACCGCAGGACATAGCTTTGATTGCAAACTTGCCAAAAGAAATCTCGCTTCCACGAGAAGCAATACCACGTCTGCGACCGCGCTGCTGCTTTCTATATTTCATTTTTTTTGGCATCAACATTGTTGTAATTCCTAACTTCTAATTTTGTAAACTCTGTGAAGATTAATTCTTACCGAAATCTTCACTGGTATAAACTCTTTCACCCTTATATACCCAGACTTTGATACCGATGATTCCAAAGGTTGTCAAAGCTGTTGTATATTTGTAGTCAATATCACTCTTGAAAGTTGAAAGTGGGACGCTACCGAAAGAAATCTTTTCGCTTCTGGCGATATCTGCTCCGTTCAATCTACCACCGATCATAACTTTGATACCCAAGATACCAGCAGCTTTGGCTTTTTCAATTGCTTGCTTGATGGCACGGCGATAAGGAATACGTCTTTCAAGCTGATTTGCGATGCCCGAAGCAATAATTGCAGCGTCGGCATCAGGTTTTTTGACCTCGATGATATTGATCTGAATCTTTTCCTTGGCTTTGGTGGCAATCAATTTCTTCAAATCCTCAGTTCCAGCCCCGCCACGACCGATGATAACACCTGGTCGGCTAGAATGAATATTGATAGTCAATTTGTTGGCATCACGATCAATCTCAACTTTGGAAACATAAGCGTCCTTCAACTTCTTGTCGATGATTTTTCTGATTTTCAGATCAGAGATCAAAGTCTCGACATAGTTTTGTCGGCCAAACCAAGATGAAGTCCACATTTCGTTTATCTTCAGTCTGATTGATTTTGGATTAACTTTTTGTCCCATAATTATTTTTCCTTCGTTGTTTTAGGGATTTCTTTTGATGCTGCAGCTTTTACCGGTTTTACTGCTTCTTCAGCAGACAAAACCAAGATCAGGTGAGCTAGACGATGAACTATCCGGCGGCTAACACCCTTTGACCAAGGGATTGATCTCTTCAATCGTGGTCCTTCATTACAGGAAATGCTTTTGATCGTAACTGTCTCAATATCAAGATATTGTTCTTTGCAGGCAGCCAAACCAGACAAGATCAATTCGTTGACCAAGCGGTCAGCCTTTTTGCTGCCGAACTTTGTGATATCAGCGGCTTTGGTTGCAACCATATCTTTCAAACCATAAAGGCTTGGCCTGACTTTGCGTGGCGAAATTCGTTTGAATAAATTTTTGACTGTTATTTCCATATTGTTGTCTTGATTTGTAATTTTCGATATTCTGTAAAACTTAGGCTAAATTATTTCGCACTCTTGGCTTGATCTTTAGCGATCTTACCGCCGTGACCACGGAATTTTCGTGTTGGTGAAAATTCACCAAGTTTGTGGCCAACCATCTCCTCAGCAACAAAGACATTAGTATGTTCTTTGCCATTGTGGACTCCAAAGGTCATACCGACCATCTCAGGAATAATTGTTGATGATCTTGACCAAGTCTTGATAGTTTTCTTGTCCCCAGTGTTCGTGGCTTTCTGAACTTTCATCAAAAGCTTTTCGTCGACAAAAGGTCCTTTTTTGAGCGATCTAGACATTATTTACTTCTCCTAGAAAGGATTAATTTACCACTCTTTTTCTTCTTGTTTCTGGTTCGAGGTCCTAGAGCAGCTTTGCCCCATGGAGTCCTTGGACCTTTCTTATTTCCGATTGGAGAGTGGCCCTCACCACCACCGTGTGGGTGATCGCATGCATTTTTGGATTTACCCAAAACAGTCGGACGAATACCAAGCTTGCGTTTGCGGCCAGCTTTACCGAATACGATCTTATTGTGATCAATATTTGAAACGATCCCAATAGAAGCATAATTTTCGGCTAAAACCTTGCGGCTTTCGCTGGATGGCAGACGAATCATGGCATAATCGCCATCAACACCTAAAAGCGTTGCAAATGTGCCGGCACTGCGGCACATTTGAGCACCTTTGCCCTGAACCAACTCTACACCATAAATCTGAGTTGATGAAGGAATGTTTTTCAGTTTCATACGATTGCCAGCTCTGATCGGAGTTTTCTCGTCGCAAACCAAAGTTGTACCTTTTTCCAAACCAGCCGGAGCAATGATATAAACCTTTGTTTTGTCCTCATATTGAATCAAAGCAATGTCAGCACTACGATTTGGGTCGTACTGGATAGAAATAACTGTAGCCTTTTCGCCCAATCTCTCAGTACCCAAAAAATCAACCATACGGTAAAGACGCTTGACGCCACCACCCTTGTGATAACAAACAATCTTGCCACCGCTCTTACCCAATGATTTCTTTAGGGCAAAAGTAAGTGACTTTTCGCTTTTGACTTTGGTATCAAGACCAGAAAAATCTCTGACTGATAAAAGTCTGCGGCCGTTTGTTGTAGGTTTTGATATTTTTACTGGCATGTTATCCAAATTTCTAATTTCTAATTTCTAAATCCTAAATTTCTTGTTTCTAATTTCTAATCTCGTGTTTTATCAATCTGTATGATCTGTAATCTGTGCTGGCCTGTGCTGGCTATTTTTTCTTCTTGTCTTTGTCTTTGTCTTTGGCTTCTTCTTCAGTCTCAAACAAATCAATCTTGGTGCCCTTAGCACAGGTAATTACAGCTTTTTTGATATCCGATCGTCGGCCTGGCCCCTTTTTGCCTTTTTTGACTTTGCCCATGATCGTGATCGTATTGATTGAAAGTGGTTTGATCGAGAAAACAGTTTCGAATTTCTCGGCAATTTCTTGCTTGGTAGCTGAAGTATCGACTAGAAAGGTAAAGGTTGCTTTGGCAGCTGCCTGAAATGATTTCTCTGATACGATAGCTTTTTTGAGGATCTGTCTCATTATTTTATCTCCTTGTTGTAGCGTTCATCCAAAACAATCAAGGCCTCTTTGGTGATAATAACTTTACCGCAAGACAAAAGATCGATGACATTCAATTTGTCGACATACATCGAGATAACACCTGCAATGTTGCGGAACGATTTACCAGCGTTTTTGTCCTTTTCACTGAAGATAACGCAGGTTTTACATTCAATATTCATCTTGGTCATGATCTCGACAGCTTCGGAAGTTTTTGGAGCAGCAAAAGTCAAATCATCGATGCCGATGCATTTCTTTTCTGTAACGAGACGACCAATAATACCAGCCATAACCTGTTTTTTCATCCGCTTGGACATTCTTTGGTGCCAGTTTTGCTCTGAAGAAGGACCAAAAGTTACGCCACCACCAACCCACAATGGGGAGCGGATCGAACCCTGTCGGGATCGGCCGGTACCTTTTTGTTTGTATGGTTTGTGTCCACCACCAGAAACTTCACTTCGGTCTTTGGCATTGGCGATAGGATCACGCAAAGCGTTGCGGAGATAATTGATATAAAGAGCCAAAAGCTCTTGGCTGACTTTGTATTCGAAAGCTTTGCCGAGAGTCATCTCGTCAACTTTTTCACCAATTTTGTTTAGTATTTCTAATTTCATATGATTATTTCGTTTCCTCTGTTTCGGCAGCAACTTCTGGCTCAACGACAGCTTCTTCGACTGTGTCGGCTTCAGCTTCAACCTCTGTCACAATTACTTCTGGTTCGGCGTCAGCTGGAATATCACCAAAAGAATATATCTTGATATAAGATTTGTTGTTGCCTGGTACAGCACCGGCGATAAGCATAATTTCACCATCGAGATCAGCAATCTTGAGGTTGCGAACGGTGACATTTTCTGCACCCATGTGACCTGGCATCTTTTTACCTGGGATAACACGCTGAGGCTGTTGAGCACCAATCGAACCTGGCTCACGCACATTATTAGAACCATGTCCTTCTGGACCACGGCTAAAATGATGTCTCTTGATCGTTCCGGCAAAACCCTTACCCTTGCTCACTCCGACGACATTGATCTTCTCGTCTTTGGCGAACTGTTCAAAGCTAATTGTTTTTCCTCTTTTGTATGATTTGATATCTTCGGTTCTAAACTCACAAGTTTTCAAAGTCTTCTCTCTCTCACCTTTTTTCTCAGTAGCGGCAATCTGAATGGCGTTGTAGCCGTCTTTGGCAGTTGATTTAATCTGAGCAACTTTGCAATTGAGTGACTTGATCATAGTAACAGCAAAAGACCGACCTGTTTCGTCGAAGATTCTTGTCATCCCAATTTTTTTACCTAATGCAAATTTCATATATTTTTACGCAAATAATTTGTCTTGGATCACAACCTGTTTGGGTGATATCCCAGACTGCTTCATGAGTGTTCTCAATCAACAGACTTAATTCTACTAAATTAATCGGTTCCAGTCAAGTCTTACGACGAAAACCGAACTGATAGCAGATGACGATTTTGCAATTTCTTGCGCACTCGTCATCTGTATATCTGTGCAATTCTTCTTAAGATCCTTCGACTCCCTTTGGTCGCTCAGGGTAACACCCGCGGCGGGTGTTACATCTTGATCTCAATATCGACGCCGTGCGGTAGATCGAGACCCATCAAGCTGTCTATTGTCTTGGATGTTGGGTTCAAGATATCGATCAACCTTTTGTGTGTTCGCATCTCGAACTGTTCCCGAGCGTCCTTGAAAACATGAGGTGATTTCAAAACGGTGATTTTCTTTGTTTCAGTTGGCAGCGGGATTGGACCTGCGACTTCTGCACCTGTTCTGACCGCAGTATCGATGATCTGTCTGGCAGATTTGTCGATAATACGATAATCATAGGCACGAAGGCGAATGCGAATCTTCTGTTTGACGGCGTTTGTTTCAGACATTTATGATCCTATTTGATAATCTTTGTAACTACACCAGCACCAACGGTCTTGCCACCCTCGCGAATAGCAAATTTCAAACCTTCGTCGATAGCAATTGGCTGAATCAACTTAACTTTGACATTGGCAGTATCGCCAGGCATGATCATCTCTGAATCAAAGGTAATATCACCAGTTACATCAGTTGTTCTGATATAGAACTGAGGTTTGTAACCTTTGAAGATTGGAGTGTGTCGTCCGCCCTCTTCTTTGGTCAAAGCATAGATCTCAGCTTCGAATTCAGTGTGAGGAGTGATAGCACCAGCCTTGGTCAAAACCATACCGCGCTCGATATCGTCTCTCTCAACGCCACGAAGTAGCAAACCAACATTGTCGCCAGCTTGACCCTTGTCGAGCATCTTTTTGAACATCTCAACGCCAGTAACAACTGTTTTGCGAGTTGGTCTCAAACCGACAATCTCAACTTCGTCGTTGATCTTGACGATACCCTTTTCGATTCTACCAGTAGCAACTGTTCCACGACCTTTGATCGAGAAAACATCCTCTACAGGCATCAAAAATGGCTTGTCGATCTCTCGGACTGGTTCTGGGATGGCCTCATCGATAGCATCCATCAGCTCATCGATTGATTTTTCCCATTTTTCATCTCCTTCAAGAGCTTTCAAGGCTGAACCACGAATAACTTTAGCGTTGTCGCCATCGTATTTGTATTTTGTCAAAAGTTCACGAACTTCCATCTCGACTAGATCCAAAAGTTCTGGATCATCCACCATATCGCATTTGTTTAGGTAAACAACGATAGCTGGAACGCCGATCTGCTGTGCCAAAAGAATGTGCTCTCTAGTCTGAGGCATAGGGCCATCAGTAGCAGCAACAACCAAAATAGCACCGTCCATCTGTGCAGCACCAGTGATCATGTTTTTAACATAGTCAGCGTGTCCTGGACAGTCTACGTGAGCGTAGTGTCTTTTTTCAGTCTCGTACTCTTGGTGAGAAGTAGCAATGGTAATACCACGAGTTTTTTCTTCTGGGGCGCTGTCGATATCATCAAATTTTCTAGCTGTAGCCATGCCTTTTTTTGCCAAGACATTGGTAATAGCTGCGGTCAAGGTAGTCTTGCCGTGGTCAACGTGACCAATTGTGCCAACATTTACATGCGGCTTGTTTCTGTTAAATGCTTCTGCCATGTGAATTCTCCTTCTAATAGTTACTTATATCAAAAATTTACCTATTTTTTCGGCGCTTCAATCATATCAAATAATTCAATTTGACGCAAGAGCAGGGAGGGAAGAAAATTCCCAAATTACTAATTTTTAAGGGTTCTTCTCCTTTTCAAGGAGAAGTTAGATGAGGTTTCATCTTAAACATTAAACCTCACCCTGCCTCTCCTTGAAAAGGAGAGGGGAAAATCATTGAATAAATGATTAAATTGCTTCCTTACTTGCTTCGTTTTTCGATAATCTCACGAGCAACATTGCCTGGAACTTCAGAGTAATTCTCAAATTCCATAACCGATGAAGCGCGGCCCTGTGACATCGAACGAAGCTGTGTTGTATAACCAAACATTGAGGCTAGTGGTACGATTGCCAAGATCATCTTGTTGCCGCTTGGCAGGTCTTCCATCTTGTTGATCTGACCTCTCTTGGCGTTCAAATCGCCAACAACATCACCCATGAACTCTTCTGGAGTTGTAACTTCAACTTTCATAACTGGCTCTAAAATGACAGGATTGGCCTTTTTGAAACCATCTTGGAAAGCAGTAGATGCAGCGATTTTGAAAGCGATTTCTGATGAGTCAACTTCGTGGAAAGAACCATCATAGACTTCCACTGAGAGATCCACGACTGGATAACCAGCAATAACACCTCGAGACATAGCTTCCTTGACACCTTCTTCGATTGGTTTGATGTATTCACGAGGGATTGAGCCACCAGTAATAGCATTGATGAAGGTAAAGCCTGAGCCTGGCTCGGTTGGTTTGATACGCAGCCAGCAATGACCATATTGACCACGGCCACCGGTCTGACGAACATATTTACCTTCAGAGGTAACTTCATTGCGAATAGTTTCGCGGAATGCAACCTGAGGTGCGCCAACATTAGCCTCAACTTTGAACTCTCGTTTCATACGATCGACGATAATCTCAAGATGAAGCTCGCCCATACCAGCGATAATTGTCTGATTAGTCTCACTGTCAGATCGAACACGGAAGGTTGGATCTTCTTCGGCGAGCCGAGAAAGGGCCAAAGACATCTTTTCTTGGTCAGCTTTGGTTTTTGGTTCGATCGCAATATCGATAACGGGCTCTGGGAAGGTAATCTTCTCCAGGATAACTGGTTTGGCCTCATCGCAAAGAGTATCACCAGTAGTAGTGTTGGACAGACCAACAGCAGCGGCAATTTCACCAGCGTAGACCATATCTACTTCTTCGCGGTGATTGGCGTGAAGTCGAACAATACGACCGATACGCTCTTTGTTTTCTGAAGTTGAGTTGTAAACATAGGAGCCTTTTTTCAGGATACCACGGTAAACACGGAAGAAAATTAGTTTTCCAACAAACGGATCAGTTGCGACTTTGAAAGCCAATGCGGCAAAAGGACCATCGTCTTCAGGCAAAACGAGAACATCTTCCTCGGTTTTTGGGTCGATACCATGTGCAGGCTCGACATCGAGAGGAGAAGGCAAATAGCTCACTATAGCATCGAGCAAAGTTTCAACGATTACACCACGGCCATCACCACCCAAGACTGGGTAGAACTCTGAGGAGATACAGGCTTTTCGGATTAGATCCATCAGTTCGTGATTTGTGAACTCTTCACCGTTCAAATACTTTTCGGTCGCAGCATCATCATACTCGACGACTTTTTCGACCAATTTATCTCGCCATTCCTTAACAGTATCAGCCATATCAGCTGGGATTGGTCCTTCTGTGAGCTCTTTATCTTTGTATTCTTTGTAAAAATAGGCCTTCATGTCCACCAAGTCAACGATACCGTTGATTGATTGCTCAGTGCCAATCGGTAACTGAATAGGCAGAGCATGCTTGGAGAGACGGCTGTGGATCGAATCAAGTGAACGATAAAAATCTCCACCAGTCTGATTGATCTTGTTGATGAAGCACATTCGAGGCACTTTGTACTTGTCAGCTTGACGCCAGACAGTTTCACTCTGTGGCTCAACACCCATCTTGCCATCAAAAATCACGACCGCACCGTCGAGAACACGCAGAGAACGCTCAACTTCAACTGTGAAGTCTACGTGGCCTGGAGTATCGATAATATTGACACGGTGACCCTTCCAGAAAGCAGTTGTAGCGGCTGAGGTAATAGTAATACCACGCTCGCGCTCCTGCTCCATCCAGTCCATAGTTGCTTCACCTTCGTGCACCTCACCAATCTTGTGAACTTTACCTGTTCGATAAAGGATGCCCTCAGTCACGGTTGTTTTACCAGCGTCAATGTGAGCAATCGTACCGAAGTTTCTAACTTTGTCTAGCGGATAGTCTCGTGCCATATTTTTCCATTCTTAATTTATATTGTCTAATGAAATTCTAATTTTATTTCCGCGCTGACCCAAGTAGATCAGTTAAGATTGCCAGATAATCTGCAATTAATTTTCTGTTTTTAACATAAAAAATCCCCCACTTTGTGAATATAATAGCACATGTGTTTCGCCTGTGTCAAATCTATCAACTTGACAATTCGCACTATTATTGTTAAGTATATAGACAGAGGTGAACGAAGATGGATTACACAGATTTAACTCTCCTGATCCTGTTCGTAGTTTTGGCGCGCTTATACGCCCCAAGCTGCGTCGCTACCAAACATAGCAGCAAAGGATCCTCATGGTTAGCAGTCGTCATCGACTGGTTAGCCGACGCCCTCCTCTGGTGGATACCGGAGGGAAAGAACGAAGACCGAGGTGGAGAAAAGTGACACGATGTCACCCTTCTCCGCCTATTTTTTTACCAAGAATACATTCCGTTACGCCGAACATGCTACGTTATTACTCACTGACTCGTATAAATCGATCGAAAAAATACAAGGGATTGTTATTACGATCATTCATCTTCACTTCTGTCATCTCGAGCTTGCCGACAGATCTTTAGGGTAAATGTGACCATTCGCTTTTCACAATGTTGGTACCATACAACCAAAAAAGTTGCATTAATTCTGTAAGCTAGAATCATGGAGATGATGACATACCTCTTGGACACTAAGCACATAAAAAATGGTACAGTGGGGTCTGAAAGGAACACCCAATGTACCACACCCCAATCTACTTAATACCCAAGCCAATTGCAAGGGTTAACAAGTACAATCTTTGGCGAAGTATCGCCAAGAAGAAGTTGTCAGAAAAAGCTCAGCTCCGTCTTGAATGGATCATCTTCTACTACACAGCTGGTAATGAGAATGCTAGCTTAACAGCTAAACACTACGGCATCGCTAGGTCTAAGTTCTATCACTGGTTTAGTCGTTTTAATGATCGACGACTGGAGTTACTTGAGGACAAATCCTCTAAGCCAAGAAACACCAGATGCTGGCAACCTGATCCAATCGTTTTAGTTAGAATGATCAAACTCCGCAAAGAGTTCATTCATTGGAGTAAGGTTAAACTTTCTGTTGTCTACAAGAACAGATATGGTGATAACATCTCATCGTGGCAGTTCCAGCGGGTCATTGAGAGATTTAATCTTTACCCACCGAGGAAGAAACGTATCTACGCCAAAAACAAGGGTAAAAGGCAGCTAATTAGCTACGACATCCGGCAGAAAGCCGAAGATCTTTATTCAATTGATACTAAGGTTCTCTGGCTCTTTGGCTTAAAGTATTACATCATTACTGCGGTTGGTCATACTGGTAAACTGGCCTATGCCAGAGCTTACCGAAGCCATACCTCAGCAACAGCTGCAGACTTCTTAGAGAGACTTGAGTATCTAGTTGGCAAAGACAATCTGGCAATCATCCTCTCTGACAATGGTAGTGAGTTTCAGAAGGATTTCAATGAGACTTGCGGGAGAAAGAACATTCAGCGGTACTACTCTAGAGTTAGAACACCCAAAGATAATCCAGAGGTCGAGAGACTAAACAAAACCCTCATCGAGGAATGGCTCAATGACGGCAAATGCAGCGAGAACTTAGATAGATTTAACAAATATATTACGGAGTGGTTGATTGTTTACAACAATGTTAGACCACATCAAACATTACAATATTTAACACCCATACAG
>Ga0194063_10001660_pt1 | contig 14284 bp, 14 predicted proteins | sample SepL3720m_MetaG_FD_155459 | JGI IMG/M metagenome (GOLD analysis project Ga0194063, IMG submission 155459) | Anoxic zone freshwater microbial communities from boreal shield lake in IISD Experimental Lakes Area, Ontario, Canada - Sep2016-L373-20m | ecosystem: Environmental > Aquatic > Freshwater... | reverse complement strand
ATTAGAAACTGTAGAAGTCGGACTCTCTAATGCCTTAATGTTTATAACATTAAGGCATTAGAGAGTCCGACTTCTACAGTTTCTAATTTCCTCAAACCTATAAGTATTTCTATTAAGTACACGGCAAATGATATTTCAGGAATAGATGAATCCAGTTTAGTTATAAAGAAATGGGAGGGTTCTTCATGGTTAGCACTTAATGACTGTTCTGTAGATATTTCGGCTCACGTGGTTACCTGCTACACAGACAGTTTTTCAGATTTCGTTTTATTTGGAAGGACGGCTGTGACCCCTCCGACCCCAGATCCTACTCCGACCCCAACCCCTACGCCTACACCTACGCCAACTCCGACCCAGTCTCCGGCCATCAGGAATTCCAGCGTGGTTTCGGGTGGACGAAGTTCAGTGAGAAATAGTCTAAATGCCAAATTAGCGACAACTACGAAAGTCTCTGTAATTACTCCTAAAATAAATAAATATATTTTCACCAGGGATCTAGGAATGGGTATGAGGGGAAATGACGTGCGAGCTTTACAGGAGATTCTCATTAAACTCGGATATCTTAAGCATGTTTCGACAGGAATCTTTGCAAATATGACAAAAGATGCGGTTATTAAATATCAGAAGGCAAATAAGATAAAACCACTCTCTGGATTTGTAGGGCCTATAACTAGAAGTTCCCTTAATAAATAATTTTCTTAAAATCTCAGCACTTTGACTTATTTAGCATTTTCATGCATAATAACAGTCTATTTATGACAAAAACAAGGGAAAGGCTAAGAGAGTACTGGGACCTCGTCATTTTGAAGAGAATTCCTCCACATGCCCATTTTCACAAGGTAGAAGAAGAATTAAAAGAACATTATTCACTCCTCATATGGTCATGGAAGAGATTTTTGCTACCCCTTATTATTCTTTATATAGTTTTAGGCATCGTCTTTAAAATAAATATTTTAGCTCCACTATTTATCTCTTTGCTCGCGCTTTTTTATAGTAATTTCCTACCAGACGTCGATATCCTAATAAATAAACCGAATGAGGACGGGCGGGAAAGCCTTTGGTTCGAAACATCATTTCTTCTCTGCTTTGCCCCAATATTCATATTCTATGTTATGAACGGAAAGGCGAATCCATTATTTTCTTCCAAACACCGCGCATTTCATAATATTTCCACCATATTTATTTGGGGATTTTTTTTGCTCATCGTATCTTCACTTTTTTGGCCTGACGATATGATAAAGAGATTAATGCTACCTCTTTTTGGAATGGCCGGATTTTCTTTTCATTTAATGGTGGACGGGATTATAGATCTTTTTTGGATAAAGAAGAAGGTGTAAGGTCCTTATCAACATTCGACAAAGCCCTCAGTAACTGTTACTCTAGGAAAATATATGACGAGAAATAGATTTTTCGATGATTGCGTAGATAATTATTATCAGAGTATAATAATTGTCATTTTATTCATTTGCGCTGGAGTGATGTGGTATTTCTATCCAGTAAGCACTTCTAATCTGGCAGAGAAGAGGAGGGCAAATTTAGCAAAGAATATCGCTGTAGAGGGTATTAGGTATGAAAATGATAGTTCAGATGAAGAACCGTCAGTAAAAGGGATTAAACTACCTATTGGAGAAAACGCTTCAACCACTTCTTCTTTGCCCACCTCCGCATTAAATTCACCATTTAAAATCTCCTCGACCACTCCACAGTTCGTCGTCATATCCTTCGACGGTTCTAAATCCATAGAAATGTGGAGAGAGACCAGAGACTTTGCAAAGAAAATGACAGGAGAGGGAAAGCCTGTTCACTTTACATATTTTATTAATGGAGCGTATTTTCTAACTGAAAGGACGCGGGATGCCTATAAAGGCCCAGCGGAGAAAATAGGGAGAAGTCCTATAGGCTTTTCAGATTCTGAACGTGATATTACGGCTAGAATAAATCATGTAAACGGCGCATTAGAGGATGGTCATGAAATCGGCTCACATAGCGCAGGTCATTATAACGGTAAAGACTGGACACTTACTGAGTGGAAGGAGGAATTCGATTCATTCGATAAATTAATTTTCAATATTTCAGAGAATAATGCCCCGACGTATTTTCCTACACTTAATTTGAAAAAAAGTGATGTGGTCGGTTTTAGAGCGCCGGACTTAGGGGTAAATAAGAACTTATACGAGGCCTTAAAAGAAGATAATTTCCTATATGATACTAGCGGAATAGGTTTGGCGAAGAACTGGCCGACGAAAGACGGATTCGGTGTTTGGCATATACCGCTCGGTACTATTTACCTAGGAAAAGAAATGATTCCAGCGATAGCGATGGACTACAGCATCTGGATATTACAGTCTAGTGGGGAACATAATATAAGCAGGAATAATCCAGTGTGGCAAAAAGATATGAATGATGTGAAAAATGCTTATACTAATTACTTTGAAAATAATTATAAAGGAAGCCGGGCGCCGGTAATCATCGGGCATCATTTTTCTAAATGGAATGAGGGAATGTACTGGGAGGCTCTTAAGTCTTTTGCCGAAGAGACTTGCGGAAAGCCGAATGTAAAGTGCGTCTCTTTTAAAGAGCTGGTTAACTATATGAATGAGAATTCTAATTAATTCTGATTTGGAAGGTGGTTTTTTAAGAAAGAATTTTTAGCAAATGAGAAAGTGATAACATGGCGACACCAGTAACTGTGTCGGCACCACCGTAGTATAGATAAACGGTATCTCCGCGTATGACTGATCCGCAGGGGAATACTACATTCGGCACTTCACCGAATTTTTCATACTGTTCCTTCGGTTCGAAGACAGCATCTGAAGTTCTGGAGATAACATGTGTAGGATCTTCTAGGTCTAGTAAAACTGCACCCATTCTATAAACACCTACGCTATCTATTCCGTGATAGAAGAGAAGCCATCCCTTTTCTGTTTTATGGGGAATGCTAGAAAGTCCGACTTTTGCTCCATCCCACATTCCGAGGCGAGGTTCTATTATATTAATGCATTTTTCTACTTCGCCCGGTATGAAATCTAAATTATCTAAATAGTTAAGGCAAATGACATGCTGAACTCTATGAATGAAAACATATTTGCCATTTACTTTTTCAGGGAAAAGGCAGGCGTCTTTATCGTCTATTCCAGCCGGGGTGAGGGGAATGGGCATACTCCAGTTCCATTTTCTATCCAGAAAATCTTTTTTGGAAATGTAAGAGACGGCTACACGCGGTTTCTGCACTCCATCATATGCTGTGTAGCAAACATAAATTCTGTCTCCTAGCACGGTCATGCGTGGGTCTTCGCATCCGGAATTTCCATTCGGATCTCCTTTTTTTAATTCGAATTCTGCTCTAGGAATATATACAGGGTTAGGGTCTCGGTAGGTTATAAATTCTCCATCTTTACTTTCTGCATAGCCGAAGGTGGAGGTTCTGTCGAAGGACATTGCTCTATAGAGAATTCGCACTGTTCCATCTAAATCTAATGCTCCGGGGTTAAAGACAGCTCTGGACTCCCATTTATGATCGGGAAAGGGTAAGAGCACTGGATTATCATCATGTCTCTTAATGTGAGACATTCTCGTTCCTGTTTTTATAGCACGGATAAGGTCGGAGAGTCTGACTGAAGCTTTGCAAATAGTGGTATCAGCGGCACCGTAGTAAATGTCGAGATTATCTTTTTCGAGTATGGCACCTGTAGGGAAGACAATGCTCTGCACGAAGCCATAATGCTCATAAACTTCCTCCGGAATCATAAAAGGATGCATTGTTCGGCCGAGGACTTTTAGTGGATTATCTAGATCGACGAGTACCGCTTCTATTCCGAAAACTTTATTCGATGAAAAGTAGTTCTGAATATGCGAATAGATTAAAAGCCATCCGTCTTTCGTCTTTACGGGTGGTGCGCCGACTTCTACCTGATCACTTTCATTTCGTCTGAGAGGAATTCTCCATTTATCTAGATTTTTATACCATTCATCCCAGCCTTTAGGGTCCCAGAGTTCTTCTGGTGAATCCATAAGGCGAACTGCTACTTCGGACGGCGGTTTATCTGTATTAGCGGAAAGGATTACAGCTACTTTGCCATTTATTCTCTCTGGAAAAATGGCCATAGCCTTTGCATTAAAAGTAGTGACTGGATGTTTTTCTTTTACTTCATCTAGTGAATCACAGACCGCGACGCCGACTTTAATACCGTCAGCTGAGAAGGGGTAGGTGGATAGAGCTGTGTAGAAAATATAGTATTTACCTTCGAATTTAGTGATGCGGGGGTCTTCACAGCCGTATTTTTCCCAGTCGAATTCTGGAGAGATAAACTCCTTTTGATTTTTAAAATGTTCTCCGTCTGTGCTTTCGGCTTTCGCTATGGTGGAAGCACAAATGTCTTTCGTTTTTCCCATCTTATCTGGGTCGGCTATGGCACGGTAGAAAATAGTGATTTTTTTGCCTTCTTTAATAGGACATCCGTTACAGGTCGAAAGTTCTTCCCATAGACGGCTTTTTTCCGGAACTATGAGCGGGTTATTTTCAGATCTTTTTATGCAAAACATGGGTATGGGTTTCGGTTATATTAGGAGACTTTTAATGTGGCAAAAGGATTCGCTGTGGTTTTATCATTTAATAAAGTTTCGACGAATGGTTCGAGCAGGGTAGTGGCTACGCAGACTACCGTGTCTGATCCTCCGTAGTAGACGAATAGTTTGCCATCCTTAACGATAGCACCACAAGTATAAACTACGCCAGATTTTAATCCATCATTCTCATATGATTTATCTGGTTCTAGTATTGGTGCACGGGAACGGGCGAGGATTTTCGTAGGATCATTCAGGTCTAGGATCATCGCGCCGATTTTATATTTATTCGGATCGTAAGAGTCCATTGCATGATAGAAGACGAGCCAGCCTTTAGAAGTCTTAATAGGAGTAGGTCCGACTCCGCGCATTTTATTATCCCAGAAATCTTTTCTTCCTCCACGAGGTGGCTGACTTTCTATATAATTATTTCCGTCAAAGTCATCGAGGGAGTCGAAGTAATCAATTAAAACTTTTGGAGAGATTCCGTGTAATACTGCATATTTGCCATTTATCTTTTCTGGAAAAATAACCCAGTTTTTATGAATCTGGCCGGGTGGGGAAATCGGAACCGCTTTTCTCCAATTCCATCTTTTTTCTCTGAAGTCTTCGAGCGAGATAGATGATAAATTAATTCTGATAGATGACCAGCCGTCGAATGCTGTATAGAGCAAATAGACTCTTCCGTCTATGAGAGTGAGGCGGGGGTCTTCGCATCCGCCGTTTCCTCCACCGCCGGAGCCGTAGGCTGCCGCGCTTTTTTCGGTGGACGTTAAGGCGTTTGCGGTACTCGAATCCGCTGGATAACTTTTCTTATGAATATATGCAGGCTCTGTTAATTTTTCATCTATAAAGAATCCATCTTTACTAGAAGCATATCCGAGTAGCGAAATGTCGTCACTACCGACTGCACGGTAAAGGAAATGCACTGTATCTCTGTCGTGAAGAGCGGTGGTGTTAAAGGTGGCTACGGTTTCCCATTGATTAAGGGAGTTTGGAGAAATGATCGGATTAGCATGGTGCTTCTCTAATGTTAGACCCTTTGCCACGGCTGGAACATGTCTATGTTCTTTTGAAAAAGGATAGGCAAAACTAAAGGTGAGTATGGCGCCCTTATTCGTAGCGTAATACATTTTTACATCATGTTCGCCGAATGAACTACCGACGAATTTAATTCCCGGATATTTGCTCCACGGAAAAGAAAATTCCCAGTAAGGATTTTCACATCTCCAAAGAATGTGAGTAGGATTTGCCTTTGCTAAAATTAGTGCTCCTACGCGGATTTCTTTTTCGTGCGTCGCATCTACGATTTTAGCAGTTTCATATATGACTAGCAGTCCCTGTTTATTCGCCTCCACCGCTAGAACATTCATCTTTTTATCGTCAAAGAAATTCGTTCTCTTTTCTGCTATTTTCGCATCCTTAATTTTCCAATGCCTAAGGTTTGATGAAGTGGCTAAACCGATGCTTTCTCCACCGAATATTAAAAGCTTTTCATTTTCATGTTCATGGAGTGGAAGGAAACACCCAGCTTCCTTTACATCATTTTCTATGGATGAGATTTTCCAAGTCTTTAAATCTTTTGACTTTGCTATAACTATTTCTGTTCCTCTTCCGACCGCTGGTCGAACATAAGTAACTATATGAAAGCCCCTTTCGAAGATAAAGCGAAAATCAGAACACTTTTCTAGCCTTTCCTGAGTTCCTTCTATGTCTAGAAAATACGCTCTAACTTTTTTACTAAAAGCGAAAGTTTTATTATCTTTTTTATGAAGAGGGATGAAATACGCATTCCCAGTTTTTTTCTGTATGGCAAATAAAAGGGGAGCGTCCTCTGGTGTATAGACGCCCTCTATGGTAAAGTGCTCCGAAAAGTCTTTAAGAAAAACCTTTTTAATTATTTGGGTAACGAGTGATGTCATTTTCGTCAAAATTGCCCCTTGAAATTTCTAAAACTTTCGCATCAGATCCGACCGCTTTAAGCTGATGCTTTGCCCCTACCGGAACCGTGAACTGATCTCCCGCTACTGCATTCCAAACGGTATCATTAATGATTATACTTAGATTTCCTGATAAAATGTGCCAGAATTCTTCTCTATTTTCATGTCTTTGTAAACTTGTAAAATGTCCGTCTTTTATATTTAAAATTTTTACAGTTACAGGCTCATTTAAAGAGAATCTTTCAAACCAGCCCCAAGTACGTTCTTCTTTATAGGTTAATCTATCTGCCATGTGTGAAATGATTACCGTTATTATACAGTATTCTCTCAGCAATGTGTGGAGAAATAAGGGCATTTATGTGTATAACTGTATCTTCTGGATTTCTGACTGCTATAGTCCTCACACCTGTCTTTATAACCGCCGAATCATTACCTCCGGGAAATAAAGCATCACCCATAAAAACCATTTCTGAGGCCGTAAAACCAGTATAATCCATGAATTTATGAATGCCGAAGCTTTTATCTATTCCTTGGCGAGTGACATCGACGGATGTCGTCCCTCCGACGCGTATTGTGAATTCCGGTATTAATTTTCTAAGGTTTTCTGCTATTTTTTCTTTCTTTTTCTCATCTGGGTCCCACGCCTCCTTTATGTCTATCGGTGCATCCTGTCCTAGTGCAGAGAAGGTGATCTGAGTTCCTCTATTTTCTATCTGCGATCCATATGTCTTTAGAGTATCGTACTCGAATTCTTTCAGGGTTTTTGAAAAAGCATTTAAAATTTTTTTTACTTCTTCGGTAGAAAGTCTATATGAATACTTTTCCAACCACTCTTCTTTTTCGGAATCCCAAATGAAGAAGTTAGCACCGCTAGTCGGCATGAGATAGAGGTTTTTCCACAGGCTCTTTCCGGGCAAATAATCGAGTATTTGAGTTTTGATCTGATGAAAACTACCACCGGACATTATGAGAACTTTTTTATCAGCCATTAATCTGCATAGTAAATTAGCCATTTCCGGAGTTATCTTTGCCTTACTGGCAGTCAATGTTCCGTCTATGTCAAATGCTACGGCTTTAATGGGGGTGAAGTACATGCGAATATTATACCATCTTATCTGTGAATTAATATTCAAAAAATGGTAAAATATTCATAGTAAAATTATTAGCTTAATATATTTAATTATGAAAGCACTATCCATGATTACATTCATTCTCCTAGTTGTTGGAGGATTGAATTGGCTTCTAGTCGGTTTGTTTAATTGGGATGTAGGACTACTCTTTGGCGATGCGGGAAATATTGTCGCAAAGGTTATCTATGTTCTCGTCGGAGTTTCTGCGGTTGTTCAGATTTTCACAGGTAAGGACTGCTGTAAATCACCAGCTGGCACTCAGCAGATGTAGTTTTATTTGTATTTTAAAAGTGCAAAGGGAAGGGGCGGACACAGGAGGTACGCTCTTTTCTTTTGTATGCGCTCGGCTCGGGTTGTGCAGAGCGCATTTTTTGTATACAGTTATGATATGAATTTACTTTTAGATGGCAAAAAGGTTAGGGAATTCGCGAAAACCGAGCTTTTAGCTAAGGTTTTAGCCGTTTCTAAGAATTCTAATTCACCAAAGCCATCACTCGTCATCTTCCAGATAGGGGATAGACCGGAGTCGAATATGTATGTGGCGAATAAAATCCGCTTCGGCGAAAGTATCGGTATTTCTGTTATTTTGAAAAAGTTTCCGGAAAACGCACAGGAGGAAGATGTGAAGGCAGAAATAATAAAGGCAAATGAAGATAAAAGCGTGAACGGAATTATAGTCCAGCTTCCACTCCCTGCGAATTTTAATAAGCTCTCCGTAATAGATTCAGTTTCTCCAGAAAAAGATGCCGATGGCCTCACTTCTAAAAATACTGAGCGTTTTTTAGCTGGAGATGATAAAGCTGTCATCCCTGCCACTGCTCGTGGAATAAAAGAAATAATTTCATTTTTCGAAATAGAAATAAAAGGCAAAAATGCAGTGGTGGTGGGTAGATCATCTCTCGTCGGTAGACCGACAGCCGTTTTACTCGAAAGAATGGGGGCAAATGTCACCGTTTGCCATCGTGGAACTGGGGATATACCGGCAGAAACCTCGAAGGCAGATATTCTAGTCGTAGCAGCCGGAAGTCCGGGGCTAATAAAAGCGAACTATGTAAAGGCAGGGCAGACGGTAATAGATGTCGGCCTCACGGTAATAGTAAATCCTGACGGGACGAAAAAGATTTTAGGCGATGTAGCTTTTGACGAAGTCTCTCCAATAGTCGAAAAAATCACTCCAGTGCCGGGCGGGGTAGGACTAATGACTGTCGTCGCACTTTTCCAGAATGTTTGGGATTTATTTGAAAGGCAAAATGTGCTAAAATAGGGGAGTAAATAAAATAAAATAAAAATATTAAAAAATGATTTCTCTAATAAAAAGAAGAAAATGGACATTTTTATCCATTTTAATAGTGCTCATAATCGTTCTGACTTTCATCCTTTTGCCGGGAAAGGGCGCTGTGACCTATGAAGTGGCCACTTCTAAAATAATGAATCTGACCGAAGAAGTTAGTGTTACAGGACGTGTTATTCCTCAGAGTAAAGCTGACCTTTCTTTCGAAAGAAGCGGAAATATAGAAAGGATCTCTGTAAAAGTAGGGGATTCTGTGAAGGGCGGGCAAATAATCGCCACTTTAGAGTCCAGTGATTTAAAGGCTCAGCTTAAGGGTGCTGAGGCAAATGTCTTAGCTGAAAGCGCTAAACTTTCTGATTTAGTTAAAGGTACGAAAAGTGAGGAACTCGCAGTTTATCAGCAAAAACTAATGAGTTCGGAAAGTGATTTTTCAAACTCTATGCGCGATGCCCTTACAAAAGTCGAAGATGCTATAACTAATAAAACAGATATTCTCTTTAATAATGCACAAACTGTTAATCCTAGAATAAATATAAGGACGGAGAATAAGACCATAGAAGATGATATAAATTCACAAAGATTAACCTTAACTGAAAAAATGAGTGCTTGGAGGGCTGCGCTTTCGGTTAATGCCATCGTTAATACTGATTCACCACGAATCATAACGAAAGATTCTCTTTCTATGGCGAAGAAATATTTCGATTCTCTGGCAAACATCGTAAATGTTCTCTCGGTAAATAATTCAGGACTTTCCCAGACATATATAGATTCATATAGAGCTAGTGTAAGTACTGCCCAGGCTGAATTTAACTTAGCATTGACTAGTGAAAATAATTCAGAATCTGCTTGGAAAATAGCAGATAATGAATTAACTTTGCAAAAATCAGGAAATACGAGCGAATCTATCCAAGTACAAATGGCTAGGGTAGAACAGGCCAAAGCTTCTGTTTTGCAAATAGAATCAACTCTAGCTAAATCAGTAATTAATTCTCCGATTAATGGGATCGTTACGAAATCTGTACCAGATGTCGGCGAAGTCGTAAATGCGGGCGTAAATGTTTTCTCTGTAATGAGCGACGACGTTTTTAAATTAGAAGTTCAGGTTCCTGAGGCAGATATAGCAAAGGTAAAAATAGGGGATAAGGCAAAGACTACTCTCGATGCATACGGATCAGATGTCTTTTTCCCATCTACTGTAACGAGCATTGATCCAGCCGAAACTATGATAGAGGGTGTAGCGACTTATAAAGTCACTCTATATTTTGATCAAAAAGATGCACGCGTTCGTTCAGGAATGACGGCGAATATAGATATTATGACGGATAAGAGAGACGGCGTAGTCTCAGTGCCATTCCGTGCTATATACGAAGTGAATGGGAAAAAGGTGGTAAAAGTGCAGAATGGAAAAATTTATACAGAAAAGGAAGTGACTGTCGGCCTTAAGGGGTCGGACGGAAATACAGAAATTATTAAAGGTTTATCTGAAGGAGAGCTGGTCGTGACTTTCTCATCAAAGTAATGAATGTAATAGAGCTAAAAAATATTAGAAAAGTTTATGAGGATGGAGAGACTGAAACCGTCGCCTTAAGAGACATTTCTTTTTCTGTTCGGGAGGGTGAATTTATGGCCATAATGGGTCCATCTGGTTCTGGAAAATCTACACTTCTTCATATATTAGGCTTTTTAGATAAGCCGTCGGGAGGACAGTACTTCTTCGATGGCAAAGAAATTCAAAGCTATACCGAAAATGAGATGGCAAAAGTCAGGAATCTGAAAATGGGTTTCGTTTTCCAGGCTTTTAATCTTTTGCCTCGTACTTCTGTTTTAGAAAATGTTAAGTTACCACTCCTTTATTCTGATATACCAGAGATAGAATGGGATGAGCGAGCTTTAAAGGCTATTGAAGCCGTCGGTCTTTCACACAGGGTGAATCATAAACCATCAGAGTTATCAGGTGGTGAAAAACAGAGAGCCGCTATAGCCCGTGCACTCGTTATAGATCCGCAGGTAATCTTTGCCGATGAGCCTACAGGAAACCTAGATTCTAAATCAGGGAAAAATGTCATGCAGATTATTCAGAAATTAAATGAAGAGCAAAAAAGAACGATAGTCTTAATTACACATGAGACCTCTACCGCTGAACACGCTGAAAGAATAGTGAGGATTATGGACGGGTCGGTGGAGAGTGATAAAAAGGTTATGAATCGTCTTAAAATGGACGATGAATATGTAAAATAAGATGAGAATTAAATACAGTATAAAAACAGCATTGACGGGATTAACAGCGAATAAGACTCGCTCTGCTTTGACCATTCTCGGAATAGTTATAGGTATTACGGCTATTATTCTAATCATGTCGCTGGGGCAGGGGGCACAGAATTTAATTCTCGGGCAGATTCAGGGAATGGGTTCGAAAACGATAGTCATAATGCCTGGGCGTCAGCCGAAGGGTCCGTCAGATACAGCCCAAATGTTTAGTGATTCTCTAAAAGATAAAGACATAGATGCTTTGAAAAAGAAAGTGAATGTACCGACGGCCGGAAGGATTATGCCGATGGTTCTAGGCGCCAGTACTGGAATATATGAAGAACAAACTTACAGACTGACTATCTTTGGTGCGTCGGAAGATATGTCAAAGATATTTGACGTAGCGGTAGAAAAAGGTGAATTTATTTCGGCTGATGATGTTAAAGGCGTCGCTTCAGTAGTTGTTTTAGGTTCAAAAGTAAAGGAAGAACTTTTTGGAAATAATGATGCTGTCGGTAAAAGAATTAAGATGCAGGGCAAAAGTTTAAGGGTGGTCGGAGTTTTGCCTAGTAAAGGGCAGGTCTCGTTTTTTAACTTTGATGAGACGGCTATCATACCATACACCACAGCAATGCAGTATATTTTCGGTAAAAAAAGCTATGATCGAATAGTGGTGGAGTCAGATACTACAGAAAATATTCCTCGAACAGTGGCTGATATAGAAGCGACTATTAGAAATTCCCATAGCATAACAGATACTACGAAAGATGATTTTCATGTGGAGACGCAGGCAGACATAGCAAATAGATTAAGTACTATAACGGATGTTTTAACTTTGTTTTTAATAGCTGTGGCCGCTATTTCGCTCGTTGTCGGTGGAGTGGGAATTATGAATATAATGCTCGTCTCAGTTACTGAGAGAACAAAGGAAATAGGTTTGCGAAAGGCAGTCGGAGCTACCGAACGTGATATCCTAGCTCAGTTTCTTTTCGAGGCGGTGGTGCTTACTGGGCTCGGTGGAATAGTCGGAATCATTATAGGGACCGCCTTTTCTATCTTTGCCTCACTTTTAATTTTAAAGTTTACAACACTTGACTGGACGTTCTCATTCCCGTATTCTGCGGCAGTGCTCGGACTCGTCGTTTCTGCTACTATTGGGCTGGTGTTTGGTATTTATCCTGCTAGAAAAGCAGCGGAGAAGAGTCCTATAGAAGCCCTAAGATACGAATAATAAAATGAATAAAAAATTAGAAATTTTAGTTTTAGAAAAAAGCGAAGGCTACGAGCTTTTAGATAGTGGTCGCGGGGAGAAGTTAGAAAGGTGGGGCGGCGTGATTACACGCCGCCCCGACCCCCAGGCCCTCTGGAAAAAGAATCAGTCCGACTCCGAATGGAAAAAAGCGGACGCTGTTTTCACTCGCGATAGCGAAAGTGCTAAATGGAAATTTAAGCACGAAGAATCTGAGAAAAAATGGCAGATCCCTTTCGAAGGCCTAAAATTCTGGATAAAACCTACTGCTTTTAAACACACCGGTCTTTTTCCAGAGCAGGCAGAAAACTGGAAATGGATGAAAGAGATAATTTCGGATGCGAAAGGCGGGGCAGAAATGGAAATAGAAGTTCTAAATCTTTTTGGATATACAGGAGGAGCATCGCTCTCATGTGCTACGGCCGGCGCGAAAGTCACTCATGTGGATAGCTCGAAATCTGCTATTACATGGGCAAATGAAAATGCAGAAGCTTCAGGACTAAAAGAAAAATCTATTCGCTGGATTTTAGAGGACGCACGCTCTTTTGTGGCTAAAGAAATAAAACGCGGTAGAAAATATGATGGAATTTTACTAGACCCTCCAGCATTCGGCCACGGAGCGAATGATGAGGTTTGGAAAATCGAAGATGACTTTCTGCCTTTTATTAAAGACTGCATGGAATTATTAAGCGAAAAACCTCTATTTTTCCTAATAAACGGCTATTCTGCTGGGTATTCTGCCATTGCTTATGAAAATAATCTTCTGCCTCTTCTCGGAAAATTCGGTGGAAAAATAGAAATCGGAGAACTTACTGTTAAAGAGACGGGGAATACGGAGGAAGTCGGAAATCTTGAGAAGAATAGTGAAGCCCGTCTTTTGCCTTGTGGAATTTTCGCCAGATGGAAAAAGTAAATTTTAATCTAGAAGTTTTATACGAAGATAATCATTTAATAGCTGTCTTTAAGCCGGCTGGCGTTTTAGTGCAGGGAGATGAGACGGGTGATAAGTCGCTTATGGATTTTGCTAAAGAATATTTGAAAGGAAAGTATAAAAAAGAGGGGAATGTTTTTCTCGGTTTAATTCATCGCCTCGATAGACCTGTCTCTGGAGTCGTCCTTTTTGCAAAAACTAGTAAAGGTGCATCACGCCTATCAGAGCAGTTTCGCGATCACACTATAGAGAAGATTTATCATGCGAAAGTCGAAGGGCTATTCGAAAAGAAAAAGGGGACGCTTATAAACTACATTTTAAAGGATGAAGGGAAGGGTAAATCATTCATAGTCACTCCCGAGACTCCGAATGCTCAAAAAGCTGAACTCTCATACGAGGTTGTAAAAGAAGGGCAGAATAAGGGGTTGTCTGAAATCAGCCATAATTTCTCTATATTAAAAGTCGTCCTAAAAACTGGACGTTTTCACCAGATCAGATGCCAGCTTTCGAATATTGGCCACCCTATATACGGCGATGTTAAATACGGGGCAAAGACTGGTTTTCCGGACGGACATATAGAACTTTGCGCCACTTCATTAAAATTTAAAAAGGCTACTGAAGATGATTTAGTCACCGTTTCAGCAAAGTTTCCATATTAATTTAATAAGTAAAAAAGTTTTAAAAAATAAAAAAATCGCGGACCCCGAAGGTCGGCGATTTTCAGTACTGGTGCATGGCCGATGAAAGCGCTGCACCTAGACCGGACAGAATCGTGCCGTAAAAGGCGACACGAAGGAGGAGGGAGGTAGAGACATCGTCCCAATCAATAGCCTCCCACCTCCCACGAAGGCTTTTGATCGTTTTCATAGTTTAATGAAGGGAGTTGACCACGGCCTCGGCCACAGCCGCTAGGACAAAGACACAGATTAACAC
>Ga0194063_10001659_pt1 | contig 14293 bp, 9 predicted proteins | sample SepL3720m_MetaG_FD_155459 | JGI IMG/M metagenome (GOLD analysis project Ga0194063, IMG submission 155459) | Anoxic zone freshwater microbial communities from boreal shield lake in IISD Experimental Lakes Area, Ontario, Canada - Sep2016-L373-20m | ecosystem: Environmental > Aquatic > Freshwater >... | reverse complement strand
GTTATCGTAAAAGATGGTAAAATAGTATGAAGAGGCCGAAACCAAGTGACATCAAGTAACGATCCGACCGCTCACGGTGAAGTAGTTGCCATCCGCGATGCCTGTAAAAATTTATGAACATTTGATTTAACTGGCTGTGAAATCTATACCTCATGCGAACCTTGTCCCATGTGTTATGGAGCAATGTCACGAGCAAGAATAGGCAAGATGTATTATGGAAATACACAACACGACGCAGCAGCTATTGGATTCGATGATAGCGCATTCCGGGATGATATCAAAAAAGAATTCACTCAAAGAAACATTCCCGTCCAACAAATATTGCATGATGAGGCATTAGCAGTGTTCAAAGCTTGGACAGAAAAACAAGACAAGATCGAATATTAAAACACTTTATCGTTTACTCAGACACCATGAAAAAAGACTTTCCGATATTCAAAAATAATCCCTGACTCATTTTTCTCGATAATGCTGCTTCGTCACAAAAACCACAGTACGTGATTGATGGAGTATCTGATTTCGTTGCCAATGATTATGCAAATATCCATAGAGGATTATATTCGCTTTCTGAAAAATCTGAAACAATATATCATCATTCCAAAGAACTTGTAGGTGAATTACTCAACTGCAAAGCAAGCGAAATTATGTATACGTATAATGCTACATATTGAATTAACTTGATTGCTCATTCACTCGTGGTAAGCGACATCATTAATACATGAGATACAGTTCTTCTATGAATTCGAGAACATCATTCCAATATCCTTCCTTGGCAACTTTTGGCCCAAAGAAAAAAATTCAATATAGAATTTTTCAATATAAACGACGAATATGAAATCGATCGAAATGATTTTGATCAGAAATATACGGATAAGGTAAAAGTAGTTTCTGTCGCTCATGTTTCCAATGTTACCGGAAAAATTTATGACGTCAAAAAGATACAATCCAAGCTTCGCGACGATACATTTTTCCTCGTGGATGGTTCACAATCAGTGCCGAATTTCCCTGTCGATGTGCAAGATATCGGGTGTGATTGCTTGGTATTTACTGGACATAAAATGATGGCATATACCGGTATCGGAGTCATCTACTTACAAAAAGAATGGCTCAAAAAAATCGTCCCTGCTTTTCGTGGAGGAGGAACCGTTGAAGATGTAGATATTCAGTGACATACCCTCGTCAATAATTCTGATAAATTCGAAGCGGGAACGCCAAATATTATCTGAGCTGTTTCATTATTGAAAGCACTCGAATATATAAAATCACTCTGATGAATGAAAAAAATCCGAGAACACGAACAACAATTAGTAAAATTATGTTTAGAAGGATTCGCAAAATATCAAGATAAAGTAGAGATTATCTGACCTACGACGACGGATAGGGTAGCGGTATTCTCTTTCCTTCTTGCCAACACCACCAATTTCAACAATATCGGGGAAACATTCGCTGATGCAAATATCGCGATTCGTTGTGGTGGTCACTGTGCATATCCATTACACAAACACTTCAAAAAACCATGAACCTGTAGGATGAGCGCATATGTGTATAACGACGAGTCTGATATAACGAAATTCTTTGAAACTCTTGATTGACTCTATTTGTAATAAATATTTAGGCGATAAAGATGTAAAATCTGTAGAAATGCAGATTTTTTATATAGAGTTAAAAAATTTGACAAAATATGATTTATGTATATAATAATAGTAGTAGTATATTATTTTTATGTATATAACATATTATCATGGTTGAAGTAGAAGCATTAAAGGATATTGTCAAAGATACTGCCATAAATTATGGCAAACAAAAAGCAAATGAAGTACTTTCTGATCCAGAAAAATTTAAAGATACTTTGGATAAGATCAGTAAGAAAGATGCTTTTAAAAAATTGAAAAATATCTGGGATGTGTGTGATGAAAGTGACAAAGAAAAAGTATATAAAGCAGGTCAACAAAAAGGGAAAGGTACTATAGAAAAAATTATTGATCCTTTGTGATTAGGTATTATCGAGACTACAAAACAAGCTGATCCTACACTTGCTACGATTCAAATGTTGCGTTATAAAAACAATAGTCTTAAATGATTGAAGGCAATATGTCCTCCACAAACATTTGAGACGACTATGAGATTTATGGTACAGTTATGATTATTGGAATCGCCAAAAAAGATTACTCCAGAAATTATGCTTGAAGATCTTCAAAGTGATACTAAATCTGTAAATATGAAATTAACTGCTTTTGAAGCTATTGCAAGTGTTGTACCATATTTAAGACCACTGTTGCCATTGATACAACTTTTGAAACAATATGTGAAAAAATTATGAGAAACATCTGTACAATATTTGATGGTTACAACAAATAATGAAACAGATATACTAACTGCTGAAAATAAAGAAGAAAAAAAAATAGCAACAAACGAAGTATTGTTAGCGAGTAAAATAAAAGAAAGTGTAGAACTTAACCAGGTTCTTGATGATAAAAACAAAAAGAATATTACAAAAAAAGATGAAAGAAAAAATAATAAAGAAGTAACTTCTGAACAAACACAACAGGTACGTAATGAAAATAAATGAAATGCAGGACTAGGAAAAGATTCTGATATAGAATTTTCTAAAAATTAATTTTTATTTTTTTATTATACTATCTCATGACAACAACAGAACAAAAAGAACAAGAAAAATATGTTGAAAAAAAACAATCTCCTGAAACAATAATTGAGGTAGATAAATGATTGAGTACAGAAAAAACTAAGGTAGATACAGAGATTGATGCAAAAAAATTGGAAGTTACTGTAGATGAAAAAACACTCACGGAAGAACAATTGGCAGACAAAAAAGAATTAGAAAAAGACTTATCAAGTGGTATAAAAGTTTCTGAGGCAGTAGGTAAATGGTCTACTCGTTTGGATACTATGGATAAGTGGTTGAGTATTTTGCCATTTGTAGATGATGCATTTACATCTTCAGCATGACTTTTGTTTTTTATTGCACAGAATCAAAGATTGTCAAAAAAATATAGACTACCTTTGGCAGACAAACTCAAAGCGATGCTTTTACAAGTCTGAGATTGGACGCTTGAGACTTTGGTTAAAGCTCCATTAAATACATTGCAAGCTATACCTGTATTGTGATGGCTTACTTGGCCTATTACCCAACCTATTAAAATGGCTGTTTGATATGTTATTGATTGAGTTTTTAAAGCAAATAAATGGACAGCAAAATTATTCAAAAATAGTTTTGAACAAATGCTAGCCGATGCTGAAACGTGGAATAAAGAAAATCCTAATAAAGAACAAATTGATGTTGTGGGTATGAAGGATGAAATCGAAGAGAATATGAAAAAAATAACTACTACGCTTTCATACAAAGATAAGGTAAAAAAAGAAACACCAAGTAAGGACAAAGAAGAAAAAAAAGAAATTTAGTAAATATTATTTATTTGTTTATTTGTAATAATGACTACTACTACAAGTATAGATGAATTGCAGACACAAGTAGATCAGGTTAGTACTGATCTGACTTCTCTTAAAACAGAAACAAATGAAACCATCAAAAAAACTAAACTTGCAGAAGCTGCAGCAAAGGTAAAAACAGCCAAAGAATCAATTACAAAAGAAATTGAGGTGCTAAAGTGACTTACGGATGCTACCTCAATAGAAAATAAAGCTAAACTTGAAAAAATGTTTACAACGTTGGAAACATTAGAGACATCAAATGCTGATCTTGCAGCACTCAAAGTAGATGTAAATAAAAATTGGATTACAAAACAACGAGATTGAGTGACAAGTAAAGAGGAATGGAAAATAAATACATGAGCAAATATTCTGCGTGTAGCATGATGAATATGAGTAGTGGCTTTGGCATGGAAATGAGTTAAATGGCTTTTTGGTATAGGAAAAGAAAAAGAAAAAGAAAAAGAAAAAGAAAAAGAAAAAGAAAAGGAAGATGATTCAGATAAAGATGATAAGGAAGAAGGCAAAGAAAAATCATGATCATCTTGGCGAAAACGACTCCTGGGATGATGAATATTGACAGCAGGATGATATGGAATATATAAATTGTTGAAGTGAAAATGATTAAGTTTTGATGATTCTCTTGTGCAAGCAGAAGCAGAATTATGAACGATTTCTGAATCCGATGAGATAAATATTGATAGATGAAGAATAACCTATGATGAAACAGTCAAACAGATAAAATCATATGGATGATGAACCAAGATAGATAAATCAGAATGATTTCTTTGATTCTTCGGTGCAAAAAAAATAGAATGATTGGATATAAAATTTTCAGACTACAAACAGCTTATTCATGCAGCTAACCTAGTAAATCATATCAAGCATAAATATAAGGGAAGATGTGAGTCTGATACTCCATTTACTACAAAAACAACGACATGAGATATTTATATCAATATTAAAAAAGGAAATAATGAGACAGAAGATAAAGAAATAATTAGTGGCGGAATGTTTTCTACATTATCAAGTATATGTCCTGATGTCCTCAATGGGCTATTTACAGATACAACAAACAAAGATAAGTTTTTAGCATATTTAAATAAACAGGGATGCTGGAAAGAGGGTAATGTAGTAGCTCCAGATCCAAAATGAGATAAAATACAAGCAAAAATGAATGAGGTGTTTCAAGAAATAGTTGATACGCCAAGTGAATTTGATCCTTTATGAAATGAAAGATGACAAATTATCACAACACCGGGAAATACTGATAAAACGGAATATACAATAAAGAGTCGATGAGATAAAGCACAAGAAACAAAAGTGAAAATGACAGTAGATGCTGATGGTAAAATTACCTCTTGAAAGATTGATTGATTAGAAGTGAAATTCACTACAGTTAAGGAATTGTTAAAGACAGCAAATCTAGTAAACAAAATAAAATATCAATATCATGTTGCAACGCCATTACTTCTTGGTCCTAACGATAAAGCCTTTTATCGAACGAGTTCGTTTTGAGTAGTAGGATGACATCCATGAATATATGCAAACAATTCAACGGCTTGGACGTTGGATGATAGAGTTATAAAAAAAGATACATTAGAAAGTTCATTTCCTACAGTATTGACAAACAAAGATGTATTTATTGTATATCTAAATGGATTGAAAGATGAGAATGATAAATGATTATGGGAAAAATAATGGAGTAAATATTTTAATTTTTCTTTAAAACAGATGGAAAAAGAACCACAAGAAAAAAACAATACACATGAGGAAGAAAAAATAGAAATGCTGAAAAAATTAGAAAAAGCAAAATCTACTCAAGAGCGTGTAGAATTATTTGGTAAAGTTATGGATACTTTCTGAGTTGATGCTATAGTTTCTTTAGTACCTGAGTTGGGTGATGCATGATCAAGTATTGTATCTTCGTTATATCTATTATCAGAAGCCAAAAAAATGTGATTTTCTATACGAGAATATTTGAAAATAGTATGATATCAAACAGCAGATATTCTCGTTTGAGCAGTGCCTGTTATTTGAGATATTGCTGATTATTTTTTCAAAGCAAATATACGATCTGCAAAAATTTTTGCTAAGCATTTTGAAAAAATAAAAAAAGAAGCTATAAAAAAATGAGTATCTTGAGAAGAAATAATTGCTTTAGAAAATGACAATAATATGTTTATTAAAATGATGAATAAACACGTAGAAATGCAACAAAAAAGCAAAAAAGCACTCCAAAAAAATATATAAATACATATATGGTAATATGTCAAGTCTTCCTAGCTTATAGGGAGGCTTTTTTTTGTAAAAGAAACTATTTTCAGGTATAATTAATCGACCACCAAAATAATGTATTTTACAGATTATTTTGGATGCGAGATTTATATCGACGACTTGAGAAACGATAAGCACGAATAAAATGAAGTGATTATGGCTTTCGAAAGCAGTTCGATGTAATCTATATATTGTGACCTTTAAATTTTAGAAAAATACTATGACTGATCAAAACAAAGGTGTTGAGACTTTACAGACAGATGTAGATACAATTGCTGCAGATTTGGCTGAAGCCAAAAAACTGACTGACGAAACACTCAAAAAATCTAAGGCTGAGGCAGCTGTAATCAAGGCTGAAGTTATTGTAGGTAAAGTAAAAACTGCAAAAGAAGAGGCTAATAAAAAACTTGAAGCACTTGCAGGAAAGACTGACGCAACCTCAAAAGCAGAAATTGTTAAACTTGAGGCTGAAATAAAAAAATATGAAACTATGTTGACTGCATTAGATTCATCAAAGACAGAACTCACAACACTTAAAGCTGGTGTTGTAGTCCCTGAAAATATATCTAGCAATGAAGCTATAGACAATAGTGTAGATCTTGCTACTATCAAAACTAATATTGCTACAATAACAACATTAGCTACGACATTGCAATCAGAAATTGATGCATATACATTAGCGAAAGCAAAAATGACAGCAGCAGAGATTACTATCAAAGAAAAAGACATCGTAGATAAAAAATTAGTTATTGAAACCAAAAGAAAAGAGACACAAGCACTTATAGACAAAATTAGAGCAGCACGAAAAGCACTCAAGATCAAAGATATGGCAGAATGATTACCTAAAACAGCATTAGAAAAACTTCAGACTGCGGATGAAACAGTACTTACAGCAGATCAAACTGCACTTGATAAGATAGAGACTCCAGGAAGAACATTTTTTGAAAAGGTAGGAGATGTTGTCGGTAAAGGTCGAAACAAAGTAAAAGATTGAGCAAATAAGACACGAGAATGGGCCAAAGAAAATCCCAAAACAGCTATCGCTGCAACAGCTGGTATCGGATTATTGATTCGATGAATTTCTAGATTGTTCAAAAAAAAGGATAAAAGTGAAAAAAAAGATGGAGATGAAAAAAAAGAAAAAAAATGATTTCGAGATAAATGGTATGGAAAAGCATTGAAATGGTGATTGATAGGAACGGGAGTATGATTCCTTGCTAAACGGTTACTAAGCGGTAAACGACCTCGATCCAAGACAGAATGAACTGGCGCTGATGCTGGTGATGTATTACGTTCTACAGAAAATGCTGCAGAAAGTTTTGAAGAATTGATGAAAGATAAGCCCAAGGAAGCGGAAAAATTAAATACGTACGGAACCAAAGTCAATGATGTATATGATGAAGTATATAAATTCAATGACGGTACTGTACCTGATTGAGTTGAAGAAGCTAAACTTGGTGGTGAATGATGCAAAGAAAAATATGCTGGAGCTATTCCTCATATTTTGGATAACACATTTTCTACCATAGATAAAATGGAAAGTCAAAGATGATTATTTGTTCTTTGTACCTATGGTGATATAGCTGAGATCAAAAAAGCATTTTCAAAATTGATAGCCGAAAAGGCTGGTAACGTAGTAAGTGGTGTATTAGGGTTCTTTGGTATTTCATGATTAGTAGACGCAAGCAACGTAGAAGCCAAGGTTGATGAATTTATCGGATGAAAAAATACTATCGATGAAATGCATATGGTGTTCAGAAAAATTTTGAAAGTAATGTCATATACCAATTATTTGGAAAATGCATATTTAGCAAAAGATATAGAGACAGAAACGAAAGCAGGCAAAATATTATACAAAAAAGAAGATGACAAATATACTGCCATTACATTTCCTACGGATGCAGAAGAAATAAAAGAATTAATAACTGATATGCAATATAATCCATCTGATTATAAAATATGAGAAGTAGAAATTTCTACATTGAGAAATAATTTCAGAGAACAATCACTTTCAACGGCATTCGCTACCTATGATATGACTACGAAAGAAATTCTAGCATATAATTATGATATAGCGGAAGATATTGAAACAATTAATGAGGATAGAGATGAAACCCTAAAAGATTTAGCAGAAGATAAAAATGGTACATTAGATAGAATGAAAATTAATGCTGCAGATGAAATTGCTGACGGTTTCTGGGAATCAAGCAAAAAATTATTCCCATTTCTGCATATGAGTGAAATGGTATACGATAAGACTGCTATAAAAAAGAAAATTATGGAAGATGCGTGATTTAAAAAGATACTTTCAGATTTTACCGCAAAATTTGATACGCTCAAGACAGAAACAGATATGACGAAGGTAAAAGCATCGATAGATACGTATTATGCGACACTCAAAGAATTGCGTACTACACAAAATAGTATCGTGGATATGACAGACAAAAACGGTGATTTACTTACCACGGCGGTTACTGCGTTTAAATCGACATTTACTTGAACGGCATATTGTTTTTCGCATGGAGTAAAACTGATATATGAATGAAAATGGGTAAAATGAGCAGCATATCTGTATGGAGGATGTGCATCAGTAGCTGTTATATGAAAACTGTCATGATTATCTAAAGCATCATGAATAATTGGATTGTGATTTAGGTGAACAACGGCCATAGCAAAAGCTCCATTTCAAATGGTTAATGCAGTACTTCCCAAGAAGCTTCTTTTATCAAACGTAACCAATTATATTCCGAGCTTCATCGCGAAACAACGATATACCACAAGTGAGAAGATCATAGAATGAATGGGTCGTGGCTTATCATATGAAAAAGCATATAATCTTTATAGTGCAATAGGTGGTTGAACAGAAAAAACCAGATCATTCTTTACTGACATATTAAATCTTAAAACAAGAGATGCTTCGTTTATCTCGAGAATGGAAAGTATTGTCTTCAAAAATGGAAAGATGACTGATGTGGGTCAAAAATTTCTTAATGAGTCATTTACAAAACCTGGAATCTTAAGTACAAAAAAAACAATTGAAGTGACAGGAAATTTAGATGATTTAGTATCAAAATATGAGGCAACCATTCAAGCTACTACACAATCTGAAACAGCATTAGCTAAGATAGCAGTCATTGCCAAGTCTACAGAAAATCTTGGTGATATCACCACACTTGCAGGTAATTATACAAATTTGTTGACCAAAGCAGATGATGTGAATAGTTTGACATATAAAATATTACAGCAATGGTGAACAGCTGATGGTGATGCTGCTAAATATTTGACAGACGCTACACAGATAGGTAAGGCAAAAGCATATGCAGAAAAAGTTATCGAATTAAATAAATGAGTTGAATGAACAGTAGAGACTACGAAACTCTGAGAAGCATGGAAGTGAGCAAAGGCTATGTTTAAAGAATGAATGGATAAAATAAAAACGCTCTTTGGAGGAAACAAAACAATTTCTGCTGCACAAAAGACAGGACTCGAAGATTGAATTACCAAAGCTACGAATGAAACAGATGCAATTACCTGAAAGACATTTGAAAATGCAGCAAAAAATCCAGCATGAGAGGAAGCAAAAACAGTAGCCAATGTAATGAAATGAAAAATATGATTATGGACAAGAATATTGAAATGGAGTCCATTACTGGTAGATGGAATAATTAATATTTTTAATGGAGTTGGTCTATTAAATGAGGCCGCAGAAATAGAAAAAACAAATGTTGAAAGAGCATCAGTAAGAGAAGAAAAAGCTACATTTACTCTTACTTTGGCTGGTGCAGAAATAGCTATGTTTGCTGTATGAGTAGCTATGAGTTGGAATCCAGCTGGATGGGTAATCTTAGCAGTGACAGCAAGTATAGAAGCGTTGAAATTCTGAGTAAATAAATATTATGAAGTAGTAGAGACCTACTATAGAAATTTTGAAGATTTTAGAAATATGTATATGGCACACATAAAACAGGAAATTATTTCCAAAGAGGCATGGGGTGATGGTATAGATATCTCTCTCAAAGAAAGTTTTCAGTGAGCAGTATCAGCAGTATTTTGATCGGCATGCCATGGTGACAAAAAAGAAATACTTTCATTAAAAACAAGAGAAGACGCACTTAGAGCACTTATATGGATGGAAGAATGTGAAAACTATCCATATGCAACATTAAATTTAGAATCATTTAAAGGGACAGAATATACAGAATTACAAACGGAGGTAAATACACAAAGCGATGCTATGAAGGCTGATAGTGTAACGAGATTTAATTATATTAAAGAAAAATATTGAGATAAATTTATTTCCGCACAAAAAATAGAAAGTGCAGAAGCTCAAGAAGATATTGATAAAGTATTGTTAGAATCTAGACAATATCTTACCATGACCAAGGATACAAAAACCAAGGCTAAAGATATTGTTACATATCAGGCAGAAAAACTTACGACACTCAAAGAAAATGAAGGGTTTGTAAAATTGGAGGCTTTGTATGTTGCTAGTCCACTACAATTTCACAAGATGATGAAATCGTTACCATATTATAGTTTTATGTTTCAACAATTTGATAAGACTACATATACTGACTATGATAAGATAGCAACTAATATGGAATATATTGTACAATATTATAATTACAAGACGTTCGGATTACTCCCTTCAGATATTCCTGATATTACTATTGAAGCAGATAAAGTAGATTATACAATGATGGAAACATTCTTTAAGGAATTTACGATCAAGCCAACCGGATTTAGTAAAGAAGATTTAGAAAGTGCCTTCACAAATAATCAGATTGATATCATGACACCGGATATGATAGAGAGAGAAGAAAATGTATCTCCCAATCTGGGTCAGAATATCTTATACAGGATAGCTAAAGAGGTGCTCTGATGATATACAGGAAAAAATAATTTAGATGATCTCAAATTATTCTATACTCCAGAGCAGAGAACAAGGACTGGTATTTATTACGAAGATTGATGACGATATCTCAATAATAGTTTTACGAATATGAATTTTCTAGCAGGATGAGATCAATATATATGTAGTGATGCTGAACTTAATGATATTGATAAAGTATGAGTTTTAAGTTCCACTTTAAAACTTGCTGCATGAACAGATTCAGGTAATCGGTTTACATCGACAAATAAAGATAATGCAAGATATACCTTAATCGAAACAGATACATGAACCGGATCGACCAAGCTTAGCAAAGAATATGGGGTATTAATTGGTACCATTATTGCAGAAGAAATTGCATATAGGACACCTGAGAATATAGCTAAATATAAATCAGAAGCAGAAGTATATATCAAAGCAAATAGTGATGGAAAATATATTCCACTGACATCAGATATGATTAATAATCTTACTAAGGCATGAGTTGCTAATACGGGATATTATTATTACAAACGAGATGGGACAAAATTGACTGCACTTGAAGCAATTGTCTGAGTAGTGCCAGCATTTTTAGTAAATAAAACATGTGGATTAACAGCGAATATAGAAACATATAAAGTAAAAGAGGTTGCGTATTCTACGGAGATAAAAGATAAGATTAGTGTTGTAGATGGACTCATCTCAAAATTATCGAGTACAATATTATTGGATGGTGAAGATTTAGATGTCCAAGCAGATATCAAAAAAATGATAATAGCTAAAGGAGTAAAATGGGCAGAATTAAAAGTTCAATTAGGTCATATGGATCAAATAAAAGCCAAAGAATTATTAGATACCCAATACGATGAATTCGAAACATTTTTTGATAATATATATATGATGATACTACATTGTGCTTCATCAGGATCAAGTAATGATGTAGATACATATGATGATTATTTGTCTATCAGTAGAGCTGCTACATGAAGTTTGTTAGATTTCAAAACAGATACATGAACAATGCAGGCGTCAGTTACAATACCAGAATTTGATTATATGGACGAGTTTAATGCAACTATTTTGAAATATACAATACCAGAAAAAAACAAAACAATTCCGGATTTGTTAAATTCAAAAGAGGCTAGTGATGTATCGTTAGGTAAAAAATATGCTTACGTAGTATTGAGATCTATATTAGAATCTGCTATGATAAAATATGATGTCGCTGGTACAACACAGACATGAGTATGTAATGCTGGAGCTCAAAGTATAGATGATGTATTACTTGCTAAGAGATTGGCAGTTAATGTAAAAACGGTAAAGGAAGATGTAATTGTCAAGAAAGATGCTACAACAACTAAATAAATTTTATCTTTAAAATCTATGACATGACTGATGAAGAAGTAAAAGACATACCCGAAACCTGAGATGATACTACGCCAGAATCATGAGCAGACACCATAGCAGATACCAAAGAGCAATTAGCTGCAGCGTATCTTTTATTTCTCGATCAGCAAAAGGGATGAGTATTTGCTACGGGAGCATGATTATGAGTCAATCTCAATCCTCTACAAAAGGATGCAATAGAATTTTTGACCACAGAAGCTACTGTGACAGAAAAGACAGATATATTTTCTACTATCGGAAAAAATATCAAAAAGAAATTCATAGAAAAATTCACGTGATGAACTATGGTAGAATACGATAAAATAAAATTGAATAAGATGAAAGCGTTGATAGTAGCAAACAAAGATAATCAAACTAAACTTCAGGAACTTATTACTCAGATACAAGCAGGTACAGATCCTACCATAGATGCTCCTGTAGCTGACGACAAGACAAAAACACCTGTAGTTGCTCCTGTAGTCACTCCAGAAAACAATATAGAGTATGCTGACAAAACAAATAGAGATAAAGTTATCATTGCTTTAGATGCTATCTTGGCAAAAGATGCTAAAACAGCTATACCATATGTTTGGTGAGGTAAAGATATAGAAACTCAGTGATGAGTCGATTGTTCTTGATTGTTATATGATACTATAAAAGATGCATGACTTAACGAAAAATTATTCAGTTCGAGATCAGCATTTCTAGATTTGAAAACTAAACTCGTACAATTAGATGCTGACAAGAAAATCAAGAAGGATGGTCTTGAAGATATTCAGAAATGAGATTTTATATTTTGGAATAGTACAAATTCTGAGTATTCACGATCAGCTGGAAAAATACCAACGATTACAAAAGATAATAAAGACTACCGTATTCACCATATCGCATTTATAGATAAGATTAATTATGATGATGGTACTATCGATGTCGTAGAATCAAATGGTTCTCAAGGAGTAACAAAAAGTACAGTAAATGTTAACTACTGGCTTACAACAAAAAATAAATCTGTTTCAGAATTATATGTAGCTCATGTAAATTATGATACTTTTGTACCAGTAACTGCAGCATTATAATCTTCTAGATATCTTTGATGATTTTTTTTACTACTCAAATAACTTTCGTTTCATCATATTTGCTGATTTCTACATTATCAAAAAATCTATTCACTGATTCCAAAAATAACTTTCCGTCTTGTTTGACGATTTTCTTTAATTTCGGGAGATCATTGTGGACGACGAAAACATAATCATTGATATCATAACTTGGTTGTTGTTTAATCAAAACTAAGTCACCATCTTGTATTTTTGGTTCCATACTATTTCCTTTGGCTCTGACAAAAAAACATGTACTGACATCTTTGACGCCAAGCATCGCTATCGTTGCTGGGATTTTTTCTTGAGAATATTCATCGACAACGTTCTTTCCTTTATTTCCACATTGAGCAAATCCATAGATGGGAAGCTGGACGATATCATGTAAACTGTCCGTGATACTTTCTCTGATTAATCTATATCCTTGATCATCTTTTACAAAATATCACTTCAAAACGAGTTGATTTAATTTATTCAATACCGTCTGTGGGTGGCCCGCTCAGATATTATGAGCAATCTCTCTCAGGGTAATTCATTCCTGATTCGTATTTTTTTTGAAAAACGCGATGAGTGCTTTCTGTACGTTATCAAGGTCTTTGTTAAGCATTATTACATTGTTAAAAGGTTAAAAAGTTTAAGGTTTAGAAAGTTGAGGTTTAAAGTTTCATTGTTTTCTAGTATCTTCCAAATATGTTATCAAAGAAGAAGTTTTTTTAGATATTATAATGCACATATCTTTTAGTTGAGTAAATTCTTCATTATTGATATATCATATATAGAATGATGCATATATTTGATTTCTTACTTCACCACAACTTCACTTAGCTATTTTCAAGAATCTAATAAACTCATTATTGTTTTGTCTTTCGAATCCTTCAACGATATTACTACTAATAGAAATAGTCGCTCTCCTTATTTGATCTCTTAATCCATAATCAGATTTAAACTTTCATAAGTTGGATATTGTGTAAATTTTTTTGAGTAATTCCATCGATAATTGTCGAATTTCAATATCCTCGAATCATGTAAATTTCATTTCATAATGTATTATAAATAAATATCAGCGTATCGTTTTCCTAACATTCCAAACATTTTAACATTCCAAACTTTCAACAGTATAGTCTTTCGTTTGACAGTGTCAAGTAAATTTTGACAAAATCAAGTATATTTTTGACAGACTTTAAGATTGTAGTTCTGCATACCAAAAAAATCTCTTGAT
>Ga0194063_10001658_pt1 | contig 14298 bp, 7 predicted proteins | sample SepL3720m_MetaG_FD_155459 | JGI IMG/M metagenome (GOLD analysis project Ga0194063, IMG submission 155459) | Anoxic zone freshwater microbial communities from boreal shield lake in IISD Experimental Lakes Area, Ontario, Canada - Sep2016-L373-20m | ecosystem: Environmental > Aquatic > Freshwater >... | reverse complement strand
CGACTCTCCAAACCAGTGAACAGTGGTTGTCAGGACGGTCTGATCGATCATCTCCTGCGCCACAATCCGGATCCCAGCCACCTTCTCCCGAAGCACAAAATCCAGCCCGCGGGATGCGTCACCAGGAACTCGGGACACCAGCAGCGGAACAAGCGGACTGGTAAACCCGGCGACGATGCTGCCTCCCAATGAGATGCTGGCGCCCTGCGGAAATCTCGTTGAGAGCTCGGCCAGGCTCAGCTCGACGCTCCCCCCGCGACCCTCACGCTGCTCTGGGAGCCCGCCGATCGCCAGCGTTTCAAAGCCGCTGTCGGACCAGATCCTGAGGAATTTGCGGGAGTCGAGGGAGGCTGCAAATGTGCTTCTAAGCGCGTGGTGGATAGGCTGAGCCGGGACGCCTGGCTCCCTGTCGAAGGACTCAAGGAAGATGCCGGCGTTTCTCCAGCTGAGAACAAAAACCTGTCCTCCAGCCTGAAGGAAAGACAGGCGGCGCTGCGGGTGCCCATCGTGAAGCGGTCGGATATCGGGCCCCATCTGAAAGCCGACCGTCCGATCGCGATCCAGATTTTCGGGAGCGGATAAGACCCGGAAAACCTGAGGATCCTCGGCGTATTCTTCCAGACCTTTCCAGAAGATGATATCGCGGGTCGCCTGGCGCCTTGATCTGTTATGAAGGCTTACTTGAAAAAGTGAAACGCCGGCAGGAAGCATCTTGCCAATCGCTTCTCCAAGGTCGATGGACGCGGTGGCACCCCCATCAGAAACTTCCGGCTGGTGAAGGGCCAGCCGCATCGAGCTGTCCCCGGATCTGACCTCAACCTCCCATTCATCGGAGTCGATCGCATCATCCCCGGGCCACCAGGCACGCAGCGAGGTTTGCCCATAAAAAACGCGGTGCCCCTCTCCGGAGACGAAACACGTCCCCTCGGGCCAGATGGACGGGGCTGAGGCTCCGGCGAGCGTCCACCTTGCAGATTCCGCAGTGAGGGAGAAGCTCTGGGCGGGGCGGCAGTCCAGGCCCCTCGCAAGCCAGTCATCTGAAAACGCCGGCCAGCTGAGCGGACCGTCGCCCCACGTCCCATTTGCAGGGTAAAGAATATGGTAGTCGCCGCATTGGATGGTCGCGGATCTTCCGGAGAGCTCGAAGACCTTTCGGAGCTTCCTTGTCCCACCCGCAAAAACCCAAACCTTCCCCGAGGCGCTCGGCAGCGCAATGTCGCGGATAATAGTCCGTGCGCTCAACAAGCCTGCGGCTTCAACATGGCAGGAGCTGGACCCAGGACTGACAGGCACAACGAAATCCTCCCTTGGCGAACAGACGTGGGCCCGCCCATCAATCACCCAGCGCATCAGAGAGTCCCTCACCAATGCTGCATCCTGGGCGGGGCAGACAACTTCCAGCGAAAGGAGGTCGCTGCTGAGCCGGAGATGGGGGGGGCGGAAGGTGGCCGACCCGCGAATCGGCCGCACGTTTTCGAAGGCCAGCCGGAGCTCCTCTCCAATGTGTGGGTTGATCTGTGCGAAGTCTCCCGAAAACAGCACGGATAGCGCGGCATCGCAGACGATCGGGCCCGCAGGACCCGCCAAGGCCCGCCTGAGCGTAGGGACGGGCAGATTTCGCAGCCGCCATTTCAGAAGCTCGCACAGCTCTTCTCCGGCCTCCTCGGAATCGGGATTCGGAAGCTCGTTGTTTTTTTGGATCGCCCGAACCTCCCTGGCAAATGTCGAGCTATGGCAGGAAGGGAACCCCCCAAAGAAGAGAAGGGCCGAAACCAGGCTGAAGGTGCCGTCCGACTCCGGCGGCAACGGCATTCTGAAGGAACGCGCCACCCTGTGGCACCATCCGACGAGCTCCCTCCGGCTAGCTTGCGATGAGAACGCCCCGACCAACCCCGTCTGCTCTTCGAACTTCGGCCAGAATGTCCCCTCAGCATATGCCGATCCCGCAGCGGAGCCGAACCAGACAAAGGTCGCTGCGGGATAGACCTCAAATAGCCGATGCCAGCGCTCGAGGTGCCCGCCAAGCCAGGCTCTTGATTCAGCGGCGATGCTCGCCTCTTCCTCCTCGCCCATCGGTGCCAGGCCGACAAGAGGTGGGGCCCCATCCCGCTTTAGAAACTCCTCCCATCGCTTGTCGGCCGCTTCAAGAGCTGTCATTTCGGATCCCTCCCGCAGGAGTATTTTTCGTTTTGCCTGCTCAGGCATGGGAATGGGTCATAAGAATTGAAGCGGTCCCTGCTGGTCTGAATCTCCCAACGGAATCTAACCTGTGCGATTCTCATGACTCGATCCATCTGGACAATCCATTCTATCAGTTTTCTCAAAATGCGGTTACAGTATCTGCCTGCCGGTGTGGATTTCTTTTATGTGTCAGAAGGAACGCCAAGGGAAGGAGACAGTTCTGCCACGTCGTCCGGACTGCCAAGATGCGTTTCGGCCACATCGGCAGTGGCGGCATCCACATTTTTAAGTTTGCTGCGCATCATTCTGGTGCGCATATCGACCCTCTCCAACTCTTTCGAGGCTGCAGCAAACTTATCCTTCACCTTCACAAGCCAGTCACCAAATTTCTCAAATTCAGTTTTTACGGAGCCCAGAATCTGCCATGCCTCACTGGATCGCTGCTGAATCGCCAACGTGCGGAAGCCCATTTGGAGACTGTTCAGCAACGCTACCAGCGTGCTGGGTCCTGCGATTACGACACGGTAGTCACGCTGAACGCCGTCTGCCAGACCCGGCTCGCGCAGGGCTTCTGCATAGAGCCCTTCGGTTGGAAGAAACATGATCGCAAAGTCGGTGGTTCCGGGAGGGTCGATGTATTTGTCGCGAATATCTTTTGCGCACGCCCTGAAACGCCTGAGCAGGACGGCTCGCCCGGAGCCGAGACGCACTACAAGGCCAATGTGGGTGTCCTGATGGCCGTCGATGCCGTCGAACTCTCGATAGAGATGGACCCGACGTGGTGGTTCTGGTCACCGGCGATGCCGATTTTTCCCATGTGGCGCTCCAGTTACGGCGGCGGGGCATTCGTGTGGAGGTGGCGTCTGCCGCGCCGAATTTGGGCGCGGGCCTGAAAACCTCGGCAAACGAGGTGATCGATCTCTCCCCGTTGCTGGGGACTTTCGAGCCGCTGAGCTGATCAGTGGCCGTGCTTCCACTTCTTGGCCAGAGCGATCTTCTGTGCCCGGCTCAGGGATTTCACGGAATACTCCAGACGGGAGGCGGCTGACCTGCTTTCCGCTACCGTGAATGCGACCAGCTTGGCGGGCCGGTGGGCGCGGACATACGCGGACCCCTTTCCGGCATTATGAGCCTTGAGGCGCCGCTGAACGTCGGTCGTGATCCCTGTGTAGAGGCTGCCGTTCGAGCACGGGAGCATGTAAACGAACCACGGCCTAGCTGTAAGTTTCGGCTTCAGGAGGAACTATTCAACCGGATAGTTTGGCAGCTGGGGTGGTTCGACACTATCAAAGGCATTTACAGGGCACTGGGTGACGTAATTGGGGGGAGTGTGCAATCGAGTAAGTATGTTTCCACGCGAAATCCCGAGGTAATACCATCAAACTCGCTCGCAAGGCGTGCTAGTTCAGCAGCTCCCTCAGTGGGAGTCGCGGTTCCCAGATGATTTTTCGGATTTTCCCATTGTGGACAGACAAACCACCCGACAACGTAGATCCCGCAACGCCAACCGTGAACCTGCAGGTAACCATCAACGAGTTGAGTCTTTAGTCCGGTCCGCGCGGCAGCGTGCCAACAACCTTTTACTTCGACAACAACCGTCAGCTTTTCGAAATCATCATCCGCTCCCATTATTGTCGCATCGACAATGACATCCGTTCGGGAACCACGTCGTGGCTGCACCTCACGATTCACCACCACTCCAGCGCTAGGTCCAATATCTTCAGTCAGCCAGCGAGCGATGTAGTCAGAAAGTGCTTCTTCGTCTTTGGGGCGGAAGTTGGTTCGATTCAATCCTCCGCCGTCCCACCGCCAAAGGTCTTCCGCCGCTGGCAGGGCTTGAGCGGTCAGTCGCCTCTGCAGACGATCCAAGGATTCAATCACAAGCTCCAGTAAGTCGTCGTCGCACGTCAGCAGTCTCGCTCGTGAGCTTTCTAAGATAGATCTTACATCTTGTGGCAAAGTCGGTCGCCACAAGGTTCGACGCAAATTGGTTACTGCCTCCATGTGGCTCCAACGAAGCCAAGTCGCCTCGTCCGGGAGTGCGGTGGCTAAGCGGAGTAATTCAAGGCACGCAGCCTCCGTGCCCCTTGCGGCAAGCATCTTGGGAATTTGGCCGCGTGCCCGAATTGCGCAGTCGGCCTCCGAAACATTCCCGTCACTTCTGTCGGGCGGGTCTGAAGCCGGTGGATAGAGCCGATGTAGTGTAAGGAAAAAGTCACCCATGGCAGGTTCCGACACATCCTTGAATAGCCCACGCTGATTAAAGTCGAATCCGTAGCAGACCTTTCCGATTACGCTTCGTGCAAGTGCGTCATCGGCATTGAAAAGCGGTTCTGCCAAAGCCCAAATATCTCCGGCCCCGAAGGTCAAGCCTGCGACGAGTGCGCCAAAGAGGTGAACCGGGTAGTGGGGGCATCCTGGCGTAACGGAAGTCAGGATGCGCGTCACATATTCGAGTGTTGCTGGCAAATCGCACGCTGCAAGTTCGTTCAGACCGTTTTGAACGAATACAGGATCAAATGACGATTCGATCAAATTGATAGCGAGAGTTGACAAAGTTGCATCCCAGCAGTCTTTCGCAACTCGAAACGAAAAGGGGAGACGATGCCTCGTGATATCACGCATCACCTCGCGGACTAGCTCATCGCGAACCGCATTCGGTGCCAGTGTATAGGCAAGGCAAAATAGACCACGGCGAGGTTCTGACGATGAGTCAACATGCCAAACCATCACTCCCAGCCAGTGATCCACAATCGCTGTCCGTAGCTCCGCGTCACTTTCCAGGCTTTCGCGAAGCATCCAAATGGCGCTGCCAGCCGCGAGATGAATGGCGTCTAATTTCTCATTGTGTGCTGCATTTCTTGCATCCGAGAGCAGGAATGAACGTGCGATTGTAGGCACCGCTTGTCTCTGATCGGTCGATAGACACTCCCAGTTTGGACAAGTAGTGAGGTCGATGGAAAACAGGTGGTCCTGATTACCTTCCTTGCCTAGAATCAGTCCATGCCAAATCTGCACCCATGCTAGCTGATTGCCTGTGGAAAAACGATCGAAGGCTATCTCCAGGGCAGTTTTTGGGTCGGGTGTCGCGACCTGTTTAATGTAACGTGCCTGCTCCGTTTCACGACGTTTATCCCGAAGCCAACGAGCTTTCGCATCGCGCGCAATTTGTTCATTTAAACTCCATGCGCGGAGCCATACAAACTGCGCCGACAGCTCGGGCACTTCCTCGATTTGCAGCAACAGCTTATCCCAACAACTGGTGGCATTCGATACGTTGACAAAGCGAGCAATGGCAGCCGCCCAATTCACGCGTCGTTCGGGCGGTGAAGTCGAAATCTGATCCAGCAGCCAATCAAGAGAGTCAACACTCTGCATAAGAACCCGAGGATAGATTTCTCTCAATACAATATTGGGTTCCGTCTGTGGATGATTCAGGTGTAACTTCCAGAGCTGACGTCGAAAGTTTTCGTTTTCACCAAGCAACGTCTGAATTTCGGAATCCTGAGGAAGATGATGAATATCGCGTCTCGTAAGCCACTCCTGCCAGATATCTGCCACCGCTCCTGCAATGGAGGGGTCATCTAGACACACCAAGGCCTTCGAAAATGCGACCGATGCGAGTCGATGAAATGAAGTCAGCGAACTCAGACAGTCCTTCTTGGGCCTGAGCCAGTCTAGAACGGCCGGGAGATCAGCATCTTCCAACGCCTCGGGTAAACTGTATCTCAGAAACATCTCGTAGGCTCCCATGAAGCGCGCATTTTTGGGGCGAGTAAGATAAGGCAGAATATCACGGACCTTCCAGTATTGCGGAACGAGTCGGCGTAATGCACAGCCTTTGATAGTGTCGTTGGAATCCGAAAATACTTCACCGCGTGCAAGTGGTTCCAGCAACGCCAAACGATTCTCCGGAATGATATCCTCCAGTGCACCAGCTCCCCGGTCTCGTAGATGTGCCGTGTCATCGCTGTCCATCACCATTTTGAGCAACGCTTCGATCAGACCTGTGCAGCGACATTTCTCGGCGATATTTATCGCGATTCGGCGAGCAATATGGTTGGCCTGCCGATCCTCGACGAAGGGAAGTAATTGCTCCGCCAACCCCGGATGATTCAGACCTGCTAGAAAATGATCGAACCCAGGTGTATCAAAAATATTTCCTTCGCAAGCTCCTGACAGGATCGCATCCACAAGTCGCGACTTGAGCGCGCCTTGAAGTCGAGTGATGTCACTTCGCAGAAGAACTTCCGGCTCGATTCGAAGCAGGTGTTCGCAGAAAGCGGGGTTTGCGCCTGCCACCCACGCGGAAAGCTCAGCAAGTTGAGGGACGACGTGCTCGCCGCGACTGTCACGTTGACAAAGCATACGGCGGAGCTGGATCAGCGGAAGTGCATGAAGGTGCTGGGCTGCTAAACATTCAGCGAAAGTTTGATGCACGAAGCCGAATCGACGCTCACCGAGAGAGGTAAACAAAGCGGACTCTACGGCTTCTTCGAGCGCGTGCATGGTAACGGGGAATAAGCCTCCCCCTGCTGCGGTTTCCAGCGATAAATCGCGCTCATGCTCCGGGGTAAATGCGCCGCTTGAAAGCTGAATCGCAGAGCGTCCGCTTAGAAGAAGCAGTGCTGCCATGCGTTGCGCTGCCCGCAGCCGCTCGTCATCATTGACTCGTGGCGTCGTCTTGCGTAACGCCCGCAGAAGGTCTAGTCGGCAAGGATCTACCTCGCGAGCAAGATTGGCGGTGCCGCGTTCGTAAAGTTCACGATGCGTCGCAGGCAGGCCGCCGTGCTGGCGGAATTCATCAAGAAGAAAAAACAGCGTGATTGGCCGAGATGCGAGGGCTACTACACTACGATCCCATATTGCCTGTAGAAATACTCCGGGATCACATTCGTGCGCTCGGGCTGCCTCTTCGACATCCTTCCGCCGCAGTGGGCACAACTCGTAAAGAAGTTCTTGTTGTTTAGACGGCCAGAGATCCAGAAGTCTACGGCCAGTATCAATCGGCCATTCTGCAGTGCGGCAGGCAAGAATCAGGCGAAAACGATCAAGTGGCTCATCTCTCAATAGCGCGACTAGGTCGTTGAGGAAATTGGGAACACGAAGCAATCCTTCATCAACGCCGTCAACTACGAGAGTCAGACGGAACGAGCCATTGCGCCATACTTGCCATGTAGCATTTTCAACAGTGAGCCGACGGAAGTCAGTCAGATCGGCAATATCACGGAAGATGAGCCAGAAGCATGTTCCTCCATCCGCAACAGCCTCAGCCTCCAGGCCAGCCCGAACGCTGGTGAGCTCGGTGGATTTGCCCATGCCGGGTTCGCCACAAAGAACGATAGCGCCCGTTTCCGGGAGCAGATCGATGAGACTAGAGATGTTGGGATTGATATGCTTCCCGTAGAACTCTCCCGGATCAGTGAGGAAGCCAGCGCCGTTATCACCGCAATGAATTGCGCCGCCCAATGGCACCCAGAATCTACGCCATGGCAATATCCGACGAGTGGCTCGCGAGGCAGTGCCTGCACTCACACCCAAGCTGCCGCTTATCGGGTGTGTAGCCAATTTTTGGCGACCAAGCTTCATTCCTCGTAGGTCATGCCGAAGACGGTGTCGGTGAGCCAGCGGCGGAAGGATTCGTTGTCTTGGAACTGTTTGAAGAGCTGGGCGTCGTCGGCGAAGAGGGCGGTGATGACTCGTTTGAGGGCTTTGTCGTGCTCGATCCGGGCGTTCTGGCGGTCTGAGTTCTTTTTGGCGTTCTGGTAGGCGGTGTCGGCGGAAACCTTTTTGGGGATTTCTCCGAGGATCCGGTCTTCCATCCGTTTCGGATCGGCGAAGAGGCCGCCGAACTGCTCGTTGAACGCCTTGACGATGTTCGAGAGTTTGTCCATTTCGGGCTCCGGCTTGCGGCCGCCGCCCTTCATGCTCCATGGTTCGATTTCGGCGTTGGCGTCCGGGAGCGCAATGGCGAGTGCTGCCTTCTTTTCTGCCCGGTAGCTGTCCATGTCGATCGCTTCGAGGATGCCTTTGGCGAGGTCCTCGTCCTTTGGAGCGGGCAGTTTCGGAATGAGGAAGTTCAGGAAGATCGATAGCTTTTCCCATTCCTGCACGCCGTAGGGCAGGATCGTGGCGAGAAAGTCATAGGTTCGGGTGAACGCCTTGGCCTTGCCTTTGAAATCCACCTGTCCGTCTTCGTCGAGGTTGGCTTTGTAAACTTCCCGGCAGGCGTCGAGAATAGGGTCGAGTTTGTCGCGGTCGGCTCCGCCGAGATACAGCACCACCAGCGTGTCGATCTGCTCGGGCGAATAGACCTGATACTTGTCCAACTCCGACTTGAGCGTGTGCAGTTTGTTCGGGTCCGTCTCCTTGCTCAGGATCGTGGTGCGGTAATAATCGGCGAAGGATTTCTCGATAATCTTGGTGTCATTTTGGAAATCGAGGACGAAGACATCGCGTTTTTTGGGATGCGCCCGGTTCAGGCGGGAGAGCGTCTGGACGGCTTTGATGCCGGAGAGGGGCTTGTCCACATACATCGTGTGGAGGAGCGGTTCGTCGTAGCCGGTCTGGAATTTCTCGGCGCAAATAAGGAAGCGATATGGGTCTTCCTGGATCTTGTCTGCGATTTCGCCGCTCGGGAACCCGTTCAACTTCGCTTCGCTGACCTTCTCGCCCTTGAATTCCGGCTCCCCGGAGAACGCGACAATCGGACGGAACGGGCTCTTGATTTCGTCGAGGTATTCGCGGAAGGCGAAGAAATACTGGATCGCCCGCTGGATGCTGCCGGTGACGACCATCGCCCGGGCCTGGCCGCCGATTTTGTTCTGGCCGATCACCTGTTCGAGAAAGTGGTCCACCATGATCTCGGCTTTGTCCCGGATCGCCTTGCTGTGGCTCTCGACATAGACGCGCAGCTTTTTGCGGGCCTTCTTGACGTCAAACTCCGGGTCTCCCTCGATGGTCTTGGCGAGGCGGTAGTAGCTGTCCACCGGCGTGTAATGCTTCAGCACGTCCTCGATGAAGTGCTCCTGGATCGCCTGCTTCATCGTATATCCGTGGAACGGGCGGTGCTTCACCTCGTCGCCGATCCGGTAGGGGATCCCGAAAATCTCCAGCGTCTTGTTTTTCGGTGTGGCGGTGAAAGCGAAGTAGCTGGCATTCGGCACCAGTTTCCGGGATTCGATGATCCGGTTGATCTTGTCCTCGGTGGTTTCCTCCTCCTGCTCCGCGCCACCCTCCGAGAGGGCCATGCTCATCGCGGCGGCGGTGCGGCCGCCCTGGCTGGAGTGGGCTTCGTCGATGATGATGGCGAATTTCTTCCCCCGGTGCTCGTCGCCGATCCGATCCAGCACCTCGGGAAATGTCTGCACCGTGGTAATGATGATCTTCTTCCCGTCCTTGAGAAACTTGGAAAGCTGTTCGGTTTTTGAAGTGCCTGCGCCTTCCTTGACCGCGCCGATGATGCTGCCGACCTGGGCGAACCCCTTGATCGTCTCCCGGATCTGTTTGTCGAGGATGCGGCGGTCGGTGATGACGATGATCGAGTCAAAGGCTTCCGCCCCGTCCTTGCGCAGGCTGATCAACTGGTGCGCCAGCCAGGCAATCGAGTTCGACTTGCCGCTGCCGGCCGAGTGCTGGATCAGGTATCGCTTGCCCGCGCCGTGCTCCATGACATCCGCGAGAATGAGGCGCACCACATCGAGCTGGTGGTAGCGGGGAAAAATCTGGACCTTCTTTTTCTTACCGGTCTTCAGGTTCTCCTCCTCGACGACTTGAGCGTAGTTTTCCAGAATTTCCGTGAGCCCCGCCGGAGTGAGGATGCGTTTCCACAGGTAGTCGGTCTTGATGCCATCCGGGTTCGGGGGATTGCCCGCGCCGTCATTCCAACCCTGGTTGAACGGCAGGAACCATGAATCCTTCGCCATGCCTTTCGTGCCCTTGAGCTCCGTGCACATGGCGACCTCATGGTCATCCACGGCAAAATGAACCACGCACCGGCCGAATTGGAAAAGCGGCTCCTTCGCATCGCGGTCCCGCTTGTATTGCTCGATGGCGTCCGCAACCGTCTGCTTGGTCAGGCTGTTCTTCAGCTCAAACGTGATGACCGGCAGCCCGTTGATGAAGGCACACAAGTCCAGCGCCCGCTTCGTTTCCTCCCGGCTGTAGCGGAGCTGGCGGGTGATGCTGAACCGGTTCATCGCATGTCGCGCCACCGCTTTGGCGTTCTCGGGCGAGGGTGTCCCGTAGAAGAGATCAAAGCTGAGCGCCTCGTGCTTGATCCCACGCCGGAGCACATCGATCACCCCGCGCCGGGCGATCTCCCCCTGCAGACGGGCGAGAAACTTCTGCCGCACCATGCTCTTCTTGTCCGTGAAGCCGGAGATCCCGAGCTTGGCGTATTCCTCGGGCTGGGTCTTTTGCAAAAACGCGAAAAGCTGCTCCGTATCCACGCAAAACTCCCGGTCGTATGCCGCCGGGCTCCCGGCAAACCATCCGCTGCCTGCCTTCGACGGCGCGGCTTCGGCTACAGTGGCGGCCGAGCCGGAGAATAAGCCGTCCGATCCCGTCATGTGGCGCATGATCAGGTTTTCGAGTCCTTTTTCGGTGGTGTCGGTCGGCATGGGATTAAAGCTTCGCGTTGAGAATCCTTTTCGCCCGCGCGAAGCTCGGCAGCAAAGGTTCGAGCGTGGCTGGATTTAGTTCCGCGAGGACCACAAACGAACGCTTCCCCTTCTGATAGGCGTTGGAGCAGTTGCGAGTGGCATGCGCCAGCTTGTCATGGACATCGGCGCGGCCACGGCTCTCCAGATTGTTGGTTGGTGGGAGGGCGTTCTCCTGAAGCTTGTGTCCGTAGTGTTCCTTCAAGGTTTCTCGGTCTGCTACGATCCACGTTTCCATGCAGGTCGTCATGAACAGGACCTGGTCGTCGCTGGCGCCTGCAGGCGCGTCCCACTGATCGCGGGTCTTTAAGTGCTCCCACGTTTGCTCGACGTCGGCCACGGGGTCTTCGCTGTCAATCAGCATTGCCACGAAATGTCCGGCCTTGGCAGCCTCATGAGCCGTCTTGAAATCATCGAATGCGGAATTGCGCCCGCCGCAGGCGCTGAGCCTGGGCATCCTTTTGCCATCAGCGAAACCCAACTTTCCAATCAGATTACGGAAGCCTTCACGGCAGCGCACTTGATCCTCTTTGGATTCTGCCCCTTCAACGTAGAGATGCGCACTCACCAGCGGGTTCCTCCCAGTTGGCCCTGGATCCAAAGCTGTCCCAAACGGTATTTCTTGAGCCACGCCGCCAGATCGGATGCTGAGAGACGAGTCATCTCCGTCTTGCCCTCGTGTTTTTCGCAGACCACCACGGATTCCGGGCGGTCCGTCATCGCATCGACCAGAATGTCCGAGTGCGTGGTCACGATGAGCTGCGTCCGCTCGGACGCCGATTTCAGCAAGTCAGCCACAGTCGGCAGGATATCCGGATGCAATCCGAGCTCCGGCTCTTCGATGCAGATGAGCGGCGGTGGTTCGGGATCGCAGAGGATCGCCAGCAGGCAAAGATAGCGCAACGCACCGTCTGAAAGGCGGGTGGCGGAAATGGAGAAATCTCCTTCAGTAAAGAATACCTGCACCGTGCCGCCTTCCGCCACGACCTCGAAGTCCGTCAGCCCCTCATACAGTTTCTTCAAGTTGTCGATGATTGCCTTCTTCGCTTTCGGCACTTTTCGGAGTTTGCTCAGGAACAATCCGAGATTGGAACAATCCTCCTCCAGCTTCGCGTTTCGCATGTCTGCCGGTTGGGGAACCCGGAAAATGGAGTTCCGGCCGAAACTCCATTCGCGATAAATCCGAACGCGTTCATAAGTATCCGCCAGCCATGTGATCTCCGGGAAGTGGACCGGGTCCCGCAACAACGACAAGATGGATTGACCCGGCTTTGACGGAGCCGTCTCCCAATCTTGCTCGCCCTCCGAGTTGACACGGGCCACCGTTGGCCCTCCATCACCGTAGGCTGTTGAGTAATACCCCGTTTCCATTCCACCGGACTCCACCTGGTCATGGATTTTTTCTTCTGCCAGATCGAACCTTTGACCGTGTTCCTTAAATGCCATCTCATGGACAAGTGGAACCGCAGATCCCCTGCCCATAAACGTGACCGTGATTGCAGCGTTACTATCCCGCCCTCCTTTCCATATCCATTCCCCTACTCCGCCACCCTTGCGGGTCGCCTCCTGCCAATCCTTCGGGGCTGCCCGCATCAGGCTGATCGCTTCGATCAAATTTGACTTCCCGCTGCCGTTGGGGCCGATGAACACGTTGAGCGCCCGCAAATCAACGCCCGCGTTGTCTGGACCGAAGGACAAAAAATTCTTCGGAGCCAAATGACGGATCAAGATGGGATTGGTTGATTCAGGCATAGTTCATATTTCCTCGGTTTCAGTTTCAACAAGATTGCCCGTTTCGTCGAGATTATCGACAACCTCCTCAGCAACAGAGTCTCCGGGCAGGTCCAGCAACTTCGCGGCGGCCTCGCGCACGTCGAGCTTGCCGGTCACGATGTCGGCGGTCAGGCGGGTGCGGTATTCCTGCATCAAGGCGATTTCCCGCTCGGTGCGGGCGATGGCGGTGTTGAGGTTTACGGATTCTCCACCAACCCACTTAACGATCTCCTTTTGTTCAACCAATGGCGGAACTGGCACTGGGAACTGACCGTATCGAGTTGAGTTCAGATTTGTCTGTAGGTTGACGAGTGCGTGACTGCGCGCGAATGGCCAAAACGCGGCGCTGTTCAGAACCATGTGAAGCCACTCCGGGTCGTAAAGTCGTTTGACCCGCAAGCGAACTAGATACGATGCAAACGAAATTCGGTCGGAAACTTCACCTCGGAAGATTCCGACTTTGCCGACCAAGTTAGGATTCCCGTTCGTGCGTGTGAACAGCAGGTCGTGATGTTGAAGCAAGAGAGAGTCGGGCAGACAATTTAGCCCTCCGCTTCGCGGAACAGTGACCTCGCCCTTTTGGATATTCCCCATGGTGAGAATACGGATGCTGCCACTTGCCGTGCTCTTCTCCGATGTCCCGTAATCCATGCGGGACAAAAGCAACTTTATGGGAATCCATGTCCAATTTGCGGGAGCTTCCGCCAGCCAGGGGATGCCGGAGGGTTTGAATTTTTTATCCGCAGATTTCGCAGATTTGCGCAGATTTTTTGAATTCTTATCTGCGGAAATCTGCGAAATCTGTGGATCCTCCTCTTCCCGTCCGAGACCGCGCGTGACGGCACGGTGGATGATGGCCTGCTTCTGTTCGTTCAGCAGCCCGATCAGCTTCCGCTTGGCGCGAATGAAGCCGTCAATCTTCCGGTTCGCATGGTCCAGAAACCGCACGATGGCCGCTTGTTCTTCGGGGGGCGGGAGCGGGATTGGCGCGTCGAGAAACGATGTGTCTGTCAGTTGAAGTCTGGAAATCCATACGCCTTTAGATCTGACCTGTAGCTCCCAATGAAACGCAGAGGACCTGACCAATTCATGAAGAAACCGGGGATTGATCTGTGCCGATGGGCGGCTCCGGTAAACACTGTAAGCGGTGCTGATGATTCCGTGATGCGGCGTCACGCCCAAGCCACCTCCCCAAGCCCATAGACTGTTGATAACCAAATCGCCCGGCCAGCACAGCTTATGGCCAGCGTAGGATTCCGCTTTGAACATCGTCACCTTGGCGCTGCTGCGTGGAACCACTCCACGGGTGGAACTAACGGTGAGAAGCTCTTCTTTGCCAGCCTTCGAGCGTTCATCGATGGCAACCAAATAAGATTTTCCGCGCTTGGTCACCCAATGCGAGGGCAAAGCACGAGTCCACGGAATGCCGGTCTCCTTGTATTCCGCATACGGCTTGAGCCCCTCGATCATGCGGCAGTTCCCTTTGATTTTTTTTTCGCTTTGGCAGGCATGACATCCTCCGCCGGAGCGAGCAACTGATAAAACTCATGCAGCTTGGCGCGGAGGAGTTTTTTGTCCGGGAGCTGGGTTTCGTATTCCGCGATCATGGCCGGGGAGAGCGAGCGGCTGAGGGCATACTCGACGACTTCGCTGTCCTTCGTGGCACAGAGGAGCAGGCCGATGG
>Ga0194063_10001656_pt1 | contig 14305 bp, 13 predicted proteins | sample SepL3720m_MetaG_FD_155459 | JGI IMG/M metagenome (GOLD analysis project Ga0194063, IMG submission 155459) | Anoxic zone freshwater microbial communities from boreal shield lake in IISD Experimental Lakes Area, Ontario, Canada - Sep2016-L373-20m | ecosystem: Environmental > Aquatic > Freshwater... | reverse complement strand
TTCCATTCATCAATTGATAAATGAAACTTCACTTTTGTATAAAGTGGCTCCCTGTCACAATTGGATAAAATCCCCATTCCCTGTAACCGATGAATAACACCCTCACCCTCATCGGGAATAGATACAATATTCTCATTATAGAAATCCGATAGGGCCTGATTTTCACTCGTATTCCCAGCACTCCGCCCAGGCGTGGCAGTGAGACCTAAAACACGAGCAGACATACTTCGGGCCCACGAAATTACCGCCGAATATGTGGGAGCGAGTGACATGTGGGCTTCATCAACAACAACCAAAGATGCATAAGGGCTTTTCGAACCGGCCTTGAGCAAACGATGTGCTTTGGGAAATCCTGCAACCGAAAAACTGTCCGGAGGTAATGGAAATGCCGGCGTATTAGAACCCCAGCAACGGAACAGGTGCATAGGTCGCCGACCAACATGTGCCCAACTTTCTTTGAAGGCCCCAACGGCTTGATCGCACAGTTCTTCGGAATGCGCGACCCAAAACACTTTGGATCCAGGGGTTGAGTTCAGAAAGTGAGCAATAATTTCCATGGCTGTACGAGTCTTGCCGGCCCCTGTCGGCATTTGTAGCAATACCCTGCAACAAGGCGTCCGCAAACGCTCACAAATCTCATAAAACACATCAGCTTGATACTGATGCAATGTCTTCTGAGGATTTTCATGAACTTCCAATATTTCCTCAACAGGGGTTGGCGAGGCTGGCTCAGGTACAAATTCAGAGGGGTAACCAAAAAAATCGAGGAATGTTAGCGTAGATTTGTTGTTTCCCCACTCAATTGAAGCTATGGCATCAACAGTCGCCATAAAAGCCCCACTTGAATCCAAGCCAAGTTCTTGGGCCAACTTACGCAACTCACCATCAGGCACGTATTCCAGTAATTTCTTACGTGTTGCACGCTTAGCGAGTAAGTCTGCACCATAAAAACTGTCATAGAGTTGCCCGAGAAATTGCTTGTTACTCAACAGTTCGCATCCGGTTCCCATGCCATCGAGTCGTAAAAGAAGAGCTCCAAGCATCTCCAGTTGTTTAAGAGGAAGTTTTTCCTGAAGCTCACGTATCGGCAGGTATTTAGAGATCATCTACCAATCCATTATTTTTTTGAGTTGAGATATGAGCGAACAAAGTTTTGAAGATTCGCACCCCAGTTTGTCCGCAAGATCTGAAGAGTTTCGTCAATCCGCTGCTCATGCTCGGGATCCAGAACCCCTTCTGCCTTCGCATACGCCATAAACAGCAAATCAATTGCCACTTTCAATCGGTGCGCAATTTCCGCTACTCCGTCGTGATCTTTTTTAGACCTCGCTTCATCCAAATCAGCCAAAAGTTCATAGATAAACCTAAAGAAATCATGAGCCCGATTGTATTCAATAATTGTATTCCCACCTTGGGGAATAATATCCAAGAAGGTACTGCCCTTCCAATGAGTACCCTCATTATCTACGATAGTACAAGGTTTGGACTGAACACTTTCTAGCCACGCGTTGAGTTCTGCTTCGCTCTTCACAATTGGAGAAAGGATATCCCGAACCTCGGCAACTTTTTCCTCCTCAGTTTTTTTAGCCCCGGCTTTACTTGGCACTGGATTAGCTGACTGGACTGCCGTTTCTGCGTCATCGTGGGAAGTTTGCGTTTCCACTTTTTCACTAACATCCTGTTGCTTGTTCTTGTCCCAACAAGCCTTCACATCTTTTCTGCATTGCAGAATAGACGGTCCTATTAATTTTTCAATCTCCTCACGGAGTTGGCGAACAAATCGTGCGCCTCGCTTGATGTTTTTAACGGAAAAATAACGATCTAACACAGGTTCAAAGAGAATCTCGGCACTCCACCACCGATCCAGACCATCAGAATTTGTTTTAGGCTTAAAATGCCCCATTACATCATAAAAAACCTCTCGGTTAGCTCGCAAAACAGAAAATCCTTCATTCTCATCCAGCCGTGCGGCTTTTGCCTCAAGACGGGTGCCTGATCTCCCGGATCCATCAGGCCGCCAAGATTCAGGTGTAAAGCTCATCTGAATCACTACTTTCGAAGTTTTTTCAGGTACGCCTGCATCTTCCGGAACAGGCATTTCAAATTCAATTCTTTCAAAAAGGGCTGACTTGTCTTCGGATGGTATATCCTGATTCTTAATAACATAAAGAGGATCGAAAGGGGTCAACACTTCATCATTAACCGTGAGAACAACAGGATCCGTAATCGGAACAACTTTTCCTTCTTCGACACGTTCTGTCCCAATGAATTTCCGGTAGGTTCTCCGAACCCAATGAATAACGTGATCGGCGGTATCTGGTTGACGGTCAAACTTATCCCAGACAACTAAAGTCCCTGACTTCGCTCCAACCAAATTTTTGTATTCAGTTGGCAATTCTCGAGAAACCGGCGCCGGAATATTTGGGTCTTCGATAAGTTCTTCCAGGTCAATATGCGTATAGAGCCAACAAGAATCGTCTTTTGTTTTTGAGTAAATCTCAATCTTTTGACACTGACTGATAGCCGCTAAAGTCATGCCAACGCCAAATCGACCGATCCCCCGGCGATCATTATAGCGCGTCGAAAAGCCTAACTGAAGGCAATGATGAAGCGTGTCGCTATCCATACCAACACCATCATCTCCGAACACACACTTATGAATAATTTTTGTTCCGGTTGGTGTACCTCGACCCGAAGTCTTTTTTTCACATAAAACTATTTTTACATTATGTGACTGTGCCTGAAGTGAGTTATCGATTACCTCGCCAACCGCACTGCACGTATCAAAATCAGACTCGCGCAAAGATGCGACTGCACGACCCGTGGAAACCAAACTTACCAGTTCTGTCATCTTCCATTCCTTTCGGTGAAGATTTGTTATCGATTTCACAATATTGTCTTGGCCTTGTAACTCTTACCTATTTTAACAACCAATGGAAGCACGAAAAGCGCGCAGGTCACCCTTTATACTCACCACACGCACACGATTAATAGAATCTAGAGTACCACACAAGAGCGGATGCTCAAGTGGCAATCATAAAGCGACCGCTTCCCGACGACAATACTGAGATCGTCCCAGAAAGGGGGGCGGCGGGAGATGCGAAGCATTTCCTGGAGGGCAGGTGTGCCGAAGGGGTGGGAGGTGACGTCGTGAGGAGTGAGATGTGAAACGTGAGATGCAAGATGATGATGGCCTATCGTGCCAAAATGCCTAGGTGAGCCACGAGAAAACAGGCGAAATCGCCGATATCTTTCCGGTTGTCCCCCAATACCTGCCGCCATGAATTATCCTGACCCGCCTGCCCCATGGACCGCGAAAGGATATTTACAGCATCAATGAAGGCGTTGTGGGCGGCCGTTCTTTGCCGATCCACCTCAAGGCGTTCGGCGGAGGTCATAAACAACCACTCAACCCGCATATTCGTGTATCGGATGGCCGTCCGAAGCAACTGGAGGCGAAGGTGCTCATCCCCGGACTTCAGGGCTTCGTAAACCTGGACTGAATCATGGTAGTTCATAAGGTGGATGTAGCGGACGAAACGGACGTATCTGACATATTGGGTGGGAGCATATCAACATAGGCCTTGTCGATCAATTGAGACTGTGGGATTGCCAGTTTGCCCAGCAATTCATTGGCGACGGCAATGCCGGAAGTTTGCGGCTCACCCTCGGCCAGAACGACTTCCAGTTCCAGAAAGTCCCCCAGCCCGTCAACCTTATCCAAGTGGATGCGCGTTCTCCCCACCATGAATAGCGTGCGATGCTTGCGAACACGGCCGACCACCCCATATGCCAGCGACAGTGCCTGGCGGAGCGTCTCGAGGGATGAGGTGGGCGAAATGACATAGAAGGACTCTTTGGGACCGGCGCTGTCCGCCCGTTGGTAGAAAATCAACTGCCCGTCATGCTCAGAAAACGCACGTAGTTTCAGTCGGCCTGCTGAACAAGCGAAGAAAGTGTCATCCTGGAATATCTCCGTCGGCCCTTCGGCGGCGATCCGGGCTACCAACGGTACCAGTGATTCGACACTCTCAATGCGGGCCTTTATTTCAATGTTCCACGCCATTTCATACCCCCAAGTCAGGTTTCTTGCACTCACGGATCCTAATCAGATGCCGCTCCCAAGCACCACGTACTCACCCGTGGGCAAATTGAGTCGGTCTATTTCTTCGAATAAATCCATAGATGGATCCGACATCACCTCTGCATGGTACCGCCGAGTCGGCGGTTACTACAGCTAAACCTTTCTCGTCATATTGTTCAAGCCAGCGAACTACATTCCACGGGGCAGCAGCCAGGGATATCGACAACCGTGACGACCACCGGGGCGCAGCACCTGGGGCATCCTGATGTCACGATGAATTTCTCTTTGCCGTTGAATTCAGCACGGCTGGAAGCGTCCCAGACAGGATCGTCGGCATATTCGTCAACTACATCCAAAAGCCGGTCAAGCATATCTCGGCCAATCTCAGTGAAGATGTCACAGTTGGTGCAAGACAGATAGGAAACCGCTTTTGCATTCCTGAATGGCCGTTGCAGCAAGTCCATCGCAGGCATTTTCAGCGGCGGATCGACGCAAACCGGTTGAGGTAGCGCAACTGTCCCGAACATCTGTGCTTTCATTTTGGCGTGCTTATCTTCTGTCATGGTGTTTCTCCTGTGTTGATTGTTCTACCCCCCTTTCAATGCAATCTGAATGATGTTTCAGAATGGAGCGAAGTTCCTGGGCAGTCTTGGCCTTCACCCAATTGACCCGGTCCACCACATCGCGTGTTCGGATCTCAGCGAACGGGCATCTTGGGGAAATTGCGTTGCGTGGGCAGTCGAATATTAACGGCACACAGTGATTTTTCAGTCCCATCATCTCATCGTCGCCACCGATCATGTTCTCCGCCTTTCTATCATCGCTTATCTTTGTCATAATTTGACAAGACGGTTTCTGTAGCACATTCTTTCATCACACATTCTGGGAAAAAGAAACGGCTGCCTGAATCGTCATATTTTAATACAGAGGAAGATGCCGCCGGGGACGGCGGCTACTACAAAATGCCAGGATTCAGAAAAGGAACATGCACATGACAAAGAGACTGACGATTACGATTCTGGCACTTGCCGGAGCGATGACTGGATGCATTCAATATCCCATGGGATTATCCAAGGAACAATGGGAGGCGCTCCCACCTGCCCAACAGGCGGAGTATCAGGCCAAACAATACCAGATCAACGAGGATCGGCGGCGGCAAGCTGAGGCACTACAGGCGGAGCAGGCGCGTGCGGCCGCGCAGGCGGCTGAGGCTGAACGCGCGCGGATCGCGAACGTCTATGCAGCTGCCCAGTATGGCGATATCATCACCGTCAGCATCCGGGGCGGGATCATCTCGTACGGAGGCAAAAGCTATCCCTGCGAGCCAGTCGGGTTTGATATCGTCAGGGGAGAGGCCAAGGACATCGAGTTTCGCGGTGCCGTGTATCAGAACGGCATGGCCAAAGCACTGGTCACCCGCTGCCGGGTTCGGTTGAGTGACGATTCCAGTACCTTCTATTTCAATGACAATTCGGCCCGCCGGATTGTGCTGACCAACGATGGATCCTGGGAGCGGGGCACGACCCATCGCATGGGAGGCCGTGGCGTCAATAATGATTTGGACGTCAACATGGCCGATATGATCATCACCATCCACTACAGAACCACGGGACCGGCACCCCAGCGGGTTATCATTGAGCATCGGGATGAACATAGGAGGCATTGACCGGGCAGAGTTTGGGTAAAACGGAGTTTTTACATGGATTGGCAGGATAAATTTTGCCGCGTCGTTTCTCCCCTAAATTTTGGAAATGCGATTCATTAGGCTCTTTTTGTCTGTTTTCGGTTTTTTCTCAACATCAGGCTTTGCGGGGACTGCATCCGTTTTGGATGCGGCTGGGCCGTTATCCGTTTTGGGGACAGGAACGGGATCCGTTTTAGGGGCGGGAGAGGCGGCAGGGACGGCATCTGTTTTAGGAACAGCGGAGGCGGCATCCTTATCTTTACCTTTTGGTGGAGCAAAAATTGCTGTGACCAACTTATCCACCTTCTTATCGTCGGCAGCCTTCGTGGCTCGGATTGTTTCGCGCCGCTTGCATATCTCTTCTTCAACTTTCCTGGTTTCCGTTGAATAAAGACGGCGTCCTTTTTCCAGCCGCTTCTTGACTGTTGGATCCACTCGGCGACGTGGAGCCGGGTAAGTCTGAAACACAAACGGAACGGTAGGCCCTTCAGTTGTGAGAAGTCGCGCCGCAGCATGAAAGTTTGGGAGCGTTTGCAGATCCTCTGCCAAAAAGTTCGGCCGGGTGTAAACTGCAAGCTTCTCCGCATCAGGGGCCCCTAACCGGAACAGCACCATCGAACCAACATTGCCAAGCACCGAGTGAACGAGATTCTCCTGGCCTTTGCCGGCAGAAAGTTGGCTTAAATTTTGGTTGGCCAAAATTAAATTGAGCCCATATTTCCGGCTCTCACTTAAAAGGGAAGCCGTCGCGTCTGTCGTAAAGTGTTGGAACTCATCAACATACACCATAAACGGCTTGCGTCTACTCGGCGCAACATTCAGGCGGCTCATCGCGGCGCAAATCAACTTGGTCAAAACAATCATGCCGAGCAACCGCATATCAAGTTCACCCAGGGCACCCCGGGAAAGATTCACCAGCAGGATGCGGCGTTTATCCATAATTTGCCGGAAGTCCACCGAACTTTTGGTCTGCCCTATGATCGGACGCAACATGGCATTGTGAACAAACAAATTCAGCTTCGACACAATATAGGGCGCTACATTTGCGAGCTTGGCCTCTCCGGCTGCGTTATCGGCCATCTTCCAGAAGTCAGCCAACAAGGATGGCTCACACCGCTTAACCATCGCGTCACGATACATCTTGTGCTCAAAGACGGCCGACATATCAACGAGAGTGCCAACATTTGCCGGGTCCGTCATTACGAGCTGGAGGGCACTGCGAAAATATTGTTCAAATATAGGTCCGCCGCAGGTTTTCATATCGTAAAGTTTGTCAAGGATGGCTAACACCTCATTTATGACAAAATTAGTCTGCATTTCTCGATGCGGTCCATCGCAATCAAGCAAGTTCAGCCCAACCGCATGCATTCGATCACTTGGATCAATAAGCACAACATCTTTGACCCGGTTTGCCGGGATCGAATCTTTTACCTGCCGATAGAGATCGCCATGAGGATCCACGAGGCAGACTCCTTCTCCATTTAGGATATCCTGCATCACCAGGGAATAAAGAAGGGTTGATTTTCCAACACCTGTCGCTCCAAGAACATAGGTGTGACGCCCTCTTTGTGTCGGACACAAGCGAACCTGCTGTTCCACCCGTCCCTCAAGAATGTGACCAGCCACTAATCCTCTTTTCGGCAAATCGACCTTTTCCCGATTATAAAACTTGCGCATGCCGTGTCGCGCCAGAACTTCGGCTTGTGGAAACAAGGCCGGCAACGGAAGCACGGATGGGATACAGTTTCTCAGATCGAGGATAGGGTCGGCGACTGACGACGCTGCAGACTCTCTCGGTGCGAGCTTCTTTGATTCCCGATAACACTGAACATCAACCGCTCCGTGGTAGAGTTCCCCTCCGAGCATCCTCATGAACGGCTCTGACACCGCACTGGAAGATCTGACCGCGCATGTGATCCGACAGCCGCCCAGAGCTTTCAGCCAGACATTCGTGGTGTCAGTCAAATGGGCGGGGAAGTTACTGCCCGGACCGCTGTCTTGAATCAACTCGAGTGCACTTTTGACCGCCTGTTCCTGGGCTGGGGAAAGATGGCAAGCCTCCAAGGTAATCTCAATCCGCAAAGGGGCACTACTTGAGACCAACAAGTCTATGATGGAACTGAAGGCACGGGCATGTTTCCGGGTGTAATGCGGCAAATACACACCAGCATCCTTTTCCTGAACAGAATTGGCGGATTGACTGAACCCAAGGCGGCTCTTCGAGTTCTTCACATAGGTGCCAAGCGGGTGAATATGCCCCACCCAGCGGCACTGTGACAAGCCGTCCCGGACAGTTTTATCCGACAGCGGTTTGAACCGATAATCCGCCTTACGGCTTTCCAGGGTGGTCAGAAGAGCATTGTGGACGTTTCGGAGTCTTTCGCCAGCCTCGCTTGGCGATTCGAGGCTGGATGCTTCCCCGATAATCTGCCAACTCAAAGGATGTCGGCCTCCGCCTTCATAGGCAAGAGTTACCCGCTGTCCCTCCCCCAGGATAGACACCAGAGATGAAAGCATCCGGTCCTCTTCGCGCCCCTCCGGATTCTCCTTGGCGACCGGCTGACGCGCCGTGACCCCATGAATTTCGAATGCGCACCGTGCAACGTACACCTGCCGCTCCCCGACCGCCTCATCACCAACCACTGAACGTTCCGCACGATTATGAGATTTGAATAGTTCCATGATACTGAGTCCTTTCATTTAACGGAGATTGCAGAAACCAAGAGAAAACGTTTGAACAGCCGCCTTCGGATCTACGGCGGGCCAAGGAAAAGCGTGTCGCGGCGCGGAGCGCCCCTCCCACATTGGAGAAAACGCTTTGTGAGTTTTCAACAACCTTTTAGACGCCCGCGACCATCACGGACGGGGTTGGATTCTGTCGATGGCACGCTTCACCAGGTGTTCGGCGGCCATGGCAGAGTGGACATCCTTGGTTTGACGGGATTTGATGTACTCCCACAAATTGGACTTCATCTGCACGGTACGCCCGTCGGCCCCCTGGACTTTGACCCAGGGGCCCTGATCGACAGACCTGAGAACGTCGCGAATAAAGAGGTTTTCGGCCGTCTCTGTAGCCAGGTGGCTGAGGTCATCATCAACCTGAGCAAAGTACTGTTCCTTAAGTTTCATCAATTGACGAAGAGCATCCGGACAAGTGGGATCCTTGGCGAGGGCGTTCATGACGGCATGAAATGCCGCCCGGCGCTGTTTCCGGCGACTATTTTTGGATGGTTTCATAGGATTCCTAACATCGATGTACATGATTTACAGGATTGAAAGAAGTAGGAAATGGTTTTCATGTTGAAATCTGAGTTCAAACGGGAGCGCAATGGTTCGCATCGCGCTCCCGTTTCGGCTCAACGCCTAGTCCGTGGACCTGTGCTTGTAATTCCCCTCTAAGAGATATGACGATCTTTTCATTGCTAACTTTCAGGAGAAGCACGAGGAAAGAACGAAACATGATTTACAGGGAAGCAGCGCATAGCAGTGCCCTATGTGTCAGACGAAGACGGGACAACTTTCTTTCAACCAATTAGGCAAAGTTCAGATCAAATGCACGCCGTTGTTGCATATGGCACGATTTCAGGGTATTTTTCCCGTCAATTATGCCACCTTTGACCACAGCAAACCCTGGCAATCTACTGAAGTTGCTTGACCTTTGCCTGAAAGGCGACCCAATTGCCCGTCAGGAACTCGCAATTCGGATCAGTAAACTCGTATATCGAGACACTTACAAGGCAGCTGACACCCTGAAACTCAACCTCACTCGTGAGGATTATGAGGACATCAATCAAGAAGTGGTGATCAAGCTTTTCAAAAATGACAACCGCAAACTACGAACCTTTAAGGGGGTCTCCTCTATTGAGGGGTGGCTTTACGTCATTGTTTACCACCATATGGTGGATCGCTCACGAAGTGCGGATGAGAAGAAGAAGCGCAAGACCACATCCATCCACGCCCCCAAAGGCTCGGATCCCGAGAACCCCACGATAGAGGACACCCTGATTTCGGAAGGCTCCAGCACTCTTGAGATTCTTGCGTATCAGGCAATGGTAAAAAGTCTCCGTAACGCCTGCATAGAAATCCTGAGCGACGAAGAGCGCGCCATTTTTGACCTCTGGTGCACACGGCAATACACCATCGCCCAGATTGCCGGGCTGTTGGGCCGCAAACCAAACACCATTTCGACGCTGATTCATCGTGCCCAGGCTAAAATTTTAGAATATTTGAGAGAAAAGGAGCCTGACACCGTCTTATAGAGATAACGGCGACGTATATCCCTAAAGGGAATGCCATGAATAAAAAAGATTTCATAATGCTTATCGAAGAATGGATAAAGAGCCCTCCTGGCTCTCGCCCCTTCTTGGATAAGGCCATTGCGGAACAGTATCAGAAGTCACGCGAAAGCCATTGGCTGGGTCTGCGTCCTGATGAACTCCTCGACTGGCTGCGAGAAGCTATGGCGGGCATGGCCGTTGACAAAGACATTGAGAGTGAGATCGAAAACCGAGTAGCAAAATTGCTGACTGAAGAGGACGGGGGCACCGAAGCGTGTGATCAGGAACTCCCATTAGCCGCTCTGAGGTCAACTCCCGAACATGGCTTGAGATCAAGGAACATGCCAAGTGACGAGGAGATCGCCAGAAAAGTAAGAACTTTATTGGAGCGTTTGGATAAGGAAGAGGGTCGATTCGGAAACGGAAGATAAGGACAAGGGGACGACTGTGAGACATGCGGACCGTCGGGGTTGATGCCTGGACCTGCACTTTCCTGTTATTCGATGCCAGGCGAGCAAAGTTCGTCAGTAGAGCACAACTGCCTAAACAAAGCGGGTTCCTTCACATCCAGCGCACGAACATCCTTCAGCATCTGAACGGGGGCATAGTAGGTCAGGGCAATCGACTTCGAGAGCACTTCTTCCGGAGACAAGCCACCATCCAAGACATGCCAAATGCTGCTGTCTTGAGGACCCACGACAATACCTGTTTTCCGGCGGATGTCTTCGTACACATCTCGTGGGTCGAATAGACTGGTGGGAGACTGGTGCGCCAGGATCATGAATGGACGATCAACAATGTGTTTCCGGCCACCTCCCGGCTCACCAAGTAGACCGCGGAGGAATGCCAACTGAATGCCCATCACACTCGTGAATAACTCCGCAGAACTCCCGTAGCCCCTTGGATAAGGGGTAAATACCTCTATCCCACCTGTAGCATTCATCCGGAGGTTGAGGTCGCAGATGACGTGTGCCACCGGGGAGATTGCAGCGTCGGTGTAGAGTTGTAGGAGGTTAGCCAAAGCGATGTGAATTGAGAACGGGGTTTGCTGAAGGAACGTATACAGTTCGCGACCGGTTGGGGGGATTCGGAACTCCCACGCATGGCCACAGCCCCGCCTCTCGATCGTCCCCATGTTGTGCTCATTACGAAATGTTTTCTCCCCTGTCGAGCATTTGAGGTGCACCGTTCTTCGATCACCCCCCTTGATCCGTCCTTGTAGCACTTTCTTGGAGGTCTCCCCACAGGCAGGGCAGGACGTCTTAATGAGGACTGGGGAAGCCTGCCGTGTGATGGACGAGAAAGTCCGAAGAGAAGGCGAAGAATGGATGTCGGCAAGAAACTGGACGAACGCATGGTCGCAGCCAAGGTCCAGAATTTCATGGTATGGACTCGAGAAGAAGAAGAAAGGTATGCGATCAATCGCAATTCCAACCAAAGCGAGAAACTTCTCGACGGCAAGGTAGTACTGCACCATCTTTGCCTCAGAGAGATTGCGCGTCGATTTGATGGCAGTGTCAGCGATATCTCTATCAGTGTCAGACCAGAGGAGCCCATGGAGTTCGTTCGACCTGTTGCAGTCCATGTCGGACGACACAATGGTGCCGATGATAGACTTTGACGCTTCCTCGCTTATTCCCCACAGCATCTCCTTCCTGAAGCGGTAAGGCTCTACATCGTCCGTCAGCCAACTGACAATGGGAATGCGGGGTGTCCGCATATGGGTCTCAATCTCATGGGTCCCTAGGGCCAGGATATCTCGCTGTATGCGTGAGATGAGTTGGTCCTGAGATTCTTCGCCCGCATAGGTGTCTTGAGGCAAAGCGCTGGCCACCCCACTTAAGAAGAGCGCGTTGACGAAGTACCCCACCTCGTAGAGCGTGCAAAACGAGTTGGTAATCTCGCCCGGTATCCGGATGCTCCGGCGCACGAGTCCGGGTGCAATCGGCGCGGGATGCTCGATCGAGTACCCGCACTGGGTCTTGGTCACCCGGTACAGGTGCTGCGGGTTCATCGTTCCCGGGTGGTTGACAAGGTTGCCAACGAATGCGGAAATCCCGTCGATGTTTCTTGCAGCAATTGTGTCCCAACGTATCGCCATTTATCACGCCTCCAAATCCGCCCCTCAAAGAAAAGGAACGGCTCAATCATTGTTACCTAAGTTTGGGCGGCTCGTCTACGATTTCATTTCCCGCCCGTATAAACCACCGCCGGAACCATGATTTCCATCCGCTGCGATTGTAAATTGGGGGAATCCAAGACCGTTGCTGAGCACACCGACCTGTTACTCCTGAGATTGACATTGGCTAGCGAAAGGGAATATAAGTAATACTCAGAAGTAACTTTATACGAGTTATTGCGGGCAAATGCACGAGCCAATAATGCGTAACACGTTGTGGTTGAATTTGTTGGGATATCATCTTTGTTCTTGGCATGAATGCTGCTATTCATAAACCATGTTGCAAAGGACATATATCAGACGAAAACAGGAGGATCGGATAACATGAGTAAGTGCAGTTTGACGGAAACGAAGAGTGGTAAGGGTGGATGGGCGGCACTGAGTATTGTGGTTGCAGCCGCGTGCATGCTAAGTTTCGGTTGCGGGAAGAAGAGCGAGGCTGTTGCAGACAAGGCGGTCTTAGCACCCGTCGCGCAACAACCCGTCGTCAAACCGGAAGTTAAGAGCACCAAACTGACCTATGCATCCTCCAAGAACGCGTGGTGTGTGCTGCCGATCATCGCGAAGAAGACCGGCATTTTCGAAAGGCACGGCTTAAATGTTGAACTGCAGTATGTCCAGGCGGCCAAACAAGCCATGGATGCTCTTGTGGGGGGAGCGGCTGATGTGGCCAATGTGGTTGAGATCAACGTCGCGTTTCTGGGCTTTTCGGGTGAGAAGAATGTTTCCGTCATCGCAACGATCTGCGAATCATACGATGGTGCCATTATCGCCCGGAAAGACAAGGGAATCGCAAAACCCGCGGACTTGGCGGGAAAGAAAGTCGGAATCCTTCAAGGAACGACCTCTCAGGTTTTCGCCGATCGCTTCATGAAGGCGAACGGCGTTGACTCGAAAGGCGTTACAATCATCAACCTCCAGCCCGTGGCGATTCAGGCTTCGATCTTGAACGGAGAGATCGATGCCGGCAGCGTCTGGGAGCCTTTCACACACAACATTGTCCAGCAGTTGGGCGACAAATGCATTGTTTTTTCCGATCGCGATGCCTACACGGGTTATATGAATGCGGCAGTGCGCAAGGATTGGCTGGCCAAGAATGCCGACGTTGCGAAGAGTCTGATCCAATCGCTGGCCGAAGCGGAGATCTATGTGACCGAACACAAGGATCAGGCGATTGACATCGTCTCGACGGAGATCAATCTTCCCAAGGAAACGTTGCAGAAGATCTGGGAAAGCTACAAGTACGATCTTTATCTCTCGCCTGCCAAATTGACCGACACAATCAAGAAGGAAGGCGAGTGGGTCAAAGGAAGTCAGGAGCGTTTTCATGACAAAGACCTCCCGGATTACGCTGGTTACGCTGATCCGTCCGTATTGTCGGCAGTGGTGCCAAGCAAGGTGAAGTGAGCGACAGGACTCGTAAGTTCAACGTATTTCAGCGACTGTGGGACCGACCTCAGTGGGTCGGTCCTGCGGTCATTCTTCTTTTGTGGTACACCGTGTACCACCTCAACCTTGCCAACCGTGTCTTGCTGCCGGATGTTTTCGAGACTTTGACGCATCTTGTCCGAATGGTGTATACGGGGAACATCCTGTCGGACTACGGCGAGACGTTGGGACGGATGTCCCTTGGATATGCAATTGCCGCCTTGGTTGGCATCCCACTGGGTGTCTGTTTAGGGTCATGGAAGAAAGGATACGCCTCGTTCGAAGTCGTTCTGGAGTTCTTTCGGTCTCTCCCCGTTACGACACTCTATCCCCTATTCGTCCTCTTTTTCGGAATTGGACACCAGTCCAAAATCGCCATGGTCGTCGCTGCCTGCGTCTTCGTCATCATACTGAACTCTGCCTACGGCGTCCTGCATGCAAAACAGACCCGGCTCCAAGTGGCCCAGGTGTTTGGCGCCAGCCGCTGGCAGGTTTTCCGCGAAATACTCCTGTTTGAGAGTCTCCCGCAGACCATTATCGGACTCCGGGTGGCCATGTCATACGCTTTGATCGTCGAAATCGTGTGCGAAATGTTCATGGGGGCGCAACGGGGCATCGGCCAGCGTGTATATGAAGCCTACAATACGTATGAT
>Ga0194063_10001654_pt1 | contig 14316 bp, 14 predicted proteins | sample SepL3720m_MetaG_FD_155459 | JGI IMG/M metagenome (GOLD analysis project Ga0194063, IMG submission 155459) | Anoxic zone freshwater microbial communities from boreal shield lake in IISD Experimental Lakes Area, Ontario, Canada - Sep2016-L373-20m | ecosystem: Environmental > Aquatic > Freshwater... | reverse complement strand
CGCGGTAAGGCCGTCGTGATCCGTGTCGCTGTTGGCCATGGCGGCGTAATTGGTGTTTCCCGGATAAAACTGGGCCAGCCAGGTTTCCGGCGTATTGTTCCACATGTTCTCTGCATATGTGGCGCTGAACGTGCCGTTGGTGTTGATGCCATTCCAATTGAAAACCACATTGGTGAGGAGACTGTCATAGGTATACGAAGTGATGGGCACCGCATTGGTATACAGGCCTGAGACGTGATAGTGGCTGCTGCTTCTGACCAGGAAATTAGTGTTGCCACCCTTGGGGACGATCACAACGCCAGAAGGGGTTACGGCACCTCCGGATACTGCGATGGAACACACGGGCGGCGGCACAGATTCGTAGGCGCCCGCGTCCGGAGCATTGCCTTGCACGCGGGCCTGTCCCTCGATGTCGGCGACCACGCCGGCAACGGCGGTGCCGATGTCAATGGCCGGACTGGAGGACGCCAGATGGTAGTTGCTGGACGTGAGGCTGACGAAAAGCTGGGTCGGGGAGGCGATGACGGAGTGGGTATCATAACCAAGGGCCTGCCATGTGGTAAAGTTGGTGATGAAGTTGGTATTTCCGCCATCAGTGGAGAAACAGCTCTGCAGCGCATTGTAGTCGCAGACCAACCCCGGAATCGAAGGTGCCGCGATCATGATGGCGCCGCGCATGGAGTCGCTGGAGTAGAAAATATTGTTGAGGATACGGTTGCTTACACAGCCCGTGGCCGCAACATTCATGGCCCATCCGCATCGTCCCCCGCTGACGCGATTGCTCATGATGACGGTGTTGAAGGTGATCAGGTTGTATTGGGATGGAATGGCACCATTCTGCTGGAACAACGCAATCCCGCTGTTGTTGTTGGAGTCGTAGATGAGATTGTTCCGGACGATAGTCCTGTTGACGCCGTCCATATTGATTCCTGCTCCACCCGTTCCGTTCTGGTAGATGGTGTTATTCTCCACCAGGCCGTCAGAAATGATGCCGTCGCCACCCATGGTCAGGTCGGCGTTCATGTGGACTCCGCAGCCGGCATTCCGGTAGAGTTTATTGCCGCGGATAATCGGCCGGTCCCCGCTGTTGCTGTGGTAAACGCCGTGTTCACCGTTCGAGTATGAGATGTTTCCGATGATGAGTGGATCATCGGTGAATGCGGTGAAAATCCCGGTCGAAGTGCTGTTGTGAACACGGTTGCTGATGAGGGTGATATGGTGGTTGCTCTGGTCGCTCCGCCCGCGGATATCGATGCCGTAACGGAGGGACTTGGTGATTTCAAATCCTTGGATGACCCAATAGGCTACAGGTTGGGTTCCGTTGTCCCAGTCTTCCATCCAGAGAATGCTACTGTGGGTTGAATTGCCTTTTGTTGCACTCTTGGTATTGAGAATCACGGAGGCGCCGTCATCGGCCTTCAGGGTAATAGGAGCGTTGGAAAGTCCGGCTCCCTGGATCAGGGCGCCGGCATAAGTTCCCGCCAATACGGTAATTGTGTCGCCCGGCCCTACATGGTCAACCGCCCATTGAATGGTGCTCCACGCATTGGTTCGAGCCATCCCGCTATTGCTGTTGGATCCGGTCGTGCGGACAAAGTAATTTGTCCCGGCCATGGTTTCCCTGCAGAACCCCAGACAAAGTATCACTCCGGACAATACTGCTATTGTTGTGGTTTTCATGACAATTCTTAAGATTACATAAAGCATAATTGGTGCCGAAAGGGCATAGGCGCCAGTAAGAGATGGAATGATGCAAAAATGACGCGGCTACAGATATATTTTCTCATTAATGAGAAAATATTGGTATTATTTTTGACATTCTGATTCTAATATTGAAAAGGTGAGTAAGAGTCGGGACGACACTGTAGTAACCGGCGTGTCGCCGGTAGGGTCGATAAGATGCCGCCGATCAGTATTACTTGTAACCCTGTTCGACCTTGGCGGCCACGTCACGGTAGCCGATATCGAGCTGGTAGATTTGCTTGAACAGATCCAAGGCTTCCGGCTTGCGCCCAGACATTTCAAAGAGCAGGCCGAGCTCATAGATGACGGATTTCTTGGCGTCGTCCATGACAGGGAGTTCGGAGGCGGCGCGCTGGAGTTGTTCGATGGCCATGTCGTACTGCTGTTTCGCCTTGAAGCACAGGCCGATGTAGTAGAGCGAACTGATCCGGCGCTGGGCATTGCGCTGGGAGGCCTGGAACTGTTGGATGGCCTCGTTGATCTGGTTCTGCTGGAACAGGAGAACCCCGTAGTCATACTTGAATTGCAGGTCGTTGGGATAGCGGGCGACCCGGTCCTGCAGGTCATTGAACAGGAACAGGTCGCGGTCCTTCTGTTTGGCCTCGGCGGCGGCCGTCATGCCGGCCTCGGTCAGCTTCCGGATGTCCTCGTCAAAGGCCTGGAGGCGGATGGTGCTGATGGACTGGTCGATCTGGGGATCGCGTCCGCCGGACAGTGTCTGGGTTTCCTGCAGCGTCGTGATCGCCTCGGAGAACAGCTTGTTGCCGGCGTACAGGTTCGCCAGGGCGCGGCGGTAATTGATGTTGCCGGGCTCGCGGGCGATACGGGCCTTGTTCTCCTCGATCAGTACCTCGATGTCGTTCTTGTCCACCACCGCCTTGGATTCCCGCGCCAGCACATCGGCCTCCTTGCGGTTGCGGATGAGGTCGGTGAACTTGGTGTCCTTGGCTCCGACCTTCTCCCAGCCGTCCTTCGACATGCTGTCGATGGCCATGGCGTCCTTCAGGAGTTTCAGGGCGGCGCTGTCGTTCGGTTTCAACTCGCAGAGGGTCTCGAAGCAGTCGCGGCCAAGGCGGGGTTGGTCGGTCTTCATGTAAAGCCGTCCCAGTCGTTCCAGGACCCTGCTGTCGTGGGGGTAGTGTTCGAGGGCGATCACCAGGGTCTGGATGGCGATTTCGGGCTCGCCAGCGGCCTCGGCGGCCTTGACCAGAAGCTCGATATGATTGAGGTTAAGGGGATCCTTGCGCAGCAACTGCTCCACTGCCTGGAGGGCCTGCAGGGGCTTTGACTTCAGCATGGATCTGGCCTTCAACATGGTCGACAAGCCGGCGACGGTCGACATGAGGTGAGCCATCTGGCCCCCGCCCTTGCCCTTGAATTGCTTGATTTCGGCGATCCTCAGGAATTTACGGGCCCGGTGCAGGTTGGGTTCCAGTTCGAGGCAGGCGGCGAACATCTGGATGGCATAATCCAGGTTGTTCCGTTCCAGGGCGACAAATCCCCGGTTGAACAGGTCTTTGATTTTCTGCGGAACTTGTTCAAGAGTTACTTCGGCCATGATCCCAGTCCCCTGCGTGGTATTTCGTGTTCCGTTGCATGCTCGCTTGACATACTCTTACTGCGTATATCAAAGTGCGAAGTTCACGGCTATAAAAATTCAGCGAAACGGGAATGATGGAGCGGGCGACTATGAGGCGGGCGGGCAAAATGATTCTTCGGGGAATGGCCGTGTCCATCCTGATGCTTGCCGCCGCGAACCCGGCGCAGGCGGTTGTGTTCCGCGGATTGGGACTGAACGAGGTCATGGCCTCCTATGGGTTCGGGGCCCCGGCCGAATACGGGAAGAGTGCCGTGTACCGCAGCCGCACGGCCACGGTCATTTTCGAGACCGGCAGCCGCCGCGTGGTGGTGAACGGACTTTCCGTCTATCTCAACCAGAGCGTGATCAAGGGCGCGGGGAACTGGGTGATCAGCCCTGTGGATGCCGTGGATACCATTGGCGCCATGTTGCTGCCGTCGCGTGCGCTGCGCAAGGCGGATTCGACGGTGATTGTCCTGGATCCGGGCCACGGCGGGGCGGATCCCGGCACCAGCGGGGGGCCGGGGCGGGAGGAAAAGACCTTCACCCTGGATATTGCCAAACGGGTCCGTTCCCGGTTGCGCCAGAGCCAGGTGAACGTCATGTTGACCCGCGACCGGGATGTCGCCATGACCCTCGAGGAACGGTGCTGGCGATGCGACCGCTATGGCGGCGACGTGTTCGTGGCGATTCATCTCAACGCCTCTCGGAACCAGGCGATTTCAGGGGTTGAAACCTACATCATGCCGGCGCCGGGCTATCCCAGCACCGCGGAAGTGGAGCGCCAGATGATTTCCGCGCGGAGCGGAAACTGTCCCGGGAACCAGTACGACGGGGCGAATGCGGTGCTGGCCCAGTATCTTCACAAGGGTCTGCTGGCCCATGCCGGCGCCTCCGACCGGGGCATCCGGCGGGCCCGCTTCTATGTGATCCGCAACGCCCGTTGCCCCGCCGCCCTGGTGGAGTGCGGCTTCCTGTCCAACAGCCGCGAGATGGCCCGGCTCAGTGATGCCGCCTATCGTGACCGTATTGCCGAAGGGCTCGCCCGCGGAATCCTGACCTATCTCAACCGGGTGCGGATCCAGCACCTGCCGCCCGTGCGCAACCTCTAGAGCGCGTGCCCGTCCGACTCCAAACCGTCTCTTGACAGCGCCGATAGGGGTCACTATGGTGATCTTTTTCAGCAAGGAGCGCCTGTCGTGATACGAGCAAAAGTCATTGGAGCCTGCGGGTATGGGGGCGTGGGCATTGTGGAACTGCTGGTGGCCCATCCCGAAGTGAAGCTCGCCTGCCTCGTCAATACCACGGATGTCGGCGCCCCCATCAGTAAAATCTATCCGCACCTGGCCGGATTCTGCGATATGACCATCCTCGATCCGGAGGATCCCGCCGCCCACCCCCCTGTGGATGTGGTCTTTACCGCCACACCGGATGGCGTAGGCATGAAACTGGCCCCGGCGATCCTGGCCTCCGGCGCCAAACTGGTGGATTACAGCGGCGACTTCCGCTTCAATACCCCGGACAGCTATGCCGAATACGCGCGGCGGCAGGGGCTTGAGCCCAAACATGCCACGCCGGAAGTCCTGCCGGAGGCGGTGTACGGCCTGGCGGAACTGCATCGCGGCAAGATCAATACCCGGCAGCGGGTGATCGGCAATCCCGGCTGCTTTGCCGTCAGTTGCATCCTGGGCCTGGCCCCGGCGGTCAGGAATCACCTCATTGATCCCTTCAGCCTGATTTGCGACTGCAAGACCGGAGTGTCGGGCGCAGGCAAGAAACTCAATGCCGCCTTCCATTATCCGGCCCGCTACGAGCATATGAACGCCTACAAGCTGGCCGGACACCAGCATGTCTGCGAGATCGAGCGCGAACTCAGCCTGCAGGCCGGGACGGAAATCCGCGTGACCTTCACCGCCCAGGTGGTGCCCGTCTGCCGCGGCATCCTGTCCTGCCTGTACGGCCAACTGAAGGCCGAGACCGGGGTGGAGGAGGTCCTCGCCCTGTATCGTGAATTCTACAAGGACAGCCCCTTCGTCCGCATCTATGACCGGTCGGCGGCGATCGGAACCATGCATGTGCGGGGCACGAATTTCTGCAACCTGGTGGTGGATGTCGATACCCGCACCCGCCGCCTTCGGGTCATCTCGCATATTGACAACCTCATGAAAGGGCAGGCCGGGTCGGCGCTGCAAAACATGAACCTGCTGTTCGGGCTTCCCGAAACGGCGGGGCTGATGCGGGCGGGACAGTATCCGTAACACCGTGGCAGGTGCCGGGACGCGGCAACGGCAGGCGCCGGAGGCCGGAGTTGAATAACTTGGTTAACACAAGGAATGACAATGGAAGATGCAAAGACGTTGATCGCGGATGATGTTGAAATCACAGGCTCGATGAAGTGCTCCGGCGGAGTCAAGATGGCCGGGAAACTCAATGGCGACCTGTCCTGCGCCGGCGAGGTGCTGGTGGAAAAGGGCGCCGCCATCAAGGGCAATGTCGCGGCCGCCTCCATCGTGGTCTGGGGCATGGTCAAGGGGAATATCCTGGCCAAGGAGCGGATTGAACTCAAGGGCACGGCCCGCGTCGCCGGCGATATCAAGGCCAAGCGGCTGGTGGTCGAGGAAGGCGTGACGCTGATCGGGAAGTCCGAGATCAGTTCGTCGGATTCAGCTTCAGACGACGGTTCGATTGAAGCGGAGCCCCCTGTGTCGAAATTTGATGAGGTGGCCAGGATTGAGGATGATCCCGTCAAGGCCGTCGGCGGAATGCGTCCGGTGATGGATAACCGGACGCGTACGGGACAGCTTTTCGCCCGGAAATAGGGTGAGGGAAAGAGGGAGAGACTATGGCGGTGAAACACGGATTGGGACGCGGGTTGGGAGCCCTGATCAGGGATACACCGGGGGAGCCGGAGCCGGTTGCGCCGTCTCATGTGGCCCCAGGCCCTCTGCAGATTGAGATCTCCCAGATCCGGCCGAGCCCTTTCCAGCCACGCCGGATCTTTGTCAGGGAGGCCCTTGAAGAACTGGCGGCCTCCATTCGGGAACATGGAGTGCTTGAACCGTTGCTCGTGCGCAAGGTCGATGAAGGGTATGAACTCATCGCCGGCGAACGCCGCTGGCGCGCCTCGCAGGAAGCCGGACTGAAACAGGTTCCCGTTGTCCTGCGGGTGGCCTCCGACCGGGAGGCGCTGGAACTGGGACTCATCGAAAATCTCCAGCGGGCTGATCTGAACGTGATCGAGGAGGCGGAGGGGTACCAGACCCTCGCCGATCAGTTCAATCTCACCCAGGAGGAGATCGCAAAACGGGTCGGCAAGGGGCGCGCGTCGGTGGCGAATGCCCTGCGGCTTCTCGGCCTGCCCAAGGAAATCAAGAAGTTCATCGCCGAGGGACTGGTCTCCGCAGGTCATGCCAAGGTATTGATGGGCCTGTCTTCCGATCTGGAGCAGTGTCGGGTTGCCGAGCGTGTCATCAAGGATGGATTGTCCGTCAGGGATCTCGAGAAGATCGTCGAGCATGCTCGCCGGATTCCCCGCAAGAAAACGCCGGGTAAGGAGGATATTCCCTCCAGTCATATGGTTTACCTTACGGACAAATTGCACCAGCATTTCGGAACCAGTGTGCATATCCAGCCTTGCCGGACAACCGCCAACGGGCGCAAGGTCAAGGGAAGCGTTCAGATTGATTTCTACACCAACGACGATCTGGACCGCATCCTCGACCTCTTCGGCCTGACCGAGCGCGGATGAAGACGCTTATCCTGTCGGGCCTGTTGCTGTGCGTCTCTTGTAGCCGTCAGGACGAGGTGGCGTCCGTGCCATCCCTCCGTCCGGCGGCTTCTTTCAATGGATCCCTGGCGCTGGAGGAAGTGCGGCGTTTCCTGACCGTGGGTGACAGGGTCGCTGGAACGCCGGGCGCGCAACATGCCGCCGATTTCATTGTCCAGCGCCTGGATTCCACGGGGATTGCAGTGGAACAACAGGCGTTCAGGGAGGCGGTGCCGGGAGGCTCCAACACCTTTGTAAACGTCATCGCCACCCTGCCCGGGAAAAAACCGGGGTGGGTCATCCTGGGCGCCCATTATGACACCAAGTCGGGCATTGAACCCTTTGCCGGCGCCAATGACTCGGGATCCGGAGTGGGGGTGCTCCTGGCCCTGGCCCCGATTCTCAAGGGTTCCGCGGCTGACCGTCCGGGCGTGCAACTGGCTTTTTTCGACGGCGAGGAATGCCGCGTGAGTTATGGTCCCGATGACGGGCTTCATGGAAGCCGGTATCTGGCGGCACGCCTTTCCGAATCCGGTCGGGTCCGCGAGGTGCGGGCGTTTATCCTGTTGGACATGATCGGGGATCGGGATCTGACCGTTACAATACCCAGGAATGGGACGCCGGAACTGATCTCGCGGGTGTTTGCGGCCGCCACGGAATGCGGGCTGCGGTCCAAATTCGCATTGTTCCGCGGTTCGATTCTGGACGACCACCAGCCCTTCCTGGATCATGGCATGCCCGCGGTGGATCTGATTGACTTCGAGTATGGCTCCGCGCCGGGGCGGAATGATTATTGGCATACGCCTTCGGACACCTTGGACAAGCTCAGCGCCGAAAGTCTGGGAACCATGGGCCGGGTCGTACTCCAGGTCCTGAGCGGTCTCTAGACCGGGTTATTCCTCGCCGTCGGGAGTCTTCAGCACGGCCGCCAACTGCTCGGCAATGCCGGCGCCAATGGGATCGATCTTCTTGCCTTCAAGGATCTTGGTGACAATGTCCTTGGTATCCGTGGCGAAATCGCTTTTGAGGATCCACTTGAGGAAGCCGGGATCCTGACGCGCCAGGTCACGGAGACGTTCGCCCTTCTTCTTGCCGAAGTTAATGGTGATTTCGCCGTTGGACCACCGGAGTTTGCCGTCCCGGTCAACCCAAGCCGGGTCGCGCAGATCGCAATATTTATCCAGCTCGTCCAGGTTGCGCGGCAAGTCGCTGTAGTGTGCGAACTGTCCCTCCAGCACTCGGACCGTGGCCAGGGCGTCCGCCTCGGCCCGATGCCCCTCCAGGAAGAGTTCGTTGCAGTAGAAGGACAGGGCGGCCTTCAGGTCGCGGGGTTCACGCTTATGGTAAATGCGTTGGGCATCCACCAGCCGTCGGCCCTCCATGCTGAAGTTGAGGCTGGCGCGGACAAATTCCTCGATCAGCATCGGGATGTCGAAGCGGATGATGTTGTATCCCCCCAGGTCGCATCCGTCGAGCAGGCGGTAAATCTCCGGTGCCATTGTCTTGAAAAGGGGTTTGCCGGCCACATCCGCCTCGGTGATGCCGTGGATGGCCATGGATTCGGCGGGGATCGGGATGCCGGGGTTCAGGAGGAAGGTGTGAAGCTGATGCTCCCCCCTGGGTGGCATCAGCTTCACCACTGAAAGTTCAATGATCCGGTCGGCCCTCGGGTTGGTTCCCGTGGCTTCGATGTCAAACACGGCCAGCGGCCGGTCCAGTTGCCATTTAAACATGAGCGTCTCCAATCGGGGGGCACCATAGTGCAGATGTCCTGAAAAAGCAACGCAAGCATTGACAGGTCAGGGCGGGGGTCTTCGTTAAACTAGCATCAATGGATCGGGCGGGGTTATAGTGTCCTCATGGTGTTACCATGATGACGCAAAGGCAGATCAAGAGTTTTGGACAGCGATTGGCGCGGGAGTTCAAGCCGAAGAAGGTTGTCTTGTTCGGATCCTACGCCTATGGCACGGCAAGCCCTGACTCTGATGTTGATTTATTGGTCGTTATGCCGCTAAACGGCAACCCGGTGGATAAATCAGTGGAGATGAGGCTCAAACTTCAACCCCGGTTTCCGCTTGATTTGCTGGTTCGTACGCCTGCCAAGATCAGGGAGCGCCTTGCGATGGGCGACGACTTCATTAAGGACATTTTCGATAAAGGGAAAGTGTTGTATGAAGCCCCTGGCCGCTGAATGGGTCTCGAAAGCCGAGGGTGACTTCGCCATCGTCGATCGGGATTCCCGAGCACGGAAGAATCCCTGTTGCGACGGCATCTGTTTTCACGCCCAGCAATGCGCCGAGAAGTATTTGAAGGCACGCCTTTGCCAAGCTGGTCTTCACTTTCCAAAGGTTCATGATCTATCAGTGTTGCTTGAACAAGTCTTGGTGTGTGAGCCGTTAGGGGAAGCATACCGTGCCGATCTGTCCTATCTCTCCGACTTTGCCGTACACTTTCGTTACCCCGGCGAAAAAGCCGCCCGCCAGTCGTTGGGGGCTTAACTTGATGAATCCGGTTGACAGTTAGGGACGATCGATCCGTCAGAAGAACCCAAAAGCAACAAAACCAACGCAAGACGGTTGCCGAAGGTTGACGAATTTCAGGACCATGGTAACTTCTCCGCAAATTATTTTTGAAAGGTGACCAGATATGCAAAAGGAATCGCTTGATTTTCTTCGTCAATTGATCGGGATTGCCAGCCCGTCCGGATTTGAATGGGGCATTCAGACTGTCTTGAAGAAACAGATGGCGCGCTACTGTGATGAGGTCCGTGCCGATGTGCATGGCAATGTCATCGGCGTGGTCAATCCCAAGGCGCCCGTGCGGGTCATGATCGCAGGCCATTGCGATGAGATCGGGTTGATGATTGTCCATATTGAAGACCGGGGGTTCCTGTCGTTTGGCGCCGTGGGGGGCATTGATCCCTCGGTGATCGATGGCCAGCGGGTCAAGATCCATACGGCCAAGGGCCCGCTTCTCGGGGTTATCGGGCGCAAGCCGATCCATCTGATGGAGCCGGACGAGCGCGGCAAGCCGATGAAACTGCATGAGCTCTGGATCGATATCGGCGCCAAGAACCGCAAGGAAGCCGAAAAGCATGTTGCGATCGGCGACTACGTGACCATCGATGTGGGCCTGGAGCCGATGCTGAACAACCTGGTGGCGGGCCGCGGGTTTGATGACCGGGCCGGGGCGTTCGTGGTGGTGGAGACGTTGCGGCGCCTGAAAGGCCGCAAGCTGAAGGTGGCCGTCTATGGCGTCACCAGCGTGCAGGAAGAGATCGGGCTGCGCGGGGCGCGCACGAGCGCCTACGGCATTGATCCGCATATCGGCATTGCCGTGGATGTCGGGTTTGCCTCGGATTATCCCGGCGGCGATCCCAAGCGCACCGGGGAATGCAAGCTCGGCAAGGGGCCGGCCCTGCACCGTGGGCCGAACATCAATCCCGTTCTCGCCCGCCTGATGGAGGCCTCGGCCAGGAAGCACAAGATTCCGTTCCAGATGACCGCCGAACCCGGCGCCACGGGCACCGATGCCAATGCGATGCAGGTGAACCGGTCGGGCGTGGCGGCGGCGCTGGTGAGCATCCCGAACCGCTACATGCACACGGCGGTCGAGGTGATCTCGCTGGAGGATCTGGAGAATTGCTCCAAACTTCTGGCGGATTTCATCGCCGAAATGGATCCCGGGCAGAAATTCATCCCGGGGATGTAACGGGCTCGTGGCGGTACAGGTCCTCAAGCTTGTACTCGCCGTTTTCAAGTCCCAGCACCTTGGTGATGCTGGTGATCTTGCGTGACCCGTCCTTCAGGCGCGCCGTCTGCACGACGACATGAACGGCCGAGGCGACCTGTTCCCGTATGGCGGAAAGCGGAATCTCGATGCCGCTGAGCAGGGTGCAGGTTTCCAGTCGTGACAAGCTGTCCCTGGCGCTGTTGGCATGGATGGTGGACATGCTGCCGTCATGGCCCGTATTCATGGCCTGCAGGAGATCCAGCGCTTCGCCCCCGCGGATTTCCCCCACCACGATCCGATCCGGTCGCAGCCGCAATACGGAGTGCAGGAGATCCCGGATGGTGACTTCGCCCTTGCCGTGCTCGTCCGGTTTGCGGGTTTCAAAATACGCCACATGGGTCTGTTGCAACTGGAGTTCGCTGGCATCCTCCAGGACCAGGATGCGTTCGTTGGCCGGAATCAGGGCGCTCAACACATTCAGCACGGAGGTCTTTCCGGATGAGGTGGCGCCTGAAACAATAATGTTCCTGCCGGATTTCACGATGGTGTCGAGGAGTGCGGCTCCCTCTTTCGTGATACTGCCGAAATCAATCAACTGCTGAAGGGTCAGCTTTTCGCGCCGGAATTTACGGATGGCCACCATGGTGCCCAGGCGCGACAGCGGCGGCATGACGGCGTGGACGCGGGAGCCGTCCGGAAGGCGGGCGTCCAGACGCGGGTTGTCCTTGTCGAAATACCGGCCCATGCTGCGGGCGACATTCATGACCGCCGCCTGGAGCGCCTGTTCATTCGCAAAGGACGCCGGGGTTGGCGTGACTTTCCCTTTCTTCTCGATATAGATCTGGTGCGGCCCGTTAATCATGACTTCAGAGACGTCGTCATCCATCAGATAGTCCTGAACCGGGGCGAAAAACAGGTATAGATACGAGGCGCCCTGCTTGGCTGGCGCAGTTTTTGGGGGCTTCGCCCCGGAGCCCGGTGCGGGACTGGCGGCCTTGGCCGGGGGGGTTGCGGCGGCGGGAGCCTTTGCGGCAGAGCCGGGAAGTCCCAGAATGGTAATGGCGTAGCCGTTGACAGATAGCCTGTCCCCGTTGAGGAGGGGACGCGGGGTGAGGCAAGGCTCGTCGTTAACCTTGAAATGGGTGGCGGGGGTTGAGTCATGGGGCTTGGCCTGTACGGTGCCGCCTGTCTCGCTCACAATCTCAATCGATGGGGCGGATATTGCAAAGGGTTCCAGCGGCAGGGTGGCCTGGGGGGTGAACCCGATGGTCATATTGGCGTTGTTGAACCGGTATGTTCTGGGCGCCTGTCCCGCCTGGTGAACTTCAAGCGTAATCATGAGCTTCTCCCTGTCGCCGTCGAATTGTTGGTCTCTCGAAATAGTCGACTTATTTGCTTGCCGAACATCATTTATTTTCTATCCTAACCAATGACGGGTTATGAAACAAGAAAGGAGATATTGAAATGAAATCAAAGACGAGCAGGTCGGGCCAGGGAATGACGGAATATATCATCATCATTGCGGTGATTGCCATCGGGTGTATCCTGATTGCCGGTCTTTTCGGCAAACAGATCAAGGGGGTTTTCTCGCGGGAAGGGGCGGCGTTGTCAGGGGCTACTGACAAGAAAGCCTCCGATGATGCGGCCAAGGATCTCAGCACCGAGGCGGGCAAGCAGGCCGCCATGAATGACTTCGACAAGAATGCCGACAAGGGCAATCAGTAATCGTCGGACGAGTCCGGATGTTAAACCGGTGAAGGACGGGGGAGGGATGTCCTTCCCCGGTAATTATTTTATCAGGATGCACCCATGAAAAATCGATTTCCCTTTGTTGTGGCGCTGGTAATCGGGATATTGGCGATCTTCTCGATCTACTCCTATGTCAAGAAGGTTGACCGGGCCGCGCAGGCCAAATTGAAGGGGCAGGCAGTGGTGGCTGCCCGCACGAGCATTGAGGCGGGGGCCGAACTGACCCTGGAGATGGTGGCGGCGAAGGAGGTTCCGGATCAGTTTATTCCAGCCCAGGCGATCAAGGGCAGCGCCGAGGTGAAGCAGATTATCGGGCGCAAGACGCGGGTGGCGATCAAGTCGGGGCAGCTCATCCTGTGGTCTGATCTGGCCAGCGAGGCACGGGGAGGCTTGTCCAGCGCCATCCCCGCAGGCGAAGGGGCCTTCTCGGTATCGATTTCAAAGGGGGTGAAAGGCAACCTCATCCAGCCCGGGGATCATATCGACGTGATTGGCCTCTTTGCCCTCCCCAAGCCGAACCAGTCAGTACCCGGCATGGCGGCCACCTGGAGGCAGGGGTCGGACATGGTTGACGTGGTTCTGCTCCAGAATGTCACGGTATTGGCCGTTGGCGACACATTCGGCGGGGTTCCGCGCGGTAATAACGTCCAGTCGGGTGGCGAACTGACGCTCTCCCTGACGTTGCAGGAGGCGCAATTGCTGATGTTTGCGGGCGCGCACGGCGAGTTGGGCGCGGTGTTGCGACGGGAAGGCGCGGTGGAGGTCAAGCCCCGGTCCGACTTGCCGAAGATCTCCTTTGAGGCCATTGACAAGATCGTCGGCGACTTGGATGAGCGGCGGGCGATGCGCCTCGTGGAAGTGCAAAAGGGATCCAGGGTGGAAACGGTTCCTGTCATGAATGCAACAGAAGGTCAAGGAGGGGGAAAATGAGAATTCGTCAAGCATTGATCGGGTGCGTCGGGCTGTCATTGGTCTTGTCCGCGGTTGTCCGCGCTGAAGAGTTGGTGGTGGTGAAGGGGGCGACCACCCGTGTTCAGGTCGCGGAAGGGGTTAAGCGTATCAGTGTCGCCAATCCGTCGGTCGCGGATGCCCGGCCTGACGGAGACGGGCACGCGGTATTGGTGGCGGGCGTGAAGGAAGGGTTGACGGAACTCCGCATCGAACGCCTGCAGGGCGGGGATCTGGCGTATACTGTTTCCGTCATTTCCGATCTCCAGGACCTGTTGTCCCAGATCAAGGAACTGCTTTCCGATGTGGAGGGCGTGGATGTCAAGGTGGTGGGATCCAAGATTGTGTTGAAGGGCAACGTGCTGACCAAGTCGGGCTATGAGAAGGTCGCCAAGGTGGCGGAGGCCTACAGCGGGGTCATCCTGAACATGGCCAAGCTGGATCGCACGGAAATGAGCAAGTATGTGGAAGCCGCCATATTGCGCGACATCGGCAGTGATTCCGTGACGGTTCGCGTCAATGAAGATACGGCGATCCTGGAAGGGATCGTCTACAGCGAGTCGGATGCGGCGCGGGCGGTTGAAATGGCCAAGCTGCGGGTCCCGGTGATCAAGAACCTGTTGCGGGTCCAGGAAGTCATGATCGAGACGGATGTGCACTTCGTGCAGATTGACACCTCGTCGGCCTCCGATATCGGTTACAATGTCCTGAAGAATGCCGGCGTGAACGCGGGGGCGAATCTCGAGGGCGGGTCGGGCAAGTCGCCGGTTTTCAGTTTCAATGTGAATGCGACCTAATC
>Ga0194063_10001653_pt1 | contig 14322 bp, 12 predicted proteins | sample SepL3720m_MetaG_FD_155459 | JGI IMG/M metagenome (GOLD analysis project Ga0194063, IMG submission 155459) | Anoxic zone freshwater microbial communities from boreal shield lake in IISD Experimental Lakes Area, Ontario, Canada - Sep2016-L373-20m | ecosystem: Environmental > Aquatic > Freshwater... | reverse complement strand
TCGTACTGATCCTTGATCACACCCAGGCCAATCACATCCGCGCGGGACTCCCAGGTCCTGAGCAGTCTGGCTGCCTTGGCAATGCTGCCATTGGTGCCGACGCGATGCACGGAGAGCTGTTGCCCCAGAAAGGGCGTATTGAATTTGAAGTCCTGGTCACTGGCACCCAGGCTGATCCCGACAACTGTCTTCATGGCGAGCGTGATTTGGAGTGATGCAACTAATAGAATTCTTCTACCGGATGCATCATTGGAACCTCGAATGGCTCAAATAATTGTCATTTAACAAGAAGGAGTGTTTCCATGGCTGCCACTACCCTGACCGACATCGCGCGCAACGTGGGTCTGTCGGGCATGATGCGCCTGGCAGGTCTGGCGACAAGACTGCTCCCGATTCCGCAACCGACGATGCTGGTGGGGCCGGGTGCCAGCGAGCGCCTGGGTCAGGCCATCCATGACTTTGGTCATCGCAAGATTCTGATCGTGACCGACGCCACCATGGTCAGACTGGGCTTGATGCTGCCCTTGACGCAGGCACTCACAGCAGGCGGCACCAAGTTTGTCGTCTTCGATGAGATCAGTGCTGACGCCCCGATCGACGAGATTGAAGAAGGCGTTGCCCTCTTCAACGCCGAGGGCTGCGACGCGATTGTGGCGTTCGGCGGTGGCTCGGTCATGGATGCGGCCAAGGTCATTGGCTTGTCCGCCGCCAACAACAAGCATCCGCTAAGGCTGGTCGGTTATTTCAAGGGCTTGCACGGTCCGGCTCCCCTTTACGCCGTACCGACCACAGCGGGTACTGGATCCGAGGTGACCGTGGCGGCCGTGGTGTCCGACCCGCTGAGCCAGCGCAAGCTGGTGATTGCCGACACGCGCATCGTTCCGAAAATGGCGGCACTGGATCCGAGCCTGATGACCGGATTGCCCGCACACATCACGGCCTCAACCGGGATGGACGCACTGACCCACGCCATTGAAGCCTTCATCGGCCACTGGGGAACCGCCTTCACCGACCGCATGGCGCTCACCAGCGTGGGTATGATCTACCGGAACCTGCCGCTGGCCTACGCCCATGGCGATGACCTGATGGCCCGCGAGAGGATGGCCCTGGCTGCCAGTTACGCCGGTCAGGCCTTCACAAGGGCCAACGTCGGCTACGTACACGCCATCGCCCACCAGCTCGGCGGCCTGTATCACACGCCGCACGGCCTCGCCAATGCGATCATGCTGCCGCATGTGCTGCGCCTTCTGAGCCCTACCATCACAGCCAAACTGGCCGTGCTGGCGCAGCATGCCAGGCTTGGCCAGGCATCGGAAAGCAGTGCCGATCTGGCCAACCGGTTCCTCGATTCCATTGACGCCATGAACAAGCGTCTTGGCATTCCGCGCCATCTGGCAGCGCTGCGTGCCAAGGACATCCCGGCGCTCGCCCGCGCCGCTTGTCGCGAGGCCAATCTGAACTACCCGGTGCCGAGTTACCTGTCGCAGGAGGATTGCGAAGAAGTCATCCGCGAGGTATTGCCCAGGAGGGCACCGGCGAGGGCAAGAACACCGCCGGCGACCGGCAAACTGGCAGCGAAGTCGCATGTCAATCGATAACAGGATTGAACGACAGACGTTGCCCTATCGCAAGAGAACCGACTGCGATCTAGCGTAGGATGCGCCAACAATAACTCCTGGACGGGCTATGTTGGGGAAGGTGCTGAGCTCACGCTGCGGATTATGAAGCTTCGTCTGATTTTGTCGGGGGTCGCGGCACGCATGCTCGCGCTCAGGCGCGACTACAGGGCGGTGCAGGATGAGGCCGCGATGGAGTCCATGCGGCGCATATTGATCACCTTCTGGTTCTTTGCTCCGCTGGAGCTTGGCCTGGCGCTCTGGTACGCGAATTTCGAGCTTCCCGCGAGGCAGCCGCAGGCGCAAGCCTGGGCGAATTCCCTTTTTCTGCTGCATGCAATCACCGCCGCCACAACGCTGCTGCTGATCGCGCTGGTGCACCGCATCCTGCACAGATCCCATCCCGGCACCAGAACGGTCATTGCGGTGCAGGTGTTGATGTGCCTGACTTATCTGATGTATGGCGTGGTCGTTTCTTATTTTGACGTTGCGGTCGGAGGGACGGAGGCCTTCATTCTGGTCTGTTTCGCCGTGGCCGGTCTTTCCCTGATGCGGCCCCTGGTTTCCATGACCTTGTTCAGCGTCACCTTTGCAGCCGTTTGGCAAATGCTGCTGCTGACTGATCAGAGTGGGCAGCAACTGGCGATCATGCGACTCAACTCAATAGCCGCCATCGTCCTGGCGGTGATTGTGTCGGCCATCATTTTTCATCAATACGCCAAGAGCCTGCTTTTGCATCGTGAACTTGAGGTTCTTGCGGGCCAGGATCCTCTGACTTTATTGCCCAATCGCCGTGAATTGATGGAGCGCCTGAAAATGGCGCTGAGCCTGTCTGCACGCAGTGGCAAGTGTGGGGCCTTGTTGCTGATTGACCTGGATCACTTCAAGAACATCAACGATACGCGCGGTCATATCGTTGGCGACGCCTTGCTCAAGGAGGTTGCAGAGCGACTCATTGCAAGCGTGCGCGAAGGCGATACGGTCGCGCGCTTCGGTGGCGACGAATTCATGGTCATGCTGGAGAATCTTGGAGACGATTTGAATGCTGCCGCTCGGCAGGCCGAAGTGGTCAGCGAGAAGATTCTGGAGAAGGTACGTCAGCACTACATCCTCGGTCCGTCGGAGGTAGGTCACAGTACGGCAAGCATTGGCGTCGCGCTGTTTTCTCCAGGCGGACATTCGACAGAAGAGTTGATCAAGCAGGCCGACGTGGCGATGTACCAGGCCAAGGACGCGGGTCGCAATGCAGCGCGTTTCTACGATGCCGAAATGCAGGCCAGACTGGTAGATCGCGCAGCGATGGAGGAGGATCTCCGGCTGGCATTGGCACTGGGACAGTTTGTCTTGCACTATCAATCGCAAGTCGATTCGGCCGGTCAGGTTCAGGGGGCAGAAGTACTGTTGCGATGGTTGCACCCGCAGCGCGGACTGATCGCACCGGGGCTATTTATCCCTCTGGCTGAAGAGGCCGGGCTCATCGCGCCCATAGGCAGCTGGGTTCTGGAAACGACATGCCTGCAGCTCGCGTCTTGGGCCATGCAGCCGACGCTGTCTGGACTCACCTTGTCGGTCAATGTCAGCTCACATCAGTTTCACCAGCCCGATTTCGTGGAGCGAGTGACCCAGATACTCGTGCAGACCGGGGCCGATCCAAAACGCCTGAGGTTGGAATTGACCGAAAGCATCATGGTGCGGGACGTTGACGATGTAGTGGCCAAAATGAGCGCGCTGCGGGGCCAGGGCGTGGCCTTCTCACTGGACGATTTTGGTACCGGCTATTCCTCACTGGCCTACCTCAAACGCATGCCGATCGATCAGCTCAAGATTGATCAAGGATTTGTGCGCGACATCCTTACCGACCACAACGATGCCGCCATTGCCAAAATGGTCATCGTTCTGGCTGAAAGCATGGGGCTTTCGGTGATTGCCGAGGGTGTTGAAACCCAGCAACAACGCGACTGCCTGGCTGCTCTGGGTTGCCACGAATACCAGGGCTATCTGTTTGGCCGGCCCGTGCCGGTGAAGGACTTTGAAGCGGTCCTGCTGCGCGCAGGAGCTTAGAACCCGACGGCCTGACCATCCCGGCGCGCATCGCTGGCGGCGACATAACCCTCGACACCGGGGTCACCGGCGCGCCAGATGAACTGGCCGGCGCCAAAATCCAGGTAGGAATCCTTGCTCAGCAGCGTCTGATGCCCGAGATCGCGCAGGCCCTGCACGGTGGCTGCGCTCATCGTCGCCTCGACACTGACTTCCAGGCCCGCGTTGACGCGCCAGCGTGGCGCGTCGCAGGCAGTCTGCGGGTTCTGGCCATGGTCGAGCATTCGCACCAGCGTTTGCAGATGGCCTTGCGGCTGCATGTGCGCACCCATCACGCCGAAGCTCATCACCGGCTGCCCGTCTTTCGTCAGGAAACCCGGAATGATGGTGTGAAAGGGGCGCTTGCCCGGCGCCACGATATTCGGACTGCCGGCGCGCAGACTGAAGCCGTGACCCCGGTTCTGCAGGCTGATGCCAAAGCTGGGCTCGACGCAACCGGAACCAAAGCCCATGTAGTTGCTCTGGATGAAGCTGACCATCATTCCCGACTCATCCGCAGCGCTGAGGTAAATGGTGCCTCCCTGGGCCGGTGTGCCAGCGCCGAACTGCTGCGCGCGACGCGGGTTTATCAGCTTGCTGCGCGAGGCCAGGTAGGCATCGTCGAGCAGCTGTGCGGCGCTGACTTCCATGCTGGCAGGCTCGGCCACAAAACGGTAAGCGTCGGCAAAGGCCAGTTTCATGGCCTCGATCTGCAGATGTTGCGACTCAACACCATCGACGGGCAGGGCCGCCATGTCAAAGTGATCGAGCATGCCCAGCGCCATCAGCGCGGCGATGCCCTGGCCACTCGGCGGTATCTCGTGCAGGGTGTAGCCCCGGTAGTCCTTGCGGATGGGCGTGACCCACTCGGGGCGGTGGCTGGCCAGGTCCTGCAGGCTCAGGTTGCCGCCTTGCTGCGCTGAAAATGCGGCCATGGCCTGCGCAATCTCGCCCTGGTAAAAAGCTTCACCACGACTCTGCGCAATGGCCCGCAGGGCCCGCGCTGCCGCCGGAAAACAAAACAGTTCACCTGCCGCAGGCGCGCGGCCACGCGGCATGAATGTTTGTGCAAAACCGGCAAGCGACTGAAGTTCGTCCGCACCGACTCGCCACTTGCCCTGCACCACCGGCGGAACCAGATAGCCACGTTCAGCGACATCGATGGCCGGCGCCATCAGATCGGCAAAGGGCAGCTTGCCAAAGCGCTCGCTCAAGGCGGCCCAGGCACTGACCGCGCCCGGCACGGTGATCGAGTCGATGCCACGCTTGGGCGGCGTTGCCGCGTCCAAGCCGTAACGGCCTTGAAAGTATTCTGGCGTCCAGGCCTGAGGAGCACGACCCGAGGCGTTCAGGCCATGCAACTCCTTGCCGTCCCAAAGAATGCAGAAAGCATCGCTGCCCAGTCCATTGCTGACCGGCTCGCACACTGCCATCACGGCCGCAGCGGCCACGGCGGCATCCACTGCATTGCCGCCCTGGTGCAGCATCTTCAAGCCGGCTTGCGCTCCCAGCGGGTGCGAGGTGGCCACCACATTGCGGGCGAACAGCGGCAGGCGAACCGATGTGTAGGGATTGCTGTAATCAAAGTTCATAACGGGATGCGCTGGCCAGGGCGTGGTTTCAGTCCTTGAAGACTTTGTTGTGCAAGCGCCGCAAGGACCACCAGACGGCCAGCGCCACCACTGGTATCGCCAGGGCCGACGTACTCTCAGCACTCCAGGGCCAGCCAACGCTGTGCGCCGCCTTGGCCAGATAACTGATCAGGCCGACGATGTAATAAGTGATGGCGGCCACCGACAGGCCTTCCACCGTGGACTGCAGCTTGAGTTGCATGTGCTGGCGACTGTTCATGGTGGCGAGCAGTGCCTGTGAGCTTTGCTGCTGCTCGATCTCGACCCGGGTGCGCAGCAGGTTGCTGATGCGCGAGACGCGCTGCGACAGCGCATCCTGGCGACGCGTCGCCCAGGCGCAGGTACTGCGCGCGGGGCTCAAGCGCCGGTCCATGAACTCGCCGATGGTCTGCATACCCGGCAACGCCGCTTCATCGATGTCGCTGATGCGTTTGTCAACCAGTTCGAAGTAGGCCGCGCTGGCCGAAAATCGCGAATGCGTGGCGGCATGCTGGCTCTCGACCTGGCCGGCCAGCTTGGTCAGGCGGTCCAGCAGCAGCGGCTCATCCTGCGCCGTGGCGCTGCGAATGGCACTGGCCAGTTCGGCCAGCTCACGCTCGGCACTTGACAGGATGGCGCTGGCCTCGCGCGCAGCCGGCAAGCCCAACAGCGCCGCCATGCGGTAGGTTTCGATCTCGAGCAGACGTTGCACCAGACGACCCAAACGACGCGGCGACAGATTGCCGGTTAGCAGCAACATGCGCGAAGAGCCATCGGAACGCATGCAGAAGTCGGTATAGACCTCGGCTGCGCCGCCGGCCACGCGGGACGCCAGCAAGCTGTCTTCCAGCAGCAGTTGTTTGATCAGCGCAGAGGCACCAAACGCCGGGCTCGGCGTGACCCAAAGATTCAAACTTGAGAGGCACTGACCCGGCAAGGCGGCAAGCCAGTCCTGCGGCACCGCGTTGAACGCCGGCTCGGGTTCGACCTCGCCCAGGCGCTCACCGGCCAGAGCGCACATGAAGGTCCAGCTGACAAATTCGGTGTGCAGTTCCCAGCGGATATGGAACTGCCCCAGGTCCATGCGGAAGTGACTGGCCTGTGGATCAGGCAGTGGCAGATGAAGGTCGTGCAGCAGTGCCGCAATATGGGCTCGGCTGGCCTCGCGCTCGGCCACATCGCAGACCATGACCAGATGCGAAATAGCCAGAGGCGCCACCAGCGCCTGGGGTGGCCGCGCATGAACCTCGTTGTGCAGGGCCGCACGTTGCGGGTGCTGCTGCAACTCAGTCCTCCACAAACGCCTCTTCGCGCTTCTGCTTGATCGCTGGCAGCAACACAATCACCAACAGAAAGGCGGCCACCGCCAGCAGACTGGCTGACAGACCACGCGTGACAAAGACACTCCAGTCACCGCGCGAAAGCAGCAAAGCACGACGCAGGTTCTCTTCCATCATCGGCCCCAGGATGAAGCCCAGGAGCAAAGGTGCAGGCTCGGCGCCGAGCTTGATGAAGATGTAGCCGATGAAGCCGAACAGACCGACCAGCCAGATGTCAAAGGTGTTGTTGTTGGTGGAGTACACGCCAATGGCGCAGAACAGCACGATGGCCGGAAACAGCCAGCGGTAGGGAACGCTCAGCAGCTTGATCCAGATACCGATCAGCGGCAGGTTCAGCACGATCAGCATGGCGTTGCCAATCCACATGGAAGCAATCAAGCCCCAGAACAGTTCGGGATTGCTGGTCATGACCTGCGGCCCGGGCTGGATGTTGTGGATGGTCATGGCACCCACCATCAGCGCCATCACGGCGTTCGGTGGGATACCCAGTGTCAGCAGCGGGATGAAGGAAGTTTGGGACGCAGCATTGTTAGCAGATTCGGGGGCTGCCACACCGCGGATATTGCCCTTGCCAAAAGGCATTTCACCGGGGCGCACCTTGGTCTTTTTCTCCAGGGTGTAGGCGGCAAAGGCCGCCATCACGGCGCCGCCACCAGGCAGGATACCCAACAACGAGCCCAGCGCCGTGCCGCGCAGGACGGCAGGAATCATGCGTTTGAAGTCATCCTTGGTTGGCCACAGGCCCTTGACGTTGGCGGTAAAGACCTCGCGCTCGCTCTCGTGCTTACCCAGGTTCATGATGATTTCGCCATAGCCGAAGACACCCATGGCTATGACGATGAAGCCAATGCCGTCGGTCAGTTCAGGCACGTCAAAGCTGAAACGCGCCACACCCGAATTCACATCGGTACCCACCAGCCCGAGCAACAAGCCCAGCAAGATCATGGCCACCGCTTTGAGCAGCGATCCCGAGGCCAGCACCACCGCGCCGATCAGGCCCAGCACCATCAGCGAGAAGTACTCGGCCGGGCCGAACTTGAAAGCCACTTCGGTCAGGGGCACGGCAAAAGCCGCCAGAATCAGCGTACCAACGCAGCCGGCAAAGAAGGAGCCCAGGCCGGCAGCGGCCAGCGCCGGGCGGCTCTGCCCTGTCTGGCCATCTGGTAGCCGTCGATCACCGTGACCACCGACGACGATTCCCCAGGCAGATTCACCAGGATGGCGGTGGTGGAGCCACCGTACTGGGCGCCGTAGTAAATGCCCGCCAGCATGATCAGGGCCGACACTGGCGGTAGCGCGTAGGTGGCGGGCAGCAGCATGGCAATGGTGGCGACCGGACCAATGCCGGGCAGCACGCCAATGAGCGTGCCCAGCAGGCAGCCGATAAAGGCGTACATCAGGTTGATCGGTGTGAAGGCCACACCAAAGCCCAGCGACAGGTTTGAAATGAGATCCATGGTGCAGCTTCCTTAACCAGTGATAAAGGCCGGCCAGACCGGAAACTGCAATTTGAGCAGCAGGATGAAGGCCACGTAACTCATGGCAGACAGCACGGTGGACAGAACCAGCACTTCCTTGAGGTTGAACTCTTCGCCCGCCAGGCTGGAGACGAAGGTCAGGGCGTAGATTGCTGCGATCATCCCCATGGCTGGCAATTTGATGCTGGGCAGGCCGCCCAGCATCACACCAAAAATCAGATTGGCCGCGATGATGTACAGCAAGGGCTTCCAGGCCCAGCCGCCTATCTTGTCCCCGTCTTCGGTCTCCACCACCAGTGCCTTGAAGGTGATCACACCACCCAGGATGGCCAGCAATACACCCAGCAGCAGCGGGAAGTAGCCTGGCCCCATGCGCGCCCCGGTACCCACAGTGTAGGTGGTCGCGCCCCACGCAAAGGCGACGCCTACACCCATGAACATGAGACCGGAGAAAAAGTCTTTTTGACTCTTGATGTTCATTCACTAGCTCCTGCAAAAAATTCAGACGCCATTGTGCACGGGAAACCGGTCACCACAGCCTGTGGCTTTCACCTATGTCGCGCTGGCGACCGGATTCACAACATCCGTCGTTGCGCAAACCGCACCACCGTCACTCCGGCGCGCGCCTGCCGAACCGAGGGCATGACCAGCACACAGTTGTCGTAGGGTGTGCCGACCGGCTCGCCGATTCCGGGGCCGCCCTGGTGAGCGATTACCGTGCCCGCTTTGTCAATGATCTCCAGTCCCTGGAACGGCTGCGTGAAACAGAAGTGTTCGCTGTGCGCAACTACTGCGCCGGTGACCTGCAGCGCCCACTGTCCTGGCGCGTCAGGCCCCCGCCAGCCCGGCAAGCAGGATTGCGCCACACCGGCATCGAGCGAGCCCGCCTCCACCAGAAAGCGCAGGCACAGGTCCTGCGCCACCGCGCGACTGCTGAAGTCGCCGTGAAAGCCGCATTCGATCAGCAGCGAGCGCGTGTCGGGTGCGAGCGTGTCGGGCAGACCAAAGCGGCCGAAATCGCGCATGCGCACGCCGTCCTGGTGGCCGGCATCGATCACCACATGCTGCGGCGCCCGCAGCGCGCGCGCCAGCGCCAGATTGCGCGGCTGCATTCCGGTCAGCAGCAGGGGCGCGGCGCGTTCGTGCATGGAATGCAGATCGAGCAGCCAGTCGGCCTGCTCGACAAACGGCCTTAGTTCAGCGGCGCGAGCGCGCTCTAGCGTGCCCCCGCTGTGCATGCGCTCAATCAGCCATTGCCGGTTCAGGTCTTCGTCGACAAAACGCGCCATGTCGTGATCCAGAGCGTCAAAACGATCGAACGCCGCCAGATTGCAAAGCGCCAGTGTCAGCACGCCACGCTGCGGGCGAACACCCGCCTCCAGCAGACCCTGGAGCGCCCAGGCGCCGCAGAGTTCGTTGCCATGCACCAGCGCGCTGATCATCACGTGGCGTCCGCTCTGGCCCGAGTCGAACTGCCAGACGCCTTCGGTGCCAGTGTTGCCCGCTCGCCAGGCCGTGATATCGGGCTTCGGCAAGGCAAAAACCAGCGATGCGCCGGCGTTCATTCCTTGATCTTGGCGAAGTCGACGATACGCTGGTACTTGGCGGTCTCTTCGGTCAGAAACTTCGCCATGTCGACATTCAAGGGGGCGATGGCCGAGCCCGATTCTTCCAGTTTCTTGCGCAAATCCGGTGACTGCAGAGACTCCGCCAGCGCCTTTTTCAGCTTGGCCAACACCGGCTCGGGCAGATGGGCCGGGCCCATCAGGGCAAACCAGACGTTGATGTCGATGCCCTTGAGCTTGGGGCTTTCTGCCAGCGCCGGGATCTCGGGTGTCACCGCAGAACGCTTTGTCTCGGTGGTACCCAGGGCCACGACCCGGCCGCTCTTGATATGCGGCAGGCCGCTGGAGAGCACAAAAACACCGAACTCGATGTTGTTGCCCAGCAGATCATTGGCCAGTGGCGCTACACCACGGTAGGGAATGTGGGTCATGAACAGGCCGCCCTGGTCCTTGACCATTTCGCCGGCCAGGTGCAGCGCCGTGCCGACGCCCGAACTGCCGTAGCTGTACTTGCCCGGATTGCTCTTGACCAGGCTGAGGAACTGATCGACGCTCTTGACGCCGCTCTTGCTGGAGGCCACCAGCACCATGGGCTGCGAGGCGATCAGGCCGATCGGCGTGAAATCCTTGATCTGGTACTTGACGGTGGCCGACACCAGACGGCTGATCGCGATCTCGTTATTGACGCCCGCCAGCAACGTGTAACCGTCAGGCGCAGCGTTGACGACCTTCTGCGCCCCGATCGCGCCACCAGCGCCGCCGATGTTCTCGATCAGCACCGGCACTCCCAGCCGCTTGGAGAGTTCAACGCCAATGGTACGACCGGTCAGATCGGTACTGCCGCCGGGCGGATAGCCGACCACGATGGTGATCGGCTTGATCGGGTAATTGTCGGACTGCGCCAACGCTGGCGCGCCCGCCAGCAGCACCAGGCTAGCCAGCAGACTCAGACAAAAGATACGGGTGTTTTGGGTCATGAAATGGCCTTTGGATGTGGAGTTGAAGACAGCCATTGTGATGATCCAGGGATCCCGGGTCGTGCCGTGCCGACACAAGTCAGTGCCGTTTCAGCACAATCTTGCGACCTCTGATCCATTCTTCAACGCGGTTTCGCCGTCTTCCACATCGCCTCGGCCAGTTCACCGAGCCGCTTCTTGGCGCGGTACAGGCGCACTTCAAAGGCAATCGTCAACCGTGCGTCACCCAGCGGGCTCAGTTGCCCGGCTTTGCACGCCGCAGCCACCAGCGACCAGGGCAACCAGGCGATGCCTGAACCCTGCAGGCTGTACTCAAGCAGCGCATCGGCGGAATCGCATTCGACGACACGCTGCAACTGGGGTGCCTGCGGGTGGTTGGCCAGATGGTCGGCTACCAGTCGACCCAGCGCCAGCGTGGGCGCGTAGGCCAGATAAGGCACGGCGACGCCAGCCGCGAAATCGTAACGGCGCAGGCCACCGGCCTCACAGCGCGTCACGGGTACCAGCCGGTCCTGCGCCATCGTGATGTAGCTGTATTGGCGCGCGTTGAGCTGCACCGCCAGCAGCGCGTGATGGTAGGTCAGCATGAAGTCGACCTCGCCGCGGTCCAGCATCTGCGCGGTCTCAGCCAGTGAGCGGGTCCGGATCTGCAACTGTCCCTGGGTTCGCTCCAGCAGCGGCTGCAGACGCAGCAACCAGTCGGCCACCAGTGTGCGCGCGAGCGTGCGGCCGGTGGCCAGCGTCACCGTGGTGTCCTGCCGCCCTGCCGCGCCCTGCAGCGCCTCGCGCGCCTGGCCCACGCCTTGCAGCAGGTCTCGCGCGTCTTCCAGCAGCCGTTCGCCCGCAGCGGTCAGCGTCAGTGGCGTCTTGCCGCGCTCCAGCAGGGCCGCGCCGGCCCACTCCTCCAGCGCCTTGATGCGACGGCCAAACGCCGGATGCGTGACGTGTCGCAATTCGGCTGCGCGGCTGAAACTGCGGGTCTGCGCCAAGGCCACCAGATCTTCAAACCACTTGACTTGCATAAGCAACGTCAATGCTGCTTAACTCAGTGGCGGCGTGGCTGACAGCACTTCCTCCAGCACCGTCAGGCCCTCAGCCACGCGCAGCGCACCAGCCAGTCGCAGCGGACGCATGCCGTCGCTGACCGCCTGGCGCTTGAGCGCATCGGCATTGGGTTCGTGGTTCACCTTGTCCTTGAAGGCTTCACTCACCACCAGCAATTCATAAAGCCCCATACGACCCATGAAGCCGGTCATGCGGCAGTCCACACAACCCACCGGCTTGAAGGGTTTGTAGGCGCCGTTGATCTGCCACGGCTTGACGACCTCGGCCAGCGCTTCGCGCTTCGCATCCGGATCCGGCGCCTTGCACTGCTTGCAAAGCGTGCGCACCAGGCGCTGCGCCAACACACCCAACAGGGTCGCGTTGATCAAATAGGCGGGCACGCCGAGTTCCAGCAAGCGGGTCACTGCCGACGGCGCGTCGTTGGTATGCAGGGTGGAAAAGACGAGGTGCCCGGTCAGCGCCGCTTGCACTGCCATCTCGGCGGTCTGCTGATCGCGGATTTCGCCGACCATGATGATGTCGGGGTCCTGGCGCATCAGAGCGCGCAGGCCTTCCGGAAAACCAAAATCGAGCTGCGGCTGCACCTGGGTCTGGTTGAAGGCGGGCTCGATCATCTCGATCGGGTCCTCCACCGTGCTCACATTCACCTCTTCTGTCGCCACCCGCTTGAGTGTTGAATAGAGCGTCGTCGTCTTGCCCGAGCCTGTCGGGCCGGTGACCAGAATGATGCCGGTGGGGCGCTTGACCAGCGCCTCCCAACGCTGTGCATCGTGGCCGGAGAAGCCCAGGGCGTCAAGATCCTTGACCGCAGTTTCCGGGTCAAAGATACGCATCACCATTTTTTCGCCAAAGGCGGTGGGCAAGGTCGAGATGCGCATCTCGATTTCATCGCCCTTGGGATTGCGCGTCTTGATGCGGCCATCTTGCGGGCGGCGCCGCTCCACCACATCCATGCGTCCCAGCAGTTTGATGCGCGCCGTCATGGCATTGAGGACGCCAATCGGCATCTGGTAGACCGGGTGCAGCACGCCGTCGATGCGAAAACGGATCACGCCCTGCTCGCGCCGCGGCTCCAGGTGAATATCGCTGGCGCGCTGGTCAAAGGCGTACTGCCAGAGCCAGTCCACCACCTGCACCACGCTCTGGTCATTGGCGTCAATCTGCTTGTTGCTCTTGCCCAGCTCCACCAGTTGTTCAAAACTGGCACCGCCACTGTTGCCGCCCGCCTTGTTGGCCGCCTTGACCGATTTCGCGAGAGCGAAGAATTCTGCCGTGTAGCGCTGAATCTCCACCGGACTGGCCAGCACCCGGCGCACGGTGCGGCGCGACTGGCGCTCCACTTCGGCAACCCAGTCGATGATGAAGGGCTCGGTGACGGCCACAACCAGTTCAGCGGTGCTGACCAGCACCGGCAAAATCTTGTGGCGCTCGGCAAAAGCCGCGCTCATGGCATCGGCCACCTTGCCAACATCGACCTTGAGCGGATCTATGCGCAAATAGTCGAGTCCGGCGCGCTGCGCCAGCCATTGCGTGAGCAACTCAATGTCGAGCGCCTTGTCGTCGCTGGCGCGGCGCACCGAAACACTGGCCAGACGCAGCAAGGGGTGCTGCACGCTCTCGGCCTGTGCGCAACGCGCCGTGATGCGCTGCGCCTCCTGCAGGCTGATGACATGATCGAGTTGCAGCCACTCGACCAGACGACGCCAATCGAGTGGCCCGAAGTGTTCGCCTTTGGCGGGAGACCTGGAACGCAGATTGTTGGTCATGTCAGCATCGGTTTGAAAGTCCGTACCCATTTGCTTGCCGGCAGACCCCACAGCGTCTGGATGATTTCGGCGCGTGGCAGCAGCACCTCGCGGCGCGGCCGGCTTGGCGTGCGCTGAGCCAGCACCACGGTATTGCCTTCGCGCGTTGGCTTGAAGGCCCACACCGCCTGGGCGCCAAAGGCAGCAGAAATTTTTTCAACAGTGCGCACAAAGCTCGACGAGCGGCCAAACAGGTTTACCGTCATGCAGCCCTCGGGTGTCAGCAAGCGCCGGCAAGCGGCATAAAACGGCAGGCTGTCGAGTACCGGCGTCGCCGCTTCATGGTCGTACAGGTCCACCTGCAGGGCGTCCACCGTGCCCCACCACTTGGCATTCTCGATTTCCAGTGCCGCGTCGGCCAGCACCACCTGCAGGCGCGCGTTCTCTGCCGGCAGCTTGAACCAGCCGCGGCACGCCACCAGCACCTGCGGGTTGAGCTCAATGGCGGTGGTCTTCATGCGCAACTCTTTGTGGCAGAACTTGGTCAGCGACCCGGCGCCCAGCCCCAGTTGCATGGCCTGGCGCTTGGCCACGCTGTCAGGTTCGACAAACAAAAGCCAGGCCATCATGCGCTGGATGTACTCGTGATACAGCGCCGTTGGCGCATCCAGCACCATGGTGCCCTGAATCCACTCCGTGCCCAGATGCAGATGGCGCAGCGGACCATCGTCAGAGAAATTGACTTCGGGTAAGGCATGGCTGCGTTTCTTCAAGATGCTTTCATTATCTCCAATGTTGATCTATGCACCTCAGAAGAACGAGAATGGAGATCATGACCATGAAACGC
>Ga0194063_10001652_pt1 | contig 14323 bp, 18 predicted proteins | sample SepL3720m_MetaG_FD_155459 | JGI IMG/M metagenome (GOLD analysis project Ga0194063, IMG submission 155459) | Anoxic zone freshwater microbial communities from boreal shield lake in IISD Experimental Lakes Area, Ontario, Canada - Sep2016-L373-20m | ecosystem: Environmental > Aquatic > Freshwater... | reverse complement strand
TTTGGCGGTAATTGATACGGAGGTTTCTGGCGATAATCCACACTGATCTTCGCGTGCCCGACAAATGGCGAACAAGATGATTTGCTGCTCGACCAGCGTCAGCCGATAGCTGGCTTCCACTAACCGATTCGACTTTACGACCCTCTCTTTTTTTGATCCCACAGTGTCCCCGCTTAAGAATTAAGCCGGTAATAACCGGACGAATAAAATTATTGTCAGATAATACTGTTTTTTTGTCCGGTTATTTTGTCATAAACCATTGCCACCACTGGCTTCATGACAGTCTAAAAGCTATAAAAGCCTTTTAATAAAAGCATGGGGGGCGCTTATCCACAGGCGGTTTCAAGCCGGAAACGCTGAAAATTGTCCACAGCGGATGGAATAAGTGGGGCGGCCCGCCTTTCTCTGTAGGTCGGGTTTCAACCCGACATTGCTTCGGCATGGCGTTGATAATGTCGGGTTAAAACCCGACCTACCAGGCGGCGCAGAGGCGCACCTCCCGCTTGTAGAGCGTCAATATCGCTTCTTTGCGCCGGCCGTGCGGACTCCCTGGAATAACGCCATGGCGCACCTTCATGACAACGGTTATAAGTTCCTTTTCTCGCACGCCGATTTGGTGCGCGAGCTGCTGGAGTTTCAGTTGTCGATTGACCGGGGGATGCCGCATGGCAAAAGTCATATGTATTGGTCACAAGGTCTAAAGAAGCTGCTGGCGGTGCCTGATTTGTCCGATGTTTCAATCCTCAGCCGACCTCATCCGCCGACTGCAAATCCGCCGACGGAGTGAGGTCTACGGATTGATCCTCCCCCTGAAGGGGGAGGTTTCAGACCGGAGGTTAGTTTTAGATGAGCAGCTTGCTGAAAAAATTCAGGATGGAATCCATGACACTATTTTCGCTTCGCTGCCCGATGAGGATTGGAATGTACTTGCACGATTCGGAAAGGGTTGATAGCTGCTGTCGCTTATAGGTATAACTATTTCCACCCATGGACAAACGTTCCATAATGTACCCTTATGAAACTAAGTGAATGGGCCAAGCTGCAAGGCATTTCGTACAAAACCGCCTGGCGCATGTGGCGGGATGGGCGCTTGCCGGTACCCGCCGAGCAGTGGGCGACCGGAACGGTCATTATTCATCCGCCGGTCAATACGGCTAACGGGGTTGCGCTTTATGCCCGAGTTTCCAGTCACGACCAAAAAACCGACCTCGATCGCCAACTCGCAAGACTCACGGAATTCGCGGTGGCGCAAAAGTTCTCCATTATCGATACCGTCAAGGAAATCGGTTCCGGCCTCAACGGACACCGTAAGGGCATGATGCGGTTATTACAGAATCCGGAAGCAAAGATTATCGTGGTCGAGCATCGCGATCGCCTGATGCGCTTTGGCTTTGAATACGTCGAGTCCGCGCTCGCTGCACAGAACAGAAAAATAGTTGTCATCGAACCGGAAGAGAGGATCGACGACATTGCGCGCGACCTGCATGAAGTCATCGTTTCGATGTGCGCCCGCCTGTACGGGAAGCGTTCCGCCCAGCACCGCGCGCAAAAAGCACTGGACGCGCTCCACGGGGCCGAGCCGCCGTCGCCATGAGTGATCGCCCGATCTTCACCTATCAGACGCGTCTGGCGTTGACGCCCGAGCAGGCGGCCATCCTGGACGCTTACGCGATCCTTTATGGGCAGGCGGAGCGCAGCCTGTTTGCGGCCCTCCAAGCCGGCGGCACGCTCAACGACCTCAAACGGGATTTTCTCCCGCGTTTCGGCCTCTCGGCCCGCCAGTTCAACGCCCTGCGCGTGGGCCTGGACGGCAAAATCGCCTCCATCAAAGAACGCCGGCCCGAACGGATCGCCGAAGCGGAGTCGCGCATTCGTCAGGCCGCCCAAGTCGTGGCCAAACTGGAAACCAAAGCGCCCGGCACCGCCAAGCTCCACCAGAAGAAACGCCGGTTAATCAGCCTGCAAGACCGGCTGTCGGCCCTGAAGGCGGACCAGGAAGCCGGCACGGTCCGCCTGTGCTTTGGCGGAAAGAAACTATTTCGCGCCCAATTCGATCTCGACGCCAACGGCTATGCCGATCCCGGCGAATGGAAGGCCGCTTGGCAGTACGCACGGTCGCGCCAGTTCTTTGTGCTCGGCAGCCAGGATGAGACGGCCGGCAATCAATCCTGTCAGGCGACGGTCGCCGAAGCGGGCACGCTGACCCTGCAACTGCGCCTTCCTCACGCCCTGGCGGCACAGGGCAAGCACATGGCGTTGACGGGGGTGTGCTTCGCCTACGGTCACGCGCAGATCGTCGCGGCGCTCGGCAGTAGCCAGCGCATTCCCGGCCAAACCCAGGCAGGTAAAGCGATCGTCAAACGCATCGGCACGGCGCTCAGTTACCGTTTCGTGCGGGACGCCAAAGGCTGGCGCCTCTTCGTCAGTACCGAGGCGCGTCCCGTCGAGACGGTTTCCCGGAAGGAACTGGGCGCGATCGGTATCGACGTCAACGCCGACCCTCTCGCCGTATCGGAAACGGACCGCTTCGGAAACCTGATCGGCACGCAGCGGCTGAATCTGAACCTTTACGGCCAGACGCAGCACCAGGCTCGCGCCTTGGTCGGAGAAGGGGCGGTCGCTTTGGTCGCACAAGCGCGCATCGCCCAAAAACCGCTGGTTCTGGAGAAGCTGAATTTCCAGCAGAAGAAAGCCGAACTGGAAAGTAGCGATCCGAAACAGGCGCGTCTCCTGTCGTCCTTTGCGAGTAACCAGATCGCCTCATCGATTAAAGCAGCCGCCTTCCGCGCGGGCGTTGAGGTGATCGAAATCAACCCGGCGTACACGTCGGTGATCGGGGCGGTGAATTTCGCTCAGCAACACGGTATTTCAGTTCATCAGGGCGCGGCGGTGGCCATCGCCCGTCGAGGATTGGGACTGTCCGAACGTCCGACCGTGCGCGAGGCCCTCGTGCCCACGCGCAATGGCGGCCATGTCACCTTTGCCCTACCTGTAAGGAATCGGGCGAAGCATTTATCCTATTTTCCTCAGTTGCCCGTCCTGAAATTGCTGCAAACTGAGCGCGGGTGCGGTTTTCAGTCGAATAAGGAGGGTCACCCAATGGGTGAGGCGAAATTTGAGCAAAAAGCATTGGTCAAAGCGGTCGAGAGTGCGATTTCCGAGCAGATGATCCCGTCGGCCGATCTGCGCGTCACCACTCCCGGCGGGCGGTTTCAGGTGCGCTGGGATGAGAACGGCAGCGCCAGCGCCTTGGGGCAACTGGCCTTTTTTGCTGAATTTCTGGAAGTGTCGGGACTCTTCGAACGCTGGGTCGACCGCTGTCCGCTGACCTACACCAGCCCCAATGCGCCGGCTGTGTGCGACGTTCTCGGCACTTGGCTGCTCTCGATCCTGGATGGTCAGCGACGCTATGCGCACGTCACCGGACTGCGAGGGGATGCGGTGGCGCCGCAAATCCTGGGCATGGCTCGGATCATCAGCGACGAAAGCCTGCGTCGAGCGCTCCAACAGTTGGCGCCTTGCCCCAACAACAGCCGATCAGATGATGAGCGCATTCAACGGGAAGCCCAACTGGCCAAAAGCACCGCCTGGATGGACGCCGCCCTGAAGGACAGCGTTCACGAAGCCCTGAGCACCGGCTGGATACTCGACTGCGACACCACCGTCAAACCGCTCTACGGCCATCAGGATGGCGCAGAAATTGGCTACAACCCGACCAAGCCGGGACGCCCCAGCCATACCCTTCACACCTACTGGATCGCCAACGTGCGCCTGGTGCTGGATGCGGAAGTGCAGGCCGGCAAGACCTCTGCGGCCAAATACAGCCTGCCACGCCTGATCACCCTCCTCAAGGCGCTGCCGCCTGAGCAGCGCCCCCGACTGGTTCGTGGCGACAGCGCCTTTGGCAACCAGCCCGTCATGGCCGAACTCGAATCGATCGGACAAAAATATCTGTTCAAGCTACGCCAAACGGCGGGCGTCAAACGCCTGATTGAGCGGCAATGGTCGCGCCATGACTGGAAGGACATCGGACAGGGCTATCACGCCGTCGCGTCGAATCTCAAACTGGCGGGTTGGCGCGATGCGCGACGGGTCGTCGTCCTGCGTCGTGCGGTAAAGGACACCCCCGTCATCGAGGGAAAGGCGACGGGGAAGCGTGAGAAGCGCCAGCAGAGTCTGCACTTTGCCGATCCCCTTGAGCCGGTGAAACTCTGGGAGTATGCGGTTCTGGTGACGAACGCCGAGTACGAACTGGAGGCCATCGGCCCGCTTTATCGTGACCGTGCGGATTGCGAGAACGGCTTTGACGAGTTGAAGAACCAATGGGGATGGGGCGGCTACACCACTCAGGATCTGGAACGTTGCAATCTGTCGGCACGGGCGGTGGCGCTGGTCTACAACTGGTGGAGTTGGTATGTGCGCCTGGCCCATCCCAACGCGCGTCTGGAGGCGATTACCTCACGTCCATTGCTGCTGGCCGGTGTGGCACGACTGACGCAGCATGCGGGTCAATCGCGACTGATGCTGACTTTGACCCATGCCGCAGGCGATCAGATCAAATCCATGGTCGCTAATGTACGCAAGGGCTTGGACGCTGTTATCGCAACTGCGCCTCAGTTGACTAAACCTGCGCGGTGGCAAGCCCTCGTCCAATACATCATCGCGAGAATACTCGCAGCAAAACTGAAATGTCACCTTACTTCGGAGGTCGCGCCCATGGTCTCGCCTCTCATCGCAACGGGGTAACAGAGGAATTTAGGTTTAAGCATCGTGGCCTATCAAAACAGCAAGCCTCGCTTATTGCTTAACGTCAAGCGAGGCAAGCCCATACCGGCGATACCGGCAAAGACGAAATATTACAACGGTATTATAAAAGTTCTCAGTCAATCGCTGGCCGCCGCATCCACCGGAAAGCTAGGCCCGGACGATGCCGCCGCAGTCATGGCGCTATTAACCGCTCAGGCGAAACTCGTTGAACAGTCCGAAGTCATAGCACGCCTGGAAGCCATCGAGCAATGGTTAGCGAAGGGGAAGCCGTGAGTACCGCCACGAAGCGCACTCTAGCCGCCGCAGAGCAACGCATAGGCTCGACGGGCACCGTCATCAACCGCACGCCCGACGAAGCCGCCAGGCTGGCCCGCATGGGATTGAGCGGCCAGCCCGTCGCATCAATGCCAGCCAGCGACATTCGGACGCTAGGCCAGATGTTCGACGGCAACTTCCCGCCGACGATGACCGACGAAGACATTGAAGAATTCCGCCAGATCGACGCACTTTTTGAACAGGCTTGCTAATGAACACAAAATCCAGGATGCTCAACATGGAGCGCCAGCGTCAAGGCGGATGCCGACTCAAAACCCGATTCCCGTGGATGGATGATGCAGAATTCTGCACGATGCTGGGCGTTCCGCTCGACGCCACCGACGAACAACTGTGGCACGTCGTGCAGGCTGGGAACGTCGAAGACTTCGCCGCCGCTTACCGGCAAGGTGCCGCGCAGTGACCACAGTCGCCACCCGCCTTGCCCTAGCAGAAGCCAGCATGCGGGTACAGCAACCGCCCGCCGATGCGGAGCCGGAAGCACTTGCAATTGTCATTGGCCTTGATGCCCGGGTTTGACTAGGTGCAGCCCACTCGCGTTTGAAGCGCGAAAGGGGATGGTATTTTGCCACCTCCTTTGCAAAGCGGTTGATTCGTAAAGTAAGCCGAAAACGGCTTAGCCATCCCAGCTTGCTCGCGCTTCAAACGCGGCCATGTTTCAGGTATTCGATATTTTCGAGTACCTAACGAAATCAACCTGTTCATTGATGCTGTAGAGATGCGCGCAACACTAACCGGCAAACCCCCCTTTGCCCGACTGGCTTCTACGTGCATTTATTTTCTGCGCGCACGAATGACAAGCGCGCACCAGGTACAACTTCGGAATAGGCCAGGCATGCCCCGAGAACCGCATGAATAGGGGCTTGCAGGGCAGATGCTTGCAAAAAGGTTCGCGTTTCAAACGCGATCCTTTAGATGCGAACAATTCTCACTGGCGACGGATAGCAGTACAAAGAAAAACCGCCCGAAGGCGGCTTTGTTGTGGGGCTTATTTGAATATTTTTACCCAAAGCCCCGAAAAGGTAAAACTTAGCAGGTTCTAATATATTGCCGCTTAGGACTTTGGGTTATTTCACTCTCACAAGAGTCTTAGATGTTGTGATAGGTTGCCTATCATAAATCGAATCATGGTCTATTGAGAGGTTTTTGGGACATATCCATCATCTATCACTAGGGCAAGGTCTATTGATAGATCGAATCCGCCCGAGTCAGGCACAACCCATGGGTGGATCAATAGAGCCTGCACATCGGTGCGATAGTGCAGTAGCGATATACGATGGTTCGTCGGCACATGAACCAAGAAACCATTGGCTTGGCGTTCGAGATTCTCTCCTCTGTGCGATGACAAAGAAAAACCGCCCGTAGGCGGCTCTGTGTGGCTGTCCTAGCCGTCAAATCCTCGCCACCATTTGCCGATACAGCTCATGAATTTCACACGCCAGCGTTGCGCATCCGTAGAGATAGCTGTCCTGTATTCCAGCGTTGCAGCAACGGAAAGACTCCCCCTGTTCTCCAGTTGTCTGACATAGCATCGCATCGAGAAGCGCAAACCGCCCGTCGATTGCATCCTGAAGATCCATGACGGTCACGCCTTCAGCAATGACATACAGCCGGCTTGTGGCGAACGGGTAGTCAAACGGCGGCAATGGCTTTGCAGTGGGACTCATGCGGCACTCCTTTCAAGCGCCTCAAGCGTTTTTCCCACCGCATAACCCACATCGTTATGAACGCTTCCAATCATTAAAAATGCATATTGGAGCAAGCCGGGTAAAGTCTCACTGTTTAGTCGGATGCCGTGCGCAAAACCGCCGCCTGTCTTGATGTTGTGACTGTGGTGAGTGTCGTTGTGCTCAGGTGCGCGCTCAAGAGCGGCAAGGACACGGCAGGCGTCAAGCATGTGCATAACTACGGACAATTCGCTATCGGCAACGTCCCAAGCGTTTTTCAGGTCGTAGCAGGTTTCTTTGATTTTGGCGCTCATGCCGTCACCTCTTCTGCCGCCTGCATGACGCGTTGCTTGAAGTACGGAGCCATCTCCCCATCCCGTTGTTCGATACCCAGCGCCTTGCCCTTGCCAACGATGCCCGACCAGGTGGCGCGCCAATCGGCCCGTTGACCCAAAAACGTAGCGATGTAGCCGGGGTTCAACGGAGCAGGGTTGCCATCGCGTTGGCGGGCTTCCAGGGCGGCACGGGCAGCGGCTTCCAGAGCATCCAGCGTTACGCCGGACTCAATCCACTGCGCCAGCTTGGCATCACCGTGCTTGTGGGCAATCGGGTAGCCGAGTTTTTGGGAAAGCAGATTTAAAAAATCAGCAGCAATGCCGCCGGCTGAGTTATCCACAGACCGAGGTGTACCTGCTGCTGTTGAGGTGTAGACATTGCTTTTCTTAAACCTAAGATGTGCGCCCCGTTCGGCACTTTCCGCCTGCCCCGTTCGCCTTGAATCCCTTACTGTGTCTGGGTTTGCGGCGAGTGCTACCGTGCCCCGTTCCCGCCCTGTATGAAATGGACGTGACTCGGACTTTTGTGCACATGCAAGGTGAAAAACCAGCGGCCCGACAATCTCAACCAGACCATGCCGCTCTAGGCCAGCCAGCGCGCAACGCACTGCCTTCTCAGTCGGTTGCGTGCGCTGGTAACCCTGCCCCTTCGGCGTTTCGACTTCGCAATCTTCCTTCAAGGACTGATAGCTGATGCGGCGATGCTTGCCTACGGTGCAGGTGGAGAAATCCATCAGCGACCGCAAACGAAGGTACAGGCGGACGGCTAGATCGGACAGCCCGATGGTGGCGATCAACTCATCGGACGTAATGTAGACGCCGTTGCTCATGCTGGCACCCAGCCGAAAAAACTAAGGCGGTAGGCCGTGGCTGGGCCGGTAATACGACGGATGACGAGGTACAAGGCAAGGCGGGTAGAGAGTGAGGTAACGCTGATACGACGCGCTAGGGCGTGAATACGGGTGTTCATGGTTTGCTCCTTTATGAGACTGGGAACCTGTTCTTTAAGCAGGTGGGCGGGATGTTAAAGAACCGCATAAAGACGGCGAACGGTATTTCCCCGAAGGGTGTTGTATTGCCGTTCCATCCCGCCCATTAGGAGAAACCTATGGGCGTAAAAAATGCCACTGACTGACGGGGTGACATTCCGCTTTATGAGGTGTTCTTTAAGCACCGTGGCGGAAGTCTGCGCCATGAGCACAGCGTCGTCAAGGGTGTGTCGATATTTTTGTGCCCGGAAATTAGCCGGTAGCAGGCTACCCGTGACGGATTACTGGCGTTCTTCAAAACCGGAATTCCGGTTGTGGAAGAAAATCAATCACTTGCAGGCCGTTTTAGGGGTACTACATATTTTGTAGTAACCCGCTAATAGCGGGGATGTAAATTTGCAGGTGGTCGATAATTTCGACAACCTATGCCCGACATCGGAATTCCGAGGACGGCAGTGTGGTGGAGTACGGAGCGGGGCAGGTAGCGAGTTTTAATCCTACCTGGTCGGGGCAGGTGGCGGCCTACTGGCTTTCTTCAAAAATGGGAATTCCCCTAGTTAAAGAAAAACAGCGACTTGCAGGGCGTTTAGGGGATACCCGCTAATAGCGGGGAAGCTAATTTGCAGGTACTCAGGATTCCTGACTACCTATAGCCGACATCGGAATTCCGAGGACGGCAGTGTGGTGGATGACGGAGCGGTGCAGGGGGGGTAACTGGCCGTTAGCCCCTTGTCGATTTGAAACAGGGGGGTTCACCACTAGCCGAATGCAAGCACACTGCCCGGAGAGCGGAGTCACATCTATTCACACCACTTTCGGCACTCATGGAAAGCTACGCCTTTTCTCCGTATGTGCTACATTGAATATCCATCATAACAACGGAGATTCACATGATTGTTGCGGTATGCAACACAAAAGGAGGAGTCGGCAAAACAACCCTCGCGCTCAATCTTGCCGCCGTCTGCGCACTCGCAGGGGATCGCGTTTTAGCCATCGACGGGGATCGCCAAGGCAGCTTGAGCGCGGCCCTCGCTAACCGTGACGTGGTGCCTGTTATTGACGTTGCGCACCTACCCGACGGAACCGACATCATCGCCCGTGTGGATTCGGCCAAGGGCGAGTACCGGAACATCGTCATCGACGCAGGTGGACGCGACAATTCGGCGTTACGCGCCGCGTTGATGGTGGCCGATGTGGTTGTCGTTCCATTCCAGCCCCGCAGCTTCGATGTGTGGGCGCTCGACGACATGGCGATGCTGATCGGAGAAGCCCGCGCCGTCCGGGCTGTCCGCGCCATAGCCCTGCTGACGATGGGCGATCCAAGGGGGAGCGATAACGACGATGCTGGCGCAGCGATCCCGCCCACGTTCGAGCGGGTAGCCGGAATCATCGGACGGCGGAAAGCGTTTGCAGACGCAGCCTCTATCGGGAAAAGCGTTCTGGAGACGGGCAAGGATGCGAAGGCGATTGACGAGATTCGATATATATTCAACGTAGTATTTCAATAGTTAATACGGAGAAACAACATAATGTCGATAGTGCAAAAAAAAGCACCAGCAACGGTTACCGCTTTCGTTTCCGGCGCACCGGATGCCCAGGCCAAAACGATCAAGACGAGTGGGAAAAAGCAGGTAATCAGCGTCACCGTCTCTCCCGATTTACTGGCCGAGTTCGATGCTTGGGCAGCCGCCCGTTCTATGTCACGCGCCGCCGGGATTGGTTTTGCGATGCGCCTGGCGATGGATAACGCTCGCTAGGCCGTGATCGCGGACGCGCCTACTCTCCGCACCTTAACGCGCTCCGCTTCGCTTGCTTGTTTCCGGCATGGTTCGATAAAGCCGAACCACACCGGTCAAGTTCGATAGTCAAAAGCGATTTACAAAATCCCCTAAAACCCGCATTCCCGACCGCCAAGGGTTGATTGCCTTGCACCTGGCACGGCGGTATTGCCCGGTTCGAAGATCGCACGTTACGCGCCGGAAGGCGCAACCCGCTAGGCGGCATTGCCCGGACTCCCCTCTAAAGACGTTTTTGAATTCGCTTCATGGCGTACCTCTTACGCCACGCTGGCACGGTTCAGGTAGGTGTTTTTTTACGCCTCGCACGCGCGTAAACCATAGAGTGAGAAGCAAACTGTCATGAAGCCTTATTCTATAAGGGGGCTAGTTGCAGATTCTGCAACTACAGTTTAAGAATCTGCAACTAGGCGGTTGTTCATGCGTTTTTATAGTTGCAATAAATTTTTGATTTTTGCAACTGTAGAAGCTACCATGTGCCCGTCGAGTTGATAAAACGTGGTGCGAAAATGAAACTAGAGCTTAGAAAAATCGACCTCAGAAGCCCGGATTATTCACCTAATGTGAATCCTCTCCTGAACTTCAACGAGGTTCAAATAAAGTCAAAGCAGGTTCGAACGGGGTCTAGCTCATCGGTCATCAACCAAGACACAGGGGAAGTGCTTACCTCTATCGTCCACCAGACGCGAATTGTCGATCAAGAGCACTTCGTTAAGGTTTTTGCCGACGGGATACGGGCATCGTATGAGTTGAATTTAACGGGTTACCGAGTTTTCCAAGCAATATTGGACGTTTACCAAAACTCGCCGATGTCTGGCGGTTTTGTAGATTCGATTTACATCATATTTATGGATGGCGGACTGTGCGGAGCTTCCATCGGAATCAGTGAGTCGCAGTTTTATCGCGGCCTAAAGATTCTCATTTCGAAAGGTTTTTTATCCCCCAGATCGCCCAACTTGTTTTGGGTCAATCCGCATTTATTTTTTCGTGGTGACCGTGCCCTGTTTGTTACCGAGTACCGCCGCGAGAAACTACAAAAGCCACTAGGCAACCCCGCAGAGTAACCGCATCGATGGCTATTGCACATATATCCGCAAGTTGCGTATATAGTTAGCTCATGAAAGCTCTGTTCGTTGAACTGCCAGCGTTTGCCCGATACCGGGCGGATTACCTTGACGATGAAGGGCTTCGCGGCGTGCAGGTGGGGCTGCTGAAGAACCCCGAATGCGGAGACGTAATCGAAGGTACAGGTGGATTGCGAAAGCTGCGCTATGGCGATGCGAGGCGCGGCAAGGGCAAGCGAGGGGGTTTGCGGATTATCTATTACTGGTGGGCGTCCGGGCGGCAATTCTGGCTATTCACCCTCTACGACAAAGATGAGGCTGAAGATTTAAGCGCAAGCGAAAAGAAGCTACTCAAGGATATGCTCAAGGCTGAATTGGAGGCTAGAAAATGAAAAAAAGGAACCTATTTGCAGATATTTCCGAAGGGTTCGTTGCGTTGGCCGATGGTCGTGCAGGACGGCTGACATTGCGCACAGTCGAAGTGGAAATTAAGCAGGCCGTGGAGATTAGCGCATCTGACCTGCTGGCGTTGCGCGAACGCCTTCGCTTGTCGCGCCCGATTCTGGCCGCTTATCTCAGAACCAATCCCCGTACATTGGAGAATTGGGAGCAGGGAAGAGCCAAGCCGAATGCGCAGGCGGCCCTGCTGATTCGCCTGGTAGAGAAATACCCAGATACCGTTGAACGGATAGCTGCCCTGGAGGCAGCGTAGAGTCGCCGCCCCGGTTTCTCGCATCGCCGCCTAAATGCCTCGCCGAACACTACATTTAGTCGCCAGTCCAACAAAGAACACCGCATGCGGTGAAAAAAGAATCGTTCAACGATACTTCGTCATACAAGCCGCCATCTGGTAACATTGCTAATTGTATGACGCTGTAAACGGGAGAAGCCCAAGTTCTTGGAGGAACTAGGGCTTCTTGAAACTAAATTTGTCGTAGCAGACAGTTTTGAAAGGCGCGCAGAACGCCCAGTCGGATACTAGCCTAAAAAAAGCCCGCAAGTAAAGATCGTCACGTCCTTTGCTCGGGTGATTTCCTGGTCCGTATTGGCTTTTGCACGCCTGTCACACGTCTGTAAAATCCCGAAAGGATTTTGCAATGATAGGCATCACGCACCTGAGCGCCGATGGCGTTCAACTCAAAACAGCCTCCGAAGCCGCTCGCCACCTCGACCGCTCAATGGTCACGCTCGCAGCTTGGCGCGGTAACAAATCCCACCCCTTGCCGTTCCTGAAACAAGGCAATCACGTTTTTTATCGCGTGCCTGACCTTGACGCGTTCGTCGCTGCCCGTGTCCAGACTGGCGAGGCGACGTAATGGATACCTCGCACAAAAATGGAAAGAGCCGCCTGGACACCCTCCAGACGACTCTCGAAAGCAAAAACACGGTAGCGCATTCTGACATAGGCGACCGTTTACAGGAAGCGGAAATTGACCCGTTTCTGGGCTGGCACGCGTTGGCCGCTGGCGTGAAGGCTTCGAAGCTGCGTCAGATGAAACGCGGATGGCAGCGGAAGGGGGGCCGGTAATGGACAGCTCGACAGCATCAAGCAACACATCACACACGCCTGTTTCACCGGATTTTTCCCAACCGTACACGCGAGAAGTGGAAATTACTATGGATAGCGAATCCATCCCGCTGGCCGAAGAAAAAAACGTCGACGAAGTGCTGACAGTTTTCGCAACCGACCGGTTAGAAACCGGGGAAACCGGTGAAACCGGTGTTTTTGCGAATCTGACCAATGCGGAATTCCTCGCGGAAGTCTTCTTTGCCGTACCAGAAGGGGCATCACCCGCCGTTTGTTCAATGCCGGGAGACCCCGAAAACAAGAAAACGCAAAACTTCAAGGCCACGGCCCTAGCGTCTATATCCGGGAATGCCAGGGTTAGCCTCCAAACACTCAACAACTATTTGGGAGTGGCGAGCTTTTACCCCAGAGAAGACGGTTCTTTCAGAGCACGGAAGGATTCTTTTGCGGCCTGCCATTTTTTAATGTTGGACGATCTTGGCTCCAAAGCATCAATGGATCGCCTTGGCGATGTTGAACTCTCATGGCTAATCGAGACCAGTCCCGGCAATCACCAAGGCGGGATCATTTTCGACGAGCCGATTACCGATAGAAATCTAGCAACCCGGTTGCTCACCGCGATTATTTCGGCGGGTTTGTGCGACCCAGGAAGTCAACAGGCGTTAAGTAAATGGGCGCGGTTGCCAGTAGCGATCAACGGCAAGACAAAGCATACCCGCGAAGATGGCACACCATTTCAGTGTCGCCTGATCGAGTGGCGACCTGATAGGCGTTATGCCCCGCAAGAGCTTGTAGACCGGTTGCAATTGGAACTCGCCCCTGCTGGCCGCCCTAAGAAAGAAAAAAGGAAGACGGACAGCCCCTCTGACCAAGGCGCGGCCCCTGCACAGAATACCGATTTTGCCATTGAGGAAGTTCTAAAACCGAGAGCGGCAGAGAATCCGGTACTGACGGCACTCAAGCTGCGACAGCTCTATAAAACGCCGCTTGGGGGCGGAAAACATGACGTAACGTGCCCTTGGGTACATGAGCACACCGACGCCATTGATGATCGAGCCGCCTATTGGGAACCCGACGAATTCTTTTCCCATGGTGGATTTTGCTGCCAGCACAAACATCGTGACAAATACCATTTGCGGCAGTTGATTGAGTTCTTGGGCGTACAGATCAACGATGCACGCCATAAGCCGACCATCCGAATTTACGCCGGAGAGCTTCACGGCGTCGTCGATGCGGCTGAAAAAGAACTGGCTGATCGTGGCCGGCACTACCAAAGTGGGGGCTTGATCGTTTCGGTATCTACTGACCCGGTAACGGGTGACCCCGCTATTTGTCCCACCAGCGCACCGGCATTGACGCGAGAACTTTCTGTAGCCGTGACCTGGGAACGGTTTGACGGACGCGCCGGAGCATGGACACGCTCAGACCCGCCCACCCGGCACGTTGCGATTCTGTACGACTCCCAGCAATTCCGCCACCTCTCCCCGCTAGCCGGTGTTGTTCGTCAGCCCTATTTCCGGGAGCAGGACGGCGTTTTGATCAACGAACCCGGTTACGACAAAGTTTCACAACGCTTTGGTGTTTTCGATGCGCGTCAGTTCGTTATCCCTGACCCGACACCGGAGGCGGCAAAGGCGGCGCTGGCTTTGCTTGAGGATTTGCTGAAAGAGTTCCACTTTGTGACGGACAGCGACAAAGCCGCCGCACTATCAGCGATTTTTACCGCCGTGGTGCGTCCAACGCTACCGCAAGCCCCAGGTTTTCATGCGAGAGCGCCCATTTTTGGCAGCGGCAAGACCTATCTGTGTGAGCTGATTGGTGCTTTTGCTGGCCCAGCACTCAAC
>Ga0194063_10001651_pt1 | contig 14328 bp, 14 predicted proteins | sample SepL3720m_MetaG_FD_155459 | JGI IMG/M metagenome (GOLD analysis project Ga0194063, IMG submission 155459) | Anoxic zone freshwater microbial communities from boreal shield lake in IISD Experimental Lakes Area, Ontario, Canada - Sep2016-L373-20m | ecosystem: Environmental > Aquatic > Freshwater... | reverse complement strand
GCTGCTGGCGGGCCAGCAGCCCCTGGCCAGTCCCCGAGTGATCAGACCCAAACCGCCATTGTTGCGTCTGCAGCAGCGGCCGCTGCTGCAGACGCAACAATGGCGGTTGCCGCCGAGCCGCTGCGGGCCGTGATCAGCGTCAACCATCCCCTGCGTCACCGGGGCATGACCTTGTATCAGGCGGACTGGGCTCTGGCAGCGGTCAACATCCAGCTGGGACGCAGCCCCGTGTTGCAGTTGCCGCTGCAGACCTATCCCGAACTGGGTGAGCAGGTCTGGGGATTGGTGCTGCCGACCCGCCCCGATGGCAGCGAGCCTGTGTTTCTGAGCCTGCGCAGCGAACAGGGACCGGCGGAGATCTTTGGCCCCGATGGTGAGCTGCTGGCCCAGATTCAGCCCGGTGGCGAGGCGGTGGAGGTGCGCAGCCTGCCGATCCGAGTGCTCTCCGTGCTGCCGGCGAGCGGCATCCTGCTCAAGCGAGACCCAGGCGTGCCACTGGTGTACAGCGGCTTTGCGATCGCCCTGCTCGGCGGCGGACTCAGCCTGGTGGCCACCCGCCAGCTGTGGGCCATCAGCGAAGCCGAGGCCGGCCGCCTGCACGTGGCCGGCCTCTGCAATCGAGACCTCACAGCCTTCGCCGCCGAACTCCCGGCCCTGCTCGGCCGGGTGACGGCGACTCCAGCCCCGCAGCAGGCCTGAGCGGAGGGCTTCGGCAAGGTCACCTTGCCTTCCTCCTTCTCCATGCTTTGCGGCAGCCAGAAGCTCAGCAGGGCTGGCGCTGGCCATGGCTGACCCGAACCAGGGTGTGGACGTTGCCACGGGGATTGAAATCGGCCACCAGCTCCATCCAGAGCGGTTCACAGGCGGTCACGAAGTCGTCGAGGATCAGGTTGGCGACCTCCTCGTGGGAGATGGTGCGTTCCCGGTAGCCATTCACATAGAGCTTCAGCGCCTTGAGCTCCAGCACCCGGGGGCCCGGCTGGTAGAGCAATCGCAGCACGGCGAAATCGGGATAGCCGGAGAACGGGCACTTGCAGGTGAACTCCGGCAGCTCGATCGACACCTCATAGGCACGGCCGGGGCGAGGGTTGTCGAAGCAGATCAGTTCGGCCTCGGCGATCGTCCGCTCGCCGTAGCTCGGCGACTGGGTGCGTTCGCCCGGATCAGTGGCACCAAAGACCATGGACTGGCGGCAGGTTCGCAGGGTTTGAACGTACTGGATCCCGGCGAGGCCGCAGCAGTCGTAGCCATCGTTACGACAGCGGCCGCTGGACTCGGGCCTAATGACAGGGTCTCCAGCCAGCCCCCAGGGATGTCTGCGAGACTGTGCCGGCGGACTGGAACGGCCCAACCGACCCAGCCAAGCCGGCCCCAGCCAACCGGAGTTCAGCAGCTCAGGCCCCAGCACGACTGACTTCAGGACAACGGATCGTCAGCAACCCTGATGATCAACAATCCTGAGGTCCAATCCGTCTGATTCCAACCAGATCGTGTCAGCGAACCTGACCCGGCCCAGGGGGATCAGCAGGAATCAGCCGAGCTGGATGCGCCATGCTGAACCGTCTGAACCCCTGCAAACCGAGCCAGCCAAACTGGCCAAGCCAGGCAGACTGGATCGGTGCCACGGGTTCGACCCCTCTCAATCGGCTACCGGCGCCCCCTGCCGACGCCATCATCCGTCAGGATCCATTTCAGAGCTCACCTTGCCCCCCGCCGCATCCATGAAGAAAATCGAGGCCATCATCCGTCCGTTCAAACTTGAGGACGTCAAGATCGCGCTCGTGAATGCAGGCATCGTCGGCATGACGGTGAGCGAAGTGCGCGGCTTTGGGCGCCAGAAGGGCCAGGTGGAGCGCTACCGGGGTTCGGAATTCACCGTCGAGTTCCTGCAAAAGCTCAAACTTGAGATCGTCGTCGATGACGATCGCATCGACACGGTGGTGAACGCCATTCAGGACGCCGCCCGCACCGGCGAGATCGGCGACGGCAAGATCTTCATCAGCACGATCGATTCCGTCATCCGCATCCGCACCGGCGATCGCGACAGCAGCGCCATCTGAACCGGGCGCGGCGACCGATCACGACGACCCTCCGTGTCGATTCCCCTCGCTCAGACCACCGGGGGCTGAGTGGGATCCCTGTCATGGAAGCCTCCGTTTGGCAGCCTCCGCATCCCATGCGGTGACCGCCACAACGGCGCCCCAGGGCCGGCGTTGCCTCCGCTTGAACAGCCGGCCGGTTCAACGTCCGTTCAGGGTACGCCGCACCAGATCGCGAATGCTGGTTATATCCACAGGCCCCCTGACCGGGACCGTCTCACCCTGCTCACCGCAGGACGGCATCTCATCGCTGGGGCTGGCTTCAGCTGATCGTGCTTCGGCGGCTGGAGCTGCGCCGCAGGCCGCTGCCGCACGGCCTGCGGCCGATTCAGCAGCGCCGCGGTCATCGCCAGCGGTGGCAGTGGCGGCTCTGTCACCTGGAAACTCCGATCCAGTGGTGGCAAGGGGCCGGCGCAGCCAGAGCAGGTATTCATGGTTGCCGGCCGGGCCGGTGAGCGGCGAGGCGACCAGACCGGCCGCCTGCCAGCCCTGGGACAACGCCGCCGCCAGCACCGTCTCAATCGCATCGACGTGCGCGGCCGGATCGCGCACCACGCCTCCCTTGCCCACCCGGGCCCTCCCCACCTCGAACTGGGGTTTGACCAGCAGCAGAGCTTCGACGCCGCTGCCGGCAGGCTCTGGGCCGTCGAGCGCGGCGATCGCCGGCCGCAGCAAGGCCCCCAGGGCCGGCAGCACCCGGGTGAGGGAAATAAAGGAGACATCGGCGACGGCCAGATCCGGCCAGGGATCCTCAGGGCCATAGAGATCGTCGGGGCTGAGATGGCGCAGGTTGGTGCGCTCCCGCAACACCACTCGGGGATCGGTGCGCAGACTCCAGGCCGTCTGGCCATAGCCCACATCGATGCCATAGACGCGGCTGGCCCCGTGCTGCAGCAGGCAGTCGGTGAAGCCGCCGGTGGAGATGCCGCCATCGAGGCAGACGCGCCCGGCGACCTGTATCGGCAGTTGCTCCAGAGCCGCCACCAGCTTTTCACCGCCGCGGGAGACGAAGCGGGGCGGCTGCTCCACCTGGAGCTCCAGCTCAGCGGCCACATCGACGCCGGGCTTGTCCAGCACCCGATCGCCGCTGCGCACCCGGCCGCTGCGAATCAGTTGCTGGGCCTGCTGGCGGCTGACGGCGAGCCCCCGGGCAACCAGTTCAAGATCGAGCCGCTGCCTGCGGGCCATGGGAGTTGTCCCGTCCTGGCCGGATCGGCCTGGTGTTGGTTCCGTTATGGAACCACACCGGAAACGGAACAAAATCCAAGGCTGAACCCCGTTGCAACGGAACCACCAGAGGATGGCCGCAGCCGCAGGTGAGAGCCGTCCATGGGCCCATCCCGATCCAGCACCCGGAGCGTCGTGGAGACAGCCGCGAGCAGTCGCAACCACAGCTGCAGCCGCAGCAGCCTCAGCCATCGCCATGGACCTCGGGCCACCGATGTGTTCGAGCTGCTCAGGCCAGGCAGCTTTGTACGGCTCCTCAACCAGCCCGACGACCTGCCCCCCTTCCAGTTGATCCAGTGCCGCGGCGGTCGCTGCTGGGTGCGCCAGCAGAGCTGGGGCCACCTGGTGCAGTGGGAAGTCGCCCATCGCCAGCTAACCCGGGTCGCCTGAGCAGCCCGTCACCTGAGCACGCCTGGCCGGAGGGTCGGCTGCTCAGGTCTGGCCTGAAGGTCGCCCGATAGGTTGGGGGAGCTGTTGCCACGCGCTGGCCCTTGATCGAGCGTTACACCCTGCCCGAGATGGGCGGCCTCTGGAGTGAAGAAGCCAAATTCCAGAGCTGGCTGGATGTGGAGATCGCCGCCACCGCCGCCCAGTGCGAACTGGGCCGGGTGCCTCCCGAAGCACTCGCCACGATTCGTGAGAAGGCCGCCTTCGAGGTGAGTCGGATCCTGGAGATCGAGGCCGAGGTGCGTCACGACGTGATCGCCTTCCTGACCAACGTCAACGAACACGTCGGCGACGCCGGGCGCTACATCCACGTCGGCATGACCAGCTCCGACGTGCTCGACACCGGCCTGGCGCTGCAGCTGAAGCGCTCGGTGGCCGTGCTGCGCACCGAACTGGACCTGTTGGCTGAGGCCCTGCGGCAGCTGGCCCGGGCCCACAAGGACACGGTGATGATCGGCCGCTCCCACGCCATCCACGGCGAACCGATCACCTTCGGTTTCAAGGTGGCCGGCTGGCTGGCCGAAACCGAACGCAACCGCGAGCGCCTGGAACGCCTGGCGCGGGTGGTGTCCGTCGGTCAGATCAGCGGCGCCATGGGCACCTATGCCAACACCGACCCCGAGGTGGAGGCGATCACCTGCCGCCTGCTGGGCCTGGAGCCCGATGCCGCCAGCACCCAGGTGATCTGCCGCGATCGCCACGCTGAATACGTGCAGACCCTGGCCCTGGTCGGCGCCTCCCTGGAGCGCTTCTCGACCGAGATCCGCAACCTGCAGCGCACCGATGTACTGGAGGTGGAGGAGAACTTCGCCAAGGGTCAGAAGGGCAGCTCGGCCATGCCCCACAAGCGCAATCCGATCCGCAGCGAGCGCATCTCCGGCCTGGCCCGGGTGCTGCGCAGCTACACCGTGGCCGCCCTGGAGAACGTCGCCCTCTGGCACGAACGGGACATCAGCCACAGCTCGGTGGAGCGGATGATGCTGCCGGACTGCTCGGTCACGCTGCACTTCATGCTGCGGGAGATGACCGAGGTGGTGAAGGGATTGGGGGTCTACCCCGAAAACATGAGCCGCAATCTCAACGTCTACGGCGGCGTCGTGTTCAGCCAGCGGGTGCTGCTGGCCCTGGTGGAGAGCGGCCTCAGCCGCGAAGACGCCTACCGCATCGTGCAGAGCCACGCCCACAGCGCCTGGAACCGTGAGGGCGGCGACTTCCGCGCCAATCTCGAAAACGATGCCGAAGTCAGCCTGCGGTTGCCGGCCGAACAGCTGGCGGAGTGCTTCTCCACCGACCTGCACCGGGCCCATCTGGATGTGATCTGGCAGCGCCTGGGGATCTGAAGCCCGGCGACCGGGCTGGCCCGGCTACTTGTGCACGATCAGCTCGATGCGGATCTCCTCGATCAGGTTGTTGTAGATCTCGGCGAAATCTTCGAGGCGATCACCCGGGGCCAGCAGGCCCTTGGCCTCCAGCAACTGGCGGGTGCGGGCATCGGCCACATACTGCACCGAGGCCAGCGCAAAATCCACGTTCAGGATGTGGGCCCAGGGGGTCATCGGCGAGGACACCGCCGCCGCCTGATCACACTCGGCCCGCGAGAACATCGACAGCGTCTGCGGCGTGATCCGGCGCACATGGCTGGGATCGGTGCGGAAGTGCAGGTGCAGCGGGTGAGGCACGTTGATGCGGATCAGGGCGCCGTCGGCGCAGACCCGGTACAGCTCCGTCATCACCGCCAGGAAGGTGTCGGTGCTGGCCCCGAGGTGCTCGAGCACATGGTTGAGCAGCACCTCCTCGGCACCGCCGCTGGGCAGATCCCAGGGGGTGCGCTCCAGATCGATCACCCGGTCGGGCGCAAAGCTGGCCACCGAATCGATGTTCAGATAGCCGGCGATCGGCCGCGGCCCGCAGCCCAGATTCAGCTTCATCGCCACAGCCACCGGAGCCACCAGGTGGGATCCTAGGGACCATGCCCTGGACCCCCTACGCCGACAGCATCGAGGCGGTGCTCAGCATCACCGGCCTGCTGCTGATCGTCGCCCTGGTGCTCAGGCCGCCGGCGGCCGGATCAGGGCCGGACCCGGATCGGCGCCGCCCGCCCGGGCCGAACCCGCCAGCAGATCCTCGATCTCGCAGACCGGAAAGCGATTGATCGCCTTGAGGGCCTTGCGCGAGTTGGTGCGCAGCTGCTCGCTGATCGCCTCGCCGTAGGGCACCTGGGCCAGCAGATCGACGGTGCGGCGCAGGATCCGCACCACATCGCCCTCATCGAGGGAGGTGTTGGCGATCAGATCGCTCCAGCTCGCTCCCTTGGCCCAGGCATGGACCAGGCCGGTGAGTTCCAGCTCCCACCACACCGGCACCACCACCGAGCGCCGCTCCTGCTGGCGCTGCAGCTCGCGTCGCAGGCCGCGCAGATCATGCAGGGCCTCCTCCACCAACGGCGGCGGCGGCCAGCCGCACCAGAGATCGGGTCGATTCACTTCGGTGGAGATCGCCTCCAGCACGGCGGCCAGTTCGGCCGGATCGAGGCCATCGAGATGGCCGCTCATCAGAGCCAGACCCAGCCAGAGCTCGTTGTCACCACGCAGGGAGGCGACGGTGCGTCCGACTTCGGTGGGCTGCAGGCCATCCTCACCGTCCATGGCGCCGAAGAAGCCGAGGATCTCGATCAGGTGCAGGAAGGTATCCCAGTGGCGATTGGCCCGGTGATGCAGGAGGCGCCGACGTTCGTCGATTTCCAGCTCCAGCTCCGACCTGCGGCGGCGGTGCTTCTTGAGCTGCTTGCGATCGCCGAAGCGATGGGCCGCATGCAGCTCCAGCTCCTCTTCCAGCTGCTGCACCAGCTCGGCCTGGTGCAGCACCTCGCCGGCCAGGTCATAGCGGGGGGTGTGCATGTCGTGGCGGCGGGCCATGGAGGCCACGGCCAGGGCCAGGCCGCCGCTGACGTTGTTGCCGTGGCGGAGTTCGCCGGGGTGGTGCATGTCAGGAGGATCGAGCTGCTCAACATGCAGACAGCTGAGTTCGGCATGCAGGCTGACCACCGCCGCACAGGGGAGCAGGATCCAGACGTTCTCGTCGGTGAGGCAGAGCAGCAGCGGGAACTGGCCAGGGCCGGCCAGCTTGGCGACGATCACCGCCGGGGTCACCCTGCCTTTCAGCTGGGGAGCCTTGACGCTCACCAGGGTGCCTTCGCTAGCGAACTGCAGGGCCAGGGTGAGCTCGTGGGCCAACGTCTCCTCGGCCTGCTGCTGCAGAATCCGCAGCAGGCGGCGCTCCTCGAGCAGGCGGCCGCGTTGCTTTTCGTAGTCCTCGAAGTCATCCCAGGGCACATCGGCATCGCCGGCGGCCAGCAGCTCCAGCTGGCCGGCGAGTTCGGCGATGCGGGCCTCGTCCTCGGCCAGGTCCAGGCTCGCCAGATAGCGGCCGAAGCTGCGATCCACCAGCTCGCGGGCCTTGGCCAGGTCGTAGCGCTGCAGCAGGTTCAGCACCATGCCGTAGCTGGGGGTGAACTGGCTCACGAGCGGATCGGCGGGGCTGGTGGCGAGAGCTCCGGCCTCACGCACGCCTTCAAAACGGCTCTGCACCGTCACCACATAGCCCTGGGTATCCAGGCCCCGCCGGCCGGCCCGACCCGCCATCTGCAGGAATTCGCTGCCCATCAGCGGCCTGTGGCCCCGCTCGGTGCGCTTGGAGAGCGCCGAGATCACCGTGGTGCGGGCGGGCATGTTGATGCCGGCGGCCAGGGTTTCGGTGGCGAACACCACCTTGATCAAGCCCTGCTGAAACAGCTCCTCGATCAGTTCCTTCCAGGCCGGCAACACACCGGCATGGTGGGCGGCGATGCCGCGCAGCAGGGCATCGGCGTGGCCGCCATCGCGCACCGCCTCGGGGGCCGCCGCCACGTAGGCATCAAGACGGGCGCGGATGCGGGCCTGCTCCTCAGGGTTGACCAGGCACACCTTGCCGAGATCGCGCAGCGACTTGTCACAGCCGCGGCGGCTGAAGATGAAGTAAATGGCCGGCAGCATCTGCCGCTCCGCCATCTGGGCCACCACGAAACCGATCGGTGGCGCCTCCGGCTGGGGCGGCCGCACCTCCTTGGGGCCCTTGCGGCGGGTGGTTTTTGGAGGCCGCCAGACTTTGCAATTGGCATGCAGCGCCGTGCCTTCGTCGTTCAGCAGCGGATGGAGTCCCTTGGCACTGCAGAAACTGAACGCCAGGGGCACGGGCCGGAAATCGCTGTGCACCAGCCGGGTGGGGCCATGCACCTTCTCGATCCAGTCGGTGAGCTGACCGGCGTTGGCCACCGTGGCCGAGAGGGCCACCAGCTGCACCCGACTCGGGCAGTGGATGATCGATTCCTCCCAGACGGTGCCGCGCTGGGAATCGTTCATGTAGTGGCACTCGTCGAGCACCACAGCCTCGACATCGGCCAGGGGATCGTCGCCTTCGCGATCGATCTCCGCATAGAGCATGTTGCGGAAGATCTCGGTGGTCATCACCACGATCCGGGCCTCGCGGTTGAGGCTCAGATCACCGGTGAGCAAGCCGACATTGTGGTCACCGAACTGGTGGCGGAAATCGCGCAGCTTCTGGTTGGAGAGGGCCTTGAGCGGCGTGGTGTAAAAAACTTTCTGGCCATGGGCCAGGGCCCGGTGAATGGCGTACTCGCCCACCAGGGTCTTGCCCGAACCGGTGGGGGCACTCACCACCACCGAATGGCCCTGGTTCAGGGCGTCAATCGCTTCGTGCTGGAAAGGATCGAGCGGAAAGGGGAAGAGCTCGCCCAGGGGCGGCACGGAGCCGGTGGTGGGGCGGTCGGGCATGTCCTGATCCTATGGGGTGGGGGCTGACCGATGAGGTGTCGGCGGCCCGGGTCAGGGGCTCAGGCCTGAAGCAAGGGGGGCGGCGCTCCTCAACCGCGGCACGCCACCACGATCGATCAGCGGCCTCCATCGCGACAACGGGCGTGACCGCGCCAGGCGCAGCCAAACCGCGCAGAACCCGCCAGCGCTGATCTGCCCGGCAGTGACGAACCGGAGCTTGCCGACAGAAAACCTCACCGAGCAGAAGAACTCAGTCCTCTTCCACCAGCGCCTCGACTCGCCCCGTGTTGACAGCTTCCACCAGGGCGGCGTGATCGCGAACGGTCTGATCGGCATAGGCCAGAGCGAATTGGCCCAGGGCCCGATCGAACTTGTCGCCCTTGCCGAGATAGCCGCTGATCCTGGCTCCGTCCCCGGACTTGGCGTGGGCGCGGGCCAGGGTCCAGCCGCAGTATTCGCTGTAGCGCGAGAGCTGAACAGCGGTAATCCCTTCGATCGGGAAAGCCATCTTCATATCGCGCAACTGGCGCACATAAAAATCACGGCCCCGGCGCCCGCGCACCCAGCCTAGAAAGATGTCACTGGAGGACTGGGTCAGCCGTTGTCCCATGACGACCCGCTGGCCCTGATTGTCATAGTGACTCGGCTCGGTGTAGGGCTCAAGCACGGAACGCCGGACTTCCTTGACTTGCAGAATCAGCGGATGGTTGTCCTCCGAGAAGAACAGTCCGATCAGACAGCGGGTGCCGACACTGCCGATGCCGACCACCTTGAGGGCCGCATCTTCAAAGCGATAGCGATCAAACAGAACCCGGCGCTCATCGGACAGCGTCTGGCGGTAGTCCTCCAACCCCTCCTGAAAGATGGCGTCGAAATCTTCGGTCGCCGGATGGTACAGAACCGGTGGTTGATCGAGAATGCGCGGTCGACCGCCGACGCTGGTGACAATCCTGGGGAAGAGATTGTCGAGAACCCGCCCGCGGGCCTTGCGGGCCATCGCCTCACGGCGCTCCTTGGCCTTGGCATCGGGAGCCATGGCAATGATGCTCTCCATGTCGAGGCGGTTGTACCAGACCTCCAGCGGACTCATGTGCGAATACTCGCGCAGATGCTGGCGATAGGAGCGCACGCAATCGCGAACGGCCGCCTCGGACTCCTCATCGTCGAGATCATTCTCGCGACCGGCGACGACCACACTGGTGACCAGACGCTTGAGATCCCATTCCCAGGGAGCTGGGTGGGTTTCATCAAAATCGTTGAGATCAAAAACCAGGTTGCGCTCGGGGGTGGCAAACAGACCGAAGTTCAGCAGATGGCAGTCACCGCAGGCCTGCACCTGGACGCCGATGCTGGGGGTGGTCGCCAGGTCATGGGCCATCAGGGGCGGCGGAACCGCGCAGAAAGGTGAAGGGACTGCGGAGCATGCGCCCGTAGCGAATCGGGATCAACTCGGGCAGCCGATCATGATTGGAGTCTTCCAGGACAGCAATTGGATCGCGACGATCACTGCGGGGCTGCCAGAGCGCATGCTGTTCACGGGGGATCTGCTGCCGCAGGGATTTACCGATCGCAATCCGTTCTGCTCTGGCCCGGAATTGAGGTTGCGAAGCGCCGCGAAGGTTGGTCTGCGGTTGATCGTTCATCGTGAATCCCCTCGTGATGGAGCCTAGGGATGGCGGCATCCCCTGGACTGGCGGCTTCCCAACAGTCTGAGGCCTTGGAGCCGTCAGAGCATCAGGCAGGAGCTCGCTTGCCGGAATCCCCTGGGCTGATCGGCGCCGATCAGAGCCCCTGGAGTTGCCCTACCGCAATCCTCTCCGGCTGAAGGACAGCCAGGGGCGTTGCTCCTGGAAGTGAAGGCGGTGCTGATGTACTGAATACGACCTGATGGGGCCTGCTTGACCAATCTCTTCACCTCCCGAAATGATACAAATCATTCGAGGCTCAGGTGCCCGGTTCTGACCGGACCTTGAAAGGATGCTGAAGATGGATTCTTGCGGGCAGGTTCCGGTGGCAAACACTCAGCTCTGCCGCCACTGCCCGCATCACAGCCCCGAACGGGATGAACCATGACCTTGCAGCCATTGGCGATCAGCAGCTGGGTGCTTTCTGAATACCTTGGCCATGCCCAGGGCCTTCAAGGCATCGGCAAGCCCAATGCGCTCACCTGCCACCAGAACCGCTGCACTCGCCCATGGTCGAGCGTCCAACCGGCAAGACTGAGGCCGAGCGCAAACCAGCCGTCGCCGCCTGTGCAGATGCAGTCCAGGTGCCCAATGCTGGTGCAAAGCCTGAGCTCATCCATGCCCAAGCCAGTTCCTCAAGGCCTTCGGCCCCGCTGGCGTCGGCCCCCGTCAGGATGTGGCCGATGCGGCTCAAGTCCAGTCGAATCCCCAAGGCTTCCCAGCCATCGGTCACGCTCTCTGCCTGCTTGGGCCACTGGGCTCCTCTGCGCGGCTTGAGCTGGTTCAGATGTTGGAGTTCTGGCCAAGGGGTTCAGCCGATGTTCATCTGTTGCGCCGAAACTCGAACGGTGCAAGTCGCAGAATCTGGCCGGTGAGCTGAACGATTCTGTACGGGATCGTTGTCCCGTTCGCGCTGATCCGAAGGATCGGCTCATCGCTGTCATCAATTGTCCAGTGGCACGGCTTGAAATGATGGGCATCGTCGGGCGACAAAACGTAGATTTCACAAGTTCCATTCGCAGCGAACTTGTAGGCCATCCTGAATCGGCTCGGCGGGAACTTCCTCGACGCGGCGGGGCGGAAGATCTGCATTGTGCTGCCCGGTTGCTCCTCCTCACCGGCGTGAACCCAGTGCTGAACCAAATCGTGGCTGTCCATGGCGAGGTGGGTGTGAGCTGGCTTCATGTCCACCACCTGCGCCGTCGCCGGTGCGGCGATCAGAGCCTGTCTGCCCAGGCAGGACCAGAGCCCCAGGATTGCCAAGGAGCACAACACAGCTCTGTTCATGATGAAATGGCTCTCCCTCCACCCTGCCTGACATTAACCATTGCCTCCCATGGTTGTTGCCGCAGTACCCAAGCGTCGGTGTAATTCCATCCTCATGGGTCCACGGTTCACTTGGAGCGCATCGTCCTACTAATCCAGATACCAGGCCTTTCAAGTCGATTTGCTCACTCCTTTAAAGCATCTTGGTGCCGATCAAGCAGGGATGTGCTCGCTGAAGTTGAGGCCACTCCCGGCAGGAATACCGCTTCGATAAGGGATCTGACTGACAGCTTTGATTGGCTATTGACGGCTGCCAGCGCTGAGGAAAAGCCAGGCGCTTGTAGCGGCAACGGCGACACAGGGCAGAAGAACGATGACTTCGCCAGCGCTACGAGTTGACGAGAGGAGGAAGACCACAATGAAGCTGGCAGCGGCGAGAAGGCCCAGGCAAAGCGAACTTGCTCTTTGCAATCTCGGCACAAAACCCGTCGCAACCAGGCAAATCCAAAGAATGGCACCAGCGTAGATCCCCCAAAGGGCGAACCAGTTGGCGTGGAACAGAGCAACGTCAACAAGGGCGAACAGGCCCTTTGTCCTTGCCAGCTCTCCGATGAAAAGGAAGAACAGTGCCAGAGCGACGTAGGGCAGGACAACAACGGCGCCAATGGTATGGAACAGGGCTTTCATAGGATCCTGTCTGATGCTTGCCATCAGCAGCCAGTATGGCGCCAATTCCCCTGATCAGACAGCTGTAGTGGCAGCTTGGGTGTATCGCGATGCTAGCCAGCCTCTTCATCAAAGTAATCGCCGTCAATCTTTGGAATACGAACAGTTCTTGAGCTGATCCCGACCTCATGCTCAATCATCAGCGATGTGAGCCGATTCCCATCAACCAGGACAATGCCCTCGACTGACAGCGCAAAGTCCATTGCTTGGGCCGTGAATGAACTTGTAGCGATAAAGACACCCTTCCTGGCCTTGTGCCCCGCAAGCGCACCATAAAAAGCCTGGAGCTCAGGCCTGCCGACTGTATTTTGCCAGCGCTTTGCCTGTACATACACTTTTTCCAGGCCTAGCCTATCCAGAGAGATGATGCCATCGATACCGGCATCTCCAGATCCGCCAACGCGCTGAAGATCTTCGCGAGTTGCGCCATAGCCCATTCGATGCAAGAGATCAAGAACTATTGATTCAAAGAATGTCGGCGAGACCTTGCCAAGGGCTTCGATCAGATCTGACTGAGCCCACTGTCTCAGCTCCTTGAGCGCCTGGCCGAGGCGATCATCTGGACTGGAAATCTTACTTTCTTGAATGGGAAGCGATGACTTCGTGTCGCCAGAACCTGTATCATCGCCAATCGCTTTTCTAAGCCTTATTCCAACGTAGCCCATGGCAAGCTCGGTGGAAAGTTGTACTGGAAATGGCTGAGGGTGATCCACTATGAATTTGAGGCCCTCTTCTGTGATCTGCCATGTACCCCTTCTTGGACTACTGGAAAAGCCAGCTCGCTTCAAGCGATCGTGTGCCCATCCAGCTCTATTCTTGTACACGAGTTGCGAACCACTCGGCAAAAGCTCGTTCCGATCTTGCTCTGACACCCCCAAAGAATCGGCCGCAGCGAAATGAGCCTCTTTGGCGGCTACCCCTGCAGGATGGAGGGCCAGAAACCTCAGAACTGGCTCTATGAATTGGTCGTACGTGGGCACAGCCATCTCCCAACCCTAGTCGTGGAGTTATGGGTCTGCCAACATTGCTGGCAACCAGCCAGGCGAAGACAGATCCCGTTGACCAGCGGGTTAAGCCGCAGGTGAGTTTTGCGGAAACCGGGGAATATCTCCAGAATAGGCAATCCAGCTTTTCTTGATTACACCGAAACCTCCGCGACCCTCAGGGCCCGCTCTGGGCAGGGCACACAGCGGCAGTCCGCATGGGCGATCCGCTCGCTCATCGACACCATCTCAAGGCGCCTGTTCAAGCGGAAGCAGTAGCCGCCGAGCCACCTCACCTTGGTCCTCCGTGCCGTGCCGACGCAGAAACTCCGGCAGGGAAAGACCTGTCTGAACCCGGAGGCCGTTGCGCGGCCTTGGAGCTACTGGCATCCAGGTGCCACCGCAGGCGCCGGGGCCGCCCGGTGCGGTGCGCGCTGGGTCATCAGGTTCAGCCATGGCTTCGGTGCCGCTCCTGGTCGGATCAGCTCGGCCGGCCCCCACGCCATTCCAGACTTTGCGGTGTTCCTGACCCCAGGACGCCCTGATCCCCTCTCCTTCTGCCTGCGTCTCCGGCGCCTTGCCCACGGCTGAAGCCGCTGCACCGCTCTGGCGCCTGCAGTTGCTTGCTGGTCTCGAGGCCCTGCCCGCCGCTCGCCTGCGCCGACTGCGCAGCCTTGAGCCTGCAGCCAGCGCCCAGCTCCAGCCCTCGCCGGCCGATGACACGGCGGCAGCCCCCCTGCTGGATCTGGCCAGCAACGACTACCTGGGCTTCAGCCGTCACCCAGCGGTGCTGGCGGCCGCGGCCGCTGAACTGGCGGTCAGCGGCCTGGGGGCCGGCGCATCCCGACTGGTCTCCGGCACCCGGCCGGTGCACCTGCAGCTGGAGGCGGCCCTGGCCGCCTGGCTGGGGCGCGAGCGGGCCTTGCTGTTTCCCAGCGGTTTCCAGGCCAATCTCGCCGCGGTGTCGGCCCTGGCCGATCGCCACAGCCTGGTGCTGGCCGATCGGCTCATCCACCACTCCTTGCTGGCCGGCGTGCGCGGCAGCGGGGCCCGCCTGCAGCGCACG
>Ga0194063_10001650_pt1 | contig 14334 bp, 15 predicted proteins | sample SepL3720m_MetaG_FD_155459 | JGI IMG/M metagenome (GOLD analysis project Ga0194063, IMG submission 155459) | Anoxic zone freshwater microbial communities from boreal shield lake in IISD Experimental Lakes Area, Ontario, Canada - Sep2016-L373-20m | ecosystem: Environmental > Aquatic > Freshwater... | reverse complement strand
TCATAGAGGTCGTAGTAGCCATTCTTACGGGGGATGAGGATATCAATTTCGCAAATGAGTCCTGGTGCAGTTACCAGGGAGTTGAAGATGGGGGTATTGGGGACAGCTTTTTGAAAGGCGGCATTGGATTGGGCGATGGTTTCCGAGAAGGAGCCAGAGTGGTCTATGTGGATGCCCTTGGGGAATAGTTGGCGGGAATAGTTCTCAACCTCTATGCCAGAATCAAAACGGGCTTGAGATGAGGATTCTTGGGCAGGGATTTGGGAAGGGGCATTGAAGATAGTCCAGAATAGTTTAGGGCACTGGAGGAGGGAGAGGTATTTGGACTTGGAGACGGGCTTTCGAGATAACTTTTTCAGGGACATTGAACACCTCATTCAGAATATTGAGGCGAATTATCCCGTGGAAGTGAAATAGAGGCAAGGCGATAGGCTGGAGTGAGATTAGATATCCCTATCTCTCCCACCAGCTTCCGCCAGCAATGCATCGATTATTTCTTTAGTCAATTGGGGATAATATGTCTCTTGCCAATCCTCATCACTCTTCCGCATAGCAGGAGTGATCTCAAACCTATACCTGATAATACCGTGGTCACACTGACATGTGGCCAGAGGGAACAGCGAATCAGGTCTAATCGAGATTCTCACACCCCAGAGCCCAAGCATATGTATCTCGCCAACAACAGGGTCAACACAAACATGATGGGAATCTAGACGCCTCGCATGTCTGAAAGCGTTGTCAATCACCTCTTCAATAAATTGCTTCACATCAACCTTATCAGGCATTTTCTCACGCCGACAAACGTGTTCCAACAATCCATCTTCGTAAGCGATACCCAATTCTCTTGATTTCCACCAGTCGGGCGAAGTGTATTTATTACCTGCCCCGCTTATAGCAGCAACTCCATCCCGAAGGCTCCGGATGTTCGCAGAATTCAGAAGACTCATTGCTGCACCCCTGAGCATCGTTTTATCAAGAGGTGTAAACGCCCATGAAGCCAAACTGAAGGGGTAAATCACAGCAGAAAAGACCATTAAGTCTGATGGAACAGGTTCATCCCAATTTCTCTCTTTGTAGACCCTGCCCAAGGTAATCGTCTTTGAGAGACGTTCAGTAAGTGCATCTCCCATACGGCGGCTTTTCTCATAGAGTCGATCAAGAGAAAATCGGTCTTTAATTGGTTCTGATGCATCACCATTTCGGACATAGACTACTCCATCGCTACAGACATGAGGAGCAAGTGGACTTTCGGGAATTCGAATAACGACTATTCCTTTGCCTGTTCCACTTGGCAATGAGATGGTGCTTATCTCTACTGGCGGAAAGGGTGAAATATGTGCATGGATTATGTTTCTAGCTTTTTCGCTCAGGTCTGTTTCAAGAGGCACTCCATCAAATGCCTCTGCTGTCTTTATGGAGGAGTTCTCTTTGATTCCAATGAAAATATATCCCCCATGACTATTTGCGAAAGACGCAATGTATTTCTGCAACTTATCGGGAAACGCCTCCTTGTAATCCACATAGAAACCTTCGGCTACCTCTTTTGTAGTGAGTTCCTGTCGCAGTTCATCGAACGTCAATTGCGACAAGGCTTTACCGCTGAACAATTGCATAGTGATTACTCCTTGGCGCAGCATTGAGTCAGCCGCTCTTCCAATTTCTCCCAATCGCCCAGATAGACCCGCATAAATGACTTCCATAATTTTCCATGATTGGGGATGCGGAGATGAAGCAGTTCATGGACAATCACGTAATCACATAGGTCTTTGGGCAAATCGGCAACCTTCCAATCCAAGGTAAGCATTCCCCGTGTTGAACAGGATGCCCATTTGGTTGTCATATGGCGTATTCGAATATCAGTCGGGTCAACGCCAATCTTCTTAGCCCAATCAAATACCTTGTCTGCCAGGTCAAAGTATTTCGCATTTTCTTCTTTAGTGCGTTTCGTTTTCACTGGGTATGATGCTCGGAATTAAACCCTGCTCCGCATATCGGTCTGAAGTTTCAATACCCGTTCCACCACCTCAAACATCCGCTCGTTTACAGGGGTTTTCATCAGGGTCTTATACATAGCGGCTTTCATTTGCCGTTTGGTCTCATCATTGCCATCCCAATCCTGATATTCACCAAGATGACCCGCCAATTCCCTGGAGACAGTATCGGCAATTTCATCCTTCAATCCCTCTTCCCGTAAAACCCAAAAAACAGTGAAGCAGCGAACATCCATTTTCCTGTCAGTCCGCATATCCTTGGCGGCCACCGTTTGATTGACCAACTTTTCAAGTTCAGCCAAAGCCTCCTTGGTGGTCAACTGCCGGTCTTCATATAAGCCCCTGACCTTTTCAGCCCTCTCGCCAATTTCAATCAGGTAAGGCTCCTTCTCCTGACCACCTTCAACCCATTGGCGAATGATTTTAATAAGGTTTATGACCCTTACCGCATCCGTCGCATGTTTGGCTTTCAGTTTCTCAATGAGATCCTTGTCCATCGGGTAAACAGGCAAGGAGGCATCAATAGCAGAGGAGGTGACTTTATCCCTGACCAATGATGCCGTTTTACGTAAAAACTCCCTATCCACATAAATTCTTGGGTCAAAAGCGTTCTTCAGGATCTTGAAGATTTCCGACAGGGTGGTGTAATCGTCAATATAGGGTCTCAGGGATGCATCGGGACTGATGATTTCATAGAGCATTCCCACTTCCCGATAGAAACGGTTGAATTCATCCCGCTTATTCTTATCGGAAAAATAATAGACGATTTTCTCCACCATCTTATCGTTCATTTTAGCCTGAGCCAATTGCAGGTATGGCTGCGCCTTCTCCCGCATGAGGGTAGCGAACAAGTCCTTCAATAGTTTCAGGTCTTTGATGACCCCTGACACTACATCCGAATCAAAAGACAATGCCTTTTCTAGATTTTCAAAGATGCCGACAAAATCCATGACAAAGCCATATGGTTTCTTCTTCCCCGCTTTATCTTCATAGGGACGGTTTACCCTGGCTATGGCTTGCAGCAGGGTATGATCCCGCATCGGCTTATCGAGATACATGGCGTAGAGGATGGGCGCATCAAAACCCGTAAGCAGTTTTTCAGTCACTATGAGGATTTTCGGATAGGTATCCGCCGCAATGAATTTTTTGCGGATCTGCTTTTCGCCATCTTCGGACAAGTGGTATTTCTTCAGGAGGGGCTTGTCATTATTCGTTCCAGTAAATACAACCGATGAAAAATCAGGGGGCAGCAGTTTATCCAGCTCCTCTTTCAACAGGGCACATGCCTCCCTATCAACGCCAACCAGGAATGCCTTGTAGCCCAATGGCTCAACATTCTCTTTGTAATGTCGGGCAACAACTTGGGCGACTTTGGCTACCCTATCCTTGCTCTTCAGGAAATTGCGTAGGTTGACCGCCTTTTCCAAAACTTTATTCAATTCCTCTATATCGCTGACCCCTTCGGCTTCCTTCAGGGCAAGGAACTCTTTTTCCAATTGCTCCTTTGGAACCAGCATGTCATTGGGAGCAAGAGTGTAATTGAGCGAAAGGGTGGTTCCGTCTTCAATGGATTCGGCTATGGAATATTTATCGAGATAGCCTTTTTCATCCGTAGTCCCGAAAACCTTGAACGTCCCTTTGCCATAGGCAATTTTGTCGATGGGCGTTCCTGTAAAACCGATGAAGGTTGCATTGGGGATACAGGCGAAGAGGTAATTGCCCAGATCTCCTGAAGTCGTTCTATGGGCTTCATCCACCAAGACGATAATGTTATCCCGTAAATTCATATCAGCGGGAACCTTATCGAACTTGTGGATCATAGTGACCAACAAGCCCCGAAAATCTGATTTAAGGAGTTTTTGGAGATGACTTTTGGTTAGGGCAACCTCAACCGAATCAAACCCATAACTGGTAAGGTTGTTGAATAGTTGAGTTTCCAATTCATTGCGGTCAACGAGCATTATAATCGTCGGCTTCTTGAGATTCTCATTCTTGATGAGTTTGCTTGCGACAGTAATCATCGTATAGGTCTTGCCTGACCCCTGAGTATGCCAGATGAGTCCTGTTCGTTTCTGGGGGTCAAGAGCCCTATCAACCGCCTTTTCAACCGCCCTCGTCTGATGCTGGCGCAGAATAATCTTGCTCAGTTCATCATCCTTTTTGGTGAAGACAACGTAATCCCGTATTAGCCGCAACACCTTATCCTTATCAAAGAATGAGGAAACCTTGGCTTCGAAATCGGCATCGGCAGCATCCTTCCACTTGAAAAGGTTTTTGCGGGAAATAGCCCATGTCACTCCATAGTAGAAATCAAACAAATGGGTAACATCAAAGACCTGGGCAAGGGCAAGCATTTCCGGGGTTTCAGAGTGATAACGGCGGATCTGATCCACTCCTTCGGCTATTCCCTCTTCTTTTTGGGCTGATTTGGTTTCAACGACAATAACGGGAATGCCATTGATAAGAAATACAACGTCCTGCCTATTTGTAAATCTACCATTGGTAAAAGACCATTCATCAGTCACTTGGAAAACATTATTGTCAGGATTATCGAAATCAATGACCTGAACATTTACATCCCGTTTTTCAGAAGCAAGGTGAACGGTCTGTTCTCCATGAAGGAATTTCAGGATAGCGTAGTTGCCTTCAATGGTGGGTTTGGCTTGCTCGATACGTTTAACCACATCATCGATGGAGTCTGAATCAAGTTTCTTGTTCAGGGCATGGAGTTTATCCCGAAGCAAATCATAGAAGAGAACACCAGCTTCGCCTTTCCTTAATATGACGGCTTGTTCAGGGGAGATATATTCCCACCCTGATTTAACGGCATATTTTATCAGCGGATTCTGAACCGTATTTTTCTCTGTAGCGTGATTAGCCATAGCAATGAGTATTAAGCGGCATCCACTTCGGTTGTATCAATGTCCAAATTCTTTACCCTGATCTGCCCCGTCATCAACTTGTTCAGCATCGTTTTGAATAGCTCTTGATAGGCAGACTTCTGTGATTCATGATTTTCCAGCTTCTGATCAATGGAGTGGAGGATATGAACGATTTCAACCTGTTCGTCTTTCCTGGGTAGCGGAATCGGACATGACCTAAGAAATCCCAGTGTTGTATATTTCTGACTGGTTCGTGAAACGCCATATGTATCGAAGTATCGAGATGTTCGATCAGAGCCAAGATAATAGCAGAGCCACTTCCCAAGCAACTCATCACCTCCGACTTTAAATAGCCCAACATTCTTTATAGCGATAGTTGGATGGTCGGGTAATACCCGAACTGGTGAGCCGATTGTTCCAATCATTCCGAAGATAATATCGTGTATATCAACTTTGCTCCGCTTATTAATCTCGTCAAAGTCCTGCTCAGAAATACGATACGTATCAACAAGGTTCAGCCGCCCACCCTTCAGATTCTTGGATGTGATTAAGAAATACCCATTGTCGCTAGGCATTGGAGTATCATGAGTTCCGTCAGTGACCCTTGCACAAACAGAAGTAGCATCTTTAATTTCCCAACTCTGCGGTATCATCCCAATTTCCGTCTTCTTCAGTTTCTCTCCCTTGAGCCCATGCGTAAAGAGATGGTTCATAGTGGATTTTTTCAGGTCTCGAAGGGATTGACTTAGTTGATCCTGAACATCAATCGCATTTTGGAGTTTGGACAGGACGGCGGCTATCTTCTTTTGTTCAGGGAGAGGTGGAAGAACGCATTCTACATCATAGGCTACATCCCTGTTAAGACCAGGAACGGCAGAGTGACTGTTCATCTTCTCAAGACCCAACGTTCTCAAGCAGTAGAAGAGAAATGCAAGATTATGGTCATGCTTCAGTGAGACATAGTATGTGGTATCAATCGGAAAAAATCCTGACTGCGAATAATGAATTTCGCCACACGACCCCTTTCTTCCAACTATAATTCCTGCATGATTGACAAGTGCATGGGAATGGTAGCCAACAATGCCATTTGACCCATATACTGGTATGTTTCCGCCTGATCTTGACTGCTTCTTGAGGGGTTTTCCGTAAAGAAGATCAAGCTCCTGTCCTATCTTCGATAGTTTCCATCCAGTCGGCAATTTCACACTCTTGTCCCCGCTTTGAACCCAATAGCCTTGAAGATCCCCTTAAGTTCCTTGCTCAGGTCTCCTGCTTCCTCTTCAAGACCTTCTATTTCGCCAAGGACTTCGGAAATATCCCGGTAGGTTTCCGCCTCGTCTGTTTCAATGTAGCGAGAGGGGGATAGATTGTAGTCATTCTTTATGGCTTCGTCTTTGCCAATAACCTTAACAAACTTATCGGCATCCACCCCCTGCTTGAAGGCTGCGGCTATTTGGGAAACGACATCATTATCAGCGGTATATTTATCGTCATCATCATAGCCATCGGGGATGAAGTTCTTTGGACGCCCCTTCTTGAACTTCAGAGCGGCATTGACCAAGACAATCTTGTTTTTCCGATCTTTGGGTTTGGATTTGTTCAGGATAAGGACAATGCCAGGAGCGGTTGTATTGTAAAAAAGATTTTCAGGAAGGAGAATGACCCCATCCACGTAATCATGATCAACAAACCATTGGCGAATATCCCGCTCCTTATTGCCGCCTTGATTCCCGCTCCCTCTTGAAACAGCACCCGTATCCAAAATGATAGCGGCTTTTCCTCCATCCTTTAAAGAGGCGAACATTTGCTGAGCCCAACCCCAATCCGCACTTGATGCAGGCGGGAAACCAGCGGGGAAACGGTTGTAAGGGTCTTTATCGTAGAATTCAGTGGCATACCCATCCTGATTCCACATGGGATTAGCGGTGACAATATCGAACTTCTTTAATCCCGCCCCATCCAGGAACTTGGGATTCCTCATGGTATCGCCAATAGCCATCTCCCCTTGCATGTCATGGATAATCATATTCATCTGCGCCATTGCATAGGTGACATGATTCTGTTCCTGACCGTAAAGTTTCAGGGGGCGTTTTAGGCTCTTTTCCTTTTCCTTCAGAACCAATTGTAATTTGACCAATAATCCTGCTGAACCTGCCGCTGGATCATAGGCTTCCTGCCCCGGCTTAGGATCGAGAATTTTGGCTAGAACAAGCCCAACTTCTCTTGGGGTAAGAAATTCTCCTGCACTTTGCCCCTGACCTTCGGCAAACTTTCTTAATAAATAGTCATATGCCCGTCCAAAAATATCGGGTTCAACGTCTTTCAGTCCCAGTCGATATTCTTTGCGTCCCAGAATTTCAATAAGGCGACTCAACTTTTCATCGGTAATAATTCTTTCGCCGCTGATGGTTGCATTGAAATCCACAATGTCGATTACGCCCTGGAGTTTGGGGTTCTCCTTGGCAACATGCCGCATGATTTCAGTAAGGGTCTGACCGATTTTGGTGGTTAAGGTGCGAACTTTTTCCCATCGCCCTTCTTCGGGGATGTAGAAACGGACAAGGGAATGGTCTTGCTTGACCAATTTGAGTGCGGCTTTGGTATCCCCAAAATCCTTGGCTAGGCGTTCAATTTCATCGTCAAAGACATCGGAAAGACGGCGGACAAAGATGAGGGGGAGGATATAATCTTTGAATTTTGGGGCATCCAGGCTCCCTCGAAGGCTACATGCCGCTTCCCATAGCCAGGACTCAAGCTGTTTAATATCCATTCAGGTCTCCATTTCGAGCAACGCAAAGCGAACAACATAGCGACAAATATATGGGGACGATACACTGTCCAGCGTCCACCCGCAAATTGATATTCGACCCGATATCTGGAGCGAATCATGCCAAAATCGCACGGTCAAATAGCGTCCGTCAGAAATTTATAATAAAATAACAAGGAGGCATGTCTTACGGCTGCGGAAGTCCGTCAATTTCCACCGAATACTGGGTTTTACTCCTGACTGCCTGACATATTTTTATCGGCGTCTTCCGTTTGGAGATCCAACCCTTGACCGTATCCTTATGCTTATCGTCCATTTCGCAACCGAGGATGACGGCTGAGAGGGAATCGTCAGGGAGATATATGGGGTCTTTTTCGATTTGCACGACGCCATTTGCAAACAGATAAAAATATCGCCATTCTTGTTCGTATTTCCAATGTATTGCCTTGGTCGCAAAGAGGAGCCTGTTTTGCGTTTTATCATCGCCGTAGATGTACTCCGTAAAACTGGGAAAACAATCGCTGTATTTTACCTCATGTAGTGCATTCTTGACGTTAGGGAGACGTTCAACATCAAGTTGCACACATAATCCCTGATGTCCATTCGCATAGTGCGACCACATCAGAATGTCAATTGGGGTTTTGCTTAATGAAAGAATGCCGATCTTCTTGCAAGAGTTGATAGCCCCCTTTTCCAATGTGTTTAAAAGCAACTCTCGATCTGAACCCCATAGCTTGATCAATTCCTCGCTTTTCTGCTTTCGCTTATGTGCTGCAACGCTTTGACCACGCCCCACTAACAAACGAGCATACTTTTCGACATGGTATTGGGTAAAACCCTCTTTTGAAAATGTTCTCTTGCAGTCGAATGGATCGTTGAACCATAGGGGACTGACCATATAGACCTTGCTCTCGACAAACAGGCTCTCCATGCGTTTGATTTTATCTTGAACTTCCTGCGACTTTTGCTCTGGAGGGAACGCCATGTAGCGATAAAGATATTTTGGGACAGGGGTGGTCATGGAGATTTTCCTGGTCTATGCGTATTCTTCCCAACAGCCATGTATGATGCTGTTTTCACGCAGGAAAGTATAACAGTCATGGTTGCTCAGGTTCTGCGGGACAATGTGATACTTGGATGCATTACGGAACCATTTTGCGGCATCTTCAATATTTTGCATGACACCTCTACCATAGTAGTAACAGTGACCTAAAAGATATTGTGCTTCTGCATGACCTTGGATAGCAGCTTTGAGGTACCACTTTACGGCTTTTTCAAGGTTTTTGGGAACACCTTGTCCTGTAGCATAGGAAAGACCAACAATATACAGAGCTTTAGGGTCCCCTCTGATAACGGCATCTTTCAAATCGCCCATATGTGACCGCCCCTCTTCTATTCAATCTTGAACCACTCCCGCTTCGTCTTGTCTTTCATAGGCTCCCTTCTGTCGTCTTCACATCTTTCACATCGTCTTCAAGTAATGCAAGAAGGTGATGATGATAATGAGGGTGAACAGACCTTCCGCAATCTTCCCGGCCGTCTTTCCCTTTACTCCATTTTGAATGAGAGCAGATTTTAACGGGAAAACAATAATCGCCCCAACAATGATGCCAATTATCAGATGGGTAAGAAGTCCTGAGAATATGCCGTTTACTGTTGCCCCCATCTGACTTGTTACTTGGGACACCATACTAGTTTCCATATCTACACCTCCCCCAACCCCTTCAAGTCCCCAAATCCCGTATCCTATCCAAAATTACCGCATCCTGAGCCTTATCCATTCCCAGAGCCTTGCGATAGAGCTCTTCAGCTTTCCGATTATCTTCTCCCGCATAAAAATCGCCCCAGTGGATGTAGCCCCAAGGGAATTTCGGGTACTCAGCAACAATCCGCTTATATTCCTGTTCCGCTTCCCCTTTTTTACCCAACTGGAATAGAGAATCGGGAATGGCAAGCGTGATATGTTTTACAAGTTCAACACTGCCGGGGAAGATTTTAATGAACTCCCTACAGAATTTTATCCGCTTGTTGTGAAAATCGGGATTATCAATGGCGGCGTTAGCAAGACCCATTTCCACATCCTGCACCCAGTTGAAGAGGTATTCGTCTCCATCAAACAGTGACTCAGCATCCTCAATTGACTTTATGTTCGGGGATATTTTGGTTTTTAAAATATCCCATGCCTTGAGCCAAAGAGTACATGCACCAACCTCATCCCCATCCTCTATAAGGTCATACCCCTCTTGCATCATCCTGTTCATTTCCTTGTCCTTGGAACCAGAAATGGGTGCATTGCGTTTATTCCCGTTATTCCCGTCATTACCGTCATTGTTGATATTCATGGGGCGGATTATGGCATGAAGTCTTTACCGTAAGTTGGTCACTTCTTTTTGGAGACCTTGGAACTCTTTACTTCTTTTTTCGCTTTGGAAGGTGTCTTCTTTGGTTCACTTTCACATCCACAATCGCATTCACAACCACCCTTGGCACCCTTACTATCCTTGGCATGTTCATAATAGATATCGCAGAGAACCCCTATCAATTCGTTGCGGGTCATCTTGGAAATGGCGTCCTTGAATTCATTGCGGGTCATGGGTGCTTCTGCCTTCTGGGTCTTTTTCGTATTTTTTGTTTTTGTTTTCATGACCGGGATTATGGCAGGACGAATAAGTGTAAGGCAATGGAGAATATGGAAATTACAAAGGCATTTCCTCTACCTGAATAAATCAAAAAACGTTGGCTCTGTTGGTTCTGGTTTTTCGGGAATAACTAGAATATCTGGAACCAAAGGATTTTCATACCCTTCATCAATAGCCAGATTTACTGCCTGCCTAGCCATTACCGCCAGCTCATCACAACGGGTATTCTCAACATTGCTCTGATGACCCTTGACCCAAACCATTTTAACTTCATGGGGCTCTGCCAGGTTCAACAGTTCATTCCATAGGTCAGGATTCTTAACAGGCTTATTCCTGGTAAACATCCATCCCTTATTACGCCATTTTTCAGCATGACCACTATTGAAGGAATTCACCAGATATTGGGAGTCGCTGTAAAGGATGACTTTGGATTTGCTGCCATTCAAATGCTTGAGCCCCGCAATCGCCCCAAGTATTTCCATACGGTTGTTGGTGGTATGCCTGTAGCCGCATGAAAGCTCCTGCCTTTGACCATCCTTGATGATGACAACGCCATAGCCGCCTTTGCCAGGATTGGGACTTGCGGCTCCATCGGCATAGATATGGATTACAGAACTGTTATCGGTTGTCATTGGGGCGGATTATGGCAGAGAGGAAGTTCTCCGTCAGCCGATATCCTTCGTTTTTCCTGTAGTCCAAGAAGTTTGCTTCGGCATTTCTCCCAGTGCTTGAATAGGGCTAACCCATTTCGGAATTCCCCAAGGCAATCATCCTTCATCAAGTATAGATTGGAAACATATTCATCCCTGATCATCTCATCAATATCATAGTCCTCCAACTGATCATCGAATCCACCAGTGTAGCCTTCCATAAAGCCTTCGGATGCCTTCTCTTTAATGGCTTCCCTCAATGCCGCCAACTTAGCCTTGAGATTCCGCTCTTTAAACTCACCTGTCTTTACCGTGCGCTCAGTTTCCTTTGCCATAACTATTCCCTCCCAATAGAAAACCCCTCTTGGATCTCAACTCCAAAACCAAATCGAACAACCGAGCTGGCAAAGTCTCCATCCTCAAGGGGCGTTATTTTGTTAATGTAATCTTACTTCCTACTTCTACTTCTGCCAGCCCTATCGGTTGTTCAGGTATATTATACATTGGGCAGTCCAGAATTATTTTGGAAATATTTTTCACAGATTATTGTTCATACGCCGAATTACCCGTTCGACAGGGGGGAATTCATTATGGGTTGGATTGTTTGGCAAGTTGGGCGAGTTTCACTTGGCGCAGCCATATTTGGCGATACCTCCCGTATAGCCGCATTGATTATATCGACCGCCCTTACAACCTCATCTAGGTTTCTTGACACAGGTGGCTTATCCATCCTGTTCCACGTCGTGGTTATGGTGCCCTTGTTTCTGATCTCTCCCTCATTTCCGTAGTGAAGCTCATTTGTTTTTGCAACCTGCTGAACTTCGGTTTTTACCCATTTAACAAGTTGTATTCTGTCTGTTATGGGTATTGTTTCATCAAGCAATTGTTTCAGAGGCACTTTGGCTTCGTATAATATAATTTCTGATGCCCATTCTTCACCTATGTCAGCATCGATCCTCCATCCAACTCTGTTAGCCAAGTGGATCTCATTCTCATCCAGGCTAACGACCCTAATATCCGACCAATGATCGGCTTGATCCGACTGTGGTAAGGTTGGCACCAAATACTGGTACCATTCCGTATCGATTGCATCTATGACCGCAACCAATGCCCTCATCTCCTGTAAATCAACTCCATGTATCTCCATAACCATAACCCACCATTCCCTTTCCAATAAGAACGCCCTTGGATAAGTGACCATCCATATCGAGCAACCGAGCTGGCTTAAAGTCAAAATCCCAAGGGCGTAAAGTCTATGAATTACCTGATACCAGCCTTTAGGGTTGCTCAGGAATATAGTTCAGGAAGAAATGGGAATGTTCCTGCTAGAGATTTGGGGCGGGATGAAAAAGAGGCGGGATGAACATGTGGCGGAGCGAATACAATCAGATAGTCACGTTGCTTTTTTGAGTTCTTCCACTTTATCAGCAGGGGTCGCCTCCACCTGAAAGAAAGCCTTACCCCTCTTGGCAATAATTTCTGGCAACTTCTTTTCCAGCTTCCCGTAGACAACCTCGTGATTGATGCCTTCATGACCATGCAACACCCTTGATAGGAGGGAACGGCTTACCCCAACCACTTTGGATACCTCCTCCAGGGACAACTCGAATACATCCACCAGAATCTGAAACTTCCTTTGATTGGCCATAACTTCCGCAGTCATACTTTTTATCCTCCAAATCGATGCCCTACAGGAGAGGCACCCCCCAAATGCGGGTCTTCATACGCCAAATACGACCGGAACGGGCTATAACGCCGCCGAAGGGTCTCCTTGGGGCTATTTCTGTTCTCATCATGCCTCTAGTTTCCGCCTGGTGTGTAAATGGCGGTAGAATAATTGTGGTTGGGAGCCAATATTTCCTGGAGTGCGAATGACCGGCGCTGGCTACCCAAGCAAGAAGCAGGCATTTTGTAATGCCTTACAATTTTCGCTCCTCTCCATCCCCAGCCAGAACCATCCACAGGCAAAAATAGTCAGACGAATCTTGAAAGTATTTCCGTCAACATTTGTAAGATCAGAATATGGGGAAGTTGTTGGCCTCGGTCTCATAGTTATGGGCAAGGAATAACTATTTCAATTTTCCCAACAAAAGACTCGACAGACATTTGTATAATATACCTAACGGGTCGTAAGACCGTCTGTTGGGCAGTATTACGAAGTTGGCAGATTATTAGAAACTGAAAGGAGGTCGGCATATGTATTGGATAGACAATGATAGAGGCGATGAGTTGAGGAGGAACACGTTGAGCATCAGATTGACTGACAAGGAGCATGAAGCGATTTGTAATGTCTCTTGGAGCCGCAAGGTATCGGCATCAAGCATGATCAGAGAACTGGTGTTCAGCGGGATGAGGGAGAGAGGCTTGATTGAAGGTATCGAGACTCCAACGGCTCCAAAGGCAGAACATGATTAAGAAAATGGAAAGCGGAGACCGGAGGTTAAATCCGATCCCCGCAGTTGGAAGGAGCAATGTTGGGGGTAATGTCCTCTGTGTCATTATACAGATCATTCCCAACAATCTTTCAAAGAATAAAAGACGGGGGGAATTATGCGGGAAAATAAATATTTTATTACGTTGAACAGGGAGGTCTTTGACAGCGGGTTATTCTCAAGCAAGAAAAACGGAACATTCAAGTTGTTCATGCTGTTATTGGGATGGGCAACAAGCAGCGAGTCAGGCCGTGAAGCGGTATTTGATGACAAGCAGATAGTCTTGAAGAAAAACCAATTGATTACGAGTCAGGATGAATTAGCCCAAGCGACTCATCTTTGTCGCAATAGTATTCAGGACAGTCTTCGATGGCTACATGAATACAAATATATTGAAGTTCAGACCTGCACCGACCCAAACAGTGGCAGTCTCATTACAATAATCAGAACCTTTGGTATCAATGGGAGTAATGGGGATGGCCAAGTAAATGGGGAACAGGATCAGAACGGACAATCAGAACATGGGCAAAAAATGCCCAAGCTCTGGTCAAGTAACCGCTCAAGCTGTAGTCAAGTAACCGCTCAAGTGACCGCTCAAGTAACAGGCAACCGAGTGCCCAAGCTGGAGTCAAGCTGTAGTCAAGTACCGGGATACATTAGAGAATGTAATAATGTTAAGAATGAAGAGAATGATAAAAATGTAAATAATGGTGTGAATGTGCTGGAAAACCCAAAAATACCCAGCAGCATTTATTATTCTTCAGACATTTCAGATCCTACAATCCATAAGGATATTTCTGATTCTACTTACATTACCAGCACGACTAGCAGCACCAGCAACATTATTGAAAATCTTACTGATATGCCGGAAGACCTGGCTACAGCTAGTTGCATTCATCATACAGAGGGACTCGAATCAAAGGGACTTGGAGCGAATAGCGAGAAGTTCTCTTTGATTCCTACTGTAGTGAGT
>Ga0194063_10001649_pt1 | contig 14335 bp, 7 predicted proteins | sample SepL3720m_MetaG_FD_155459 | JGI IMG/M metagenome (GOLD analysis project Ga0194063, IMG submission 155459) | Anoxic zone freshwater microbial communities from boreal shield lake in IISD Experimental Lakes Area, Ontario, Canada - Sep2016-L373-20m | ecosystem: Environmental > Aquatic > Freshwater >... | reverse complement strand
TAGATGCAGGACTTCCGGCTGAGCTTGATGGGGTAGATGTCGTGATTATCACTGCCGCGACTCAGTCACCTGACCCGGCTAACTTCGCTGCGACGCTCTGCCGTGATCGTGGTCGCGTCGTAATAGTTGGCGATGTTCGGATCGACATCCAGCGCGAGCCTTACTTTGCGAAGGAGATTGATCTGCGGCTTTCACGCTCTTACGGGCCTGGTCGCTATGACACCGAATACGAGCAGCGAGGTCTTGACTATCCGATCGGCTACGTCCGCTGGACTGAGCGCCGCAACATGGCTGAGGTTCTGAGACTGGCTAATGCTGGACTGATCAACCTTGATCGTCTTGTTTCGCGAACAGTGCCGGTTGAGGAGGCTGAGCAGGTCTTCGATGAGCTGATGGCGGCTGAGCGGTCGCCGCTCGGCGTTGCCCTCACCTACGGCGAGTCGACTCCACCATCGCATCGGCCAACTGCGCCGGTTAACAGCAATGCCGGTGGCGCTGACCGCTTCGTGGTCGGAATGATCGGGGCGGGTAACTTTGCAAGCCAGATCGTTGCGCCTGGCATGCAGGCAGCAGGCTTTGAAATCCGCTCGGTCGCATCAACACGTGGACTTTCTGCAGTTGGGATGGCAGAGCGCGCCAATGCAACGCCGGCCGAAGTTGATTCCCTCCTAACCGATCCCGCGATCGGCACGGTAGCGATTGTTACTAGGCACTCATCGCATGCTGAGTTGTCGGTCGCAGCGCTTGAGGCTGGAAAGGCAGTTTTCGTAGAGAAGCCACCAGCATTGGATGCGGCTGGGCTTGAAGCAGTAGCTACTGCTCGCGCTGCTAGCGGGTTACCGGTATTTGTTGGATTCAATCGTCGCTACGCGCCGCTCCTTCAGCAGTTGCGCAGCCACGTGTCGGGGAGGGGACCGATTGAGGCGACATTCAGGGTCAATTCGCCGCTTGGCTTTGGCGACCATTGGCTTGATGACCCTTCCGATGGAGGCGGCCGCCTGCTTGGCGAGGGTTGCCACTTCATTGACCTTGCCTGTTGGCTTGTAGACGCACTTCCGACTCAGGTCAGAGCGGTGATGCTCCCAGAGCCGGGCTCGCCGCTTGCGCTCGCGAGGCGGTTTAGCGTTTCGCTTGGTTTCGACGACGGGTCAATTGTTCAAATTCTCTACGGAGCGGCGGCAGCCACCAAGTTGGGGAAGGAACGGTTCGAAGTCAGTGCCTCAGGAAGGACGGCGATTCTTAATGACTTCAGCTTACTTGAGCTAGTTGATGGTGAATCTTCTCGGAGTATCAGGGAACGAGGGAAAGATAAAGGGCACGGCGCTCAGTTCCGAGCGATCAGGTCCGCACTGAAGGAAGGTGCTTCCGCGCTTCCCGGACCGGACCCGCTCGAGACGATGGCGTTAACTCTGCGGGCACTTCTTGCCGGATGCGGGAGATTAGAGCCATGAGTAGCGTTGGACTTCCCTCGGGGGGGTCGAGCAGACTTGCCGACACGCTCGGCTCGTGGTGGGTGGTACCGGCTGCCGCTTCCGCCTCTGCAGTAGCTGGGGTTGCCGTTGCGACGGGCAATCTATTGCTCTTGCTTCCCGTCGCGCTGGTCGCTGCATCGGCATTTCTGCCGCTGCTTCAGACGCAGTTCGCCAAGGACTGGGCGCTGCCACTTTGGCTTTCAGCCGGCCCGGCCCTCTATCCGTTCGTCCGATTCCCGTTCGGCAACGGTTCAATCGCGACACTGGACCGGCTCCTGATCATCGGTCTGGCAGTGGCATGGTTCCCTGGGGTTGCAGCCGGTTCTCGTGGGGCGAGCAGAGCATCTAAGCGGTTCACCTCAGCGTGGACGTTACTTACCCTTGTGTTGTTTATGAGGGTCATTCTCGATGGCTTGGGCTCTTTCTCTAGCGTAACTATCTGGGTCGACGCATTCGTTATTCCGCTCCTCGCGTTCTTGCTCGTCAGGGTCTATGCGGAGCAGGGCGGCAGTGTTGATCGGATCCTCGTCTCACTCGGAGTTGGAGGGGCGATTGCTGGAGCCATAGGTATCGCTGAACGGATAGCGGGTTTCTCACTCGCATCATGGAGCGGTGGAGTGGTTCGCTTTGACTTCGACTCCAACATCATTCGCTTCGCTGGACCGTACAACGTGCCTGAGGTCTACTTCTGTGTGCTAATCGTGGCTTTTGCCGCGACACTCTGCTGGGGAGCGCGGAATAACTGGAGGCGACCCGGGGTCTTGCTGGCGCTTGGGGCCCTCCAGCTGATTGGTGTCTGGCTAACCTACTTCCGAGCTGGGTTCATCGCTGTGATCGTTGTCGGTATCGGCATTGCCGCGATTCGGCGTGGACGGTCGCTTCGGACTCTACTTGTCGCCGTGGCCTTGGCGGTTCCTATCTACTTAACGATTAACTATCTGCAGGCGGTGGACGCAACCTTCGCTGGTCGGCTTGGCAATACCAAGAACTCGCTCAGCCGTTTGGCTGCCTATGAGCAGGGGGTCATAATCATGAAGTCCTCCCCCGTCATAGGAGTCGGAATCCAAAAGTTTGAGGACACCTCATCGCAGCTGGCACCGATCTGGGTGAATGGAGTCAAGAACGTCAACCACCCACACAATTCGCTGGTCGAGATAGGCGCAGAGGCTGGAGTACCGGCTGCACTGGTGCTCTTCGCCACTTTCGTGTTTGCGATGTTGCTTTGCCGATCGCTCTGGCGGCGATCGCACGGTTGGCGTGACGAAATGTTGGCGCTGGGCTGCGGCTTGGCGCTGATTGGATATGGATTCGTCTCGTTGACGCTCGCGATGATTGAGTACGGGACGCCCACGCAGTTCTTGATGGCATTCCTCGCCCTGGCGGCGGCGCGAAACGACCACCTCTCGATTCGAGGGAGTCGATGGAAAGCATTGGGTGCTCGCGATGATTGAAGGTGATCGTGCCCTTGTGGTGGACGCCAGTAAGGTTTCTGACCTCCCCGACTTCGCAGTCGCTGCATTCGCGACTCAGCAGGATGTCCGTAAGGGCCCGCTCCACATGAGGAGGCTGGCAAGAGAGGCCGGTGCTGATTGCGTGGTGATCCTGACGGCCAACTGGGAGCGTCAAAGCCAGAAACCGCTCTTTCTAAGCAGCCTTGCCCTCGCAGGAGTCCGTTGTTTCGCGCACGACCTGAGTCGCGACGATCGCTTCGTAGAGGTCTCCCGGACCGAGACGCTAGGGGCCCTCATTATGCTGCCGTTGACGGTCGCTGCGGCGCTTGCGTTAGCGTGGTTTCATGCGAGGCGAGTCCTGCGGGACTCCAAGGTGCGGGTACAACCTAGTTCTCAACCGCCGGGCAATCAACCGGCCGTGATCGTCATCTGGTTAATACGTGAAGGGTTTGAGGTGGGTGGTGGCATAAGCCATATTGCAGGGATCATGGAGGGTTTTCGCGAGTGTGGGTATCGGGTTGGCCTAGTCTCGCGAGGTGCGCCGCCTCGCCAACTCGAGGGACTTTTCGATGAGCATGAACCGGCGGCCCTTCCAAGTGGCCCGATGAGGCTCTTGCCGTACACGGAGTGGATTGGCCTGAACAGCACTGTGATCAAGGCCGCGGAGCGATTGGCCCTTCGGCTTCCGCCCACGGTCATTTATGAGCGACTGGAGGCCTACTCCGCTCCTGGCGCGGCCCTCGCGGGGCGAATGGGCGTTCCAGTCGTCTTGGAGGTCAACGGCCCGGAATTGTGGGTGAGGAGCAATTGGGCTTCGTCCGCACCCGGAGAAAAGTTCTTCTTGACCCTTGGAGAGCGGATAGAGGCCCACGCGCTTCGGTCCGCCTCGGTGGTCGCTGCGGTCTCGGCGAACGCTCTAAATGCCACGATCGAGGAGTGTGGCGCGGAACCCATCAAAGCATTGATCTCGCCAAATGCCGTGTCCGTCTCTAAGGTCATCTCCGAGACTGTCGGCTTGTCGCCAAGTCCGATCCCCCCGGTCCGGCTCGGTTGGATCGGGACGTTTGGTCCTTGGCATGGCGCACCAATGATGGTGCGCGCCCTCGCGGAGATGCCTGAATCTGTAACCGGTTTGCTGATAGGTGACGGTGCAGAGCGTGATGAGTGTCGTGAACTGGCAGAAAGCCTCGGCGTATCCGCAAGGCTCGACATGCCCGGCCGAATGGCCAGATCGGACGCCCTGCGGGAGCTGGCTAAGTGTCACATTCTCGTGTCACCCCATGTTCCCACAGGCGACCAGCCTTTTTTCGGCTCACCAACGAAGCTTTTCGATTTTATGGCTCTCGGTCGACCCATTGTCGCAAGCCGACTGGAACAAATCGGTGAGATAATCGATGATGGGAAGACGGGGATCCTCGTCGAGCCCGGGGATCTAGGCTCGTTGGTGGCAGGCGTCAAGCGGGTTATTGACAGTCCCGACATGGGGGTCGAAATGGGTAATGCTGCGCAGTCTGAGGCGCTTCAGCTCCATACGTGGGATAAGCGCATCCGGGATATTCTTGCGAGTCTTGATCCCGCCATGTCAGTTAGTCAGTTCTAGGATACGGTTGATCTGAGAAATGTGTGGAATCGCCGGCATAGTTGAGTGTGGCGCCGGTGGCAGTCGCGTTGATGTGCGGGTCCTCACCAAAATGCGAGACACCCTGATCCACAGGGGGCCCGATGGGTCTGGAATCTTCGTGAACCCTGAGAGGACGGTCGGCCTTGCGCATCGGCGCCTTTCAATCGTTGACCTTGCCGGTGGCGCTCAGCCGATGATCTCGACAAGTGGTTGCGTCGTCGTCTTCAATGGCGAAATTTACAACTATCCCTATCTCAGAAAAGAGTTGGAGGCAGATGGCGCTAGGTTCGCTACGAACAGTGACACGGAAGTGCTGCTGCACCTCTACGAGCGCAAAGGTGCTTCGTTCGTGGAGGCGTTGGAGGGAATGTTTGCCTTTGCGCTGCACGACCCTGCGACGGGAGCTACCCTTTTGGCGCGAGACCCGGTCGGCGAGAAGCCGCTCTACTGGACGCAGCGTGGTGGGAATCTAATCTTCGGGTCCGAGATAAAGGCGCTCTTGGCTCATCCCGCGGTGAGTCCTGCTGTAGCTGAGTCTCAGATAGGACCGTACCTATCGAATCTGGTAACTCCGGGCCCCGAGACGCTGTTCGAGGGGATCTCCAAACTGCGGCCCGGCACCCTGATGATTTGCGACAGTGCTGGCGTCCGAACTACGACGTATTTCGTTGCGCCTCGAGCCAGACAACTTCGCGAAGTGTCTTTGGCTGAGTCCGCTACGACGGCGGTCGAGATGCTTGAACGTTCACTCAATGACCGCCTCATGTCGGATGTTCCAGTCGGCGTGCTACTCAGTGGGGGAGTTGACTCGTCGGCATTGGTTGCGCTTCTAAGGGAGCGAGGCAGCGACATGGCGACCTTCTCAGTCGGCTACTCGGCGGCTGATGGCGGTGACGAGCGCGCCGAGGCGCGCCGGGTTGCGAAGCACTTTGGAACCGACCATTACGAAATCGAGATTGGGGCCAAAGACGGGGTCGGTTTCCTCGACTCCTTGATCCACCATCAAGATGAACCGATCGCCGATCCGGTTTGTATCCCACTCCACTTCGTATGCAAATTGGCAGCGAAAGAGGGAGTGAAGGTCGTCTTGGCTGGCGAGGGCGCCGACGAGGTCTTCTGGGGCTATGCGAACTATCGTCGGATGCTGAGGGCTTGGCCAGCGGTGCAGCTCCTTGGCTCCCTACCACAGTCTCTCAGGCGGCCAGTAGCTGTCGCTGCCGGGCGAGCTGTGGGCGTGAGCGCGTCCAGCATCGAGATGGCCGTTCGCGACGGACGGCCGCTTTGTGGCCACTCCTTCCTCTGGAATGGGGCTGAACTGAGATCCTTTATGCTTACGGATTCCGACGACCCAACTGCAATAGGTTGGGACCCGAGCACGGACGCCTCGGGCGAGACGAGCCGAACCCGCTTCATGTTCGACACCCAAGAGTACGAGTTCGGTGTTCGTCTGCCCGAACTGCTGCTGATGCGCATCGACCGCTTTTCGATGGCGAACAGCATTGAGGCCCGAGCGCCGTTCCTTGCACCGGGATTGATCGATTACATGTACGGCCAGTCGCTAAAGACCAAAATGACTACACGGGAGTCCAAGATGGCCCTTCGTGCGGGCCTTCGTGGGCTGGTACCGGACTGGGTTCTGGACCGGCCCAAGCAAGGTTTTGGCGCTCCGGTCAACAAGTGGATGGAGGCGTCACTTGGGAAGCTTTTCGAAGCCGCGTGCACGCCGGAAACTCTCGGCATGTACTTTGATCTTGATGCGCTCAACCAGCTCTACCGTGAGCCGGGCAGGGGCTTCGGAGTGTGGCCGATTCTCAACTTCGGACTGTGGCACATGAAGTGGATCGAGGGACGTGACCTCGACTTCATCTGAGGGTCTGACTGGACGGCTCGGAGGGGTGCTTAAGAGGCTTACCGGCGACCATCTTGCCTCGAACGCAGGCAGACAGGCTTCCCTTTACACCGGCTCAGCACTGGTCGGGATGCTCATTGCCGGGATAGCCAAGCTGGTCCTAGCCAACAGGATGACTGTGGCTGAATTCGCGGAAGTTTCCTTCACCCTGTCGCTGCTTCAATACCTCGCACTAGTTTTTTTCGATTTTGGCACCATGGAGCCCGCCAGTCGGCTTATTGCTCAAGCGGGCCCATCGCGAAGGTCGGGGGTGCTGGGTGTTGCACTCCGGGTCTATGTTCCTCTCGCTCTCGTCTATTCGGGAGCTGTGCTCGCCGTGTCTTTCTTCGCTGACGGCATCTTTGAGGTAAAGGTAGGAGGCGACCTTAGGCTCTTGGCTCCGTTTGTTGCTTCGTGGCCGTTGGCGACGTACGTCGGCGTGATGCTGGCCCGAGCGAGCGAGCGGGTTGGTTATTCGGCGCTTGCCACTGGGGTCGGTCAGGTATTCGTATTGGCAGTCGTCCTGTTCATATTTAGCGATTCCCCCTCAACAGTCGAAGTGCTTCTTACGTTCCTCGTTGCCAACTGGATTGCTGGGCTGACCCTGATCGTTCTCTTGTCACCGACAATGACAATGCCGTTCAGGCCTGTCGCGTCTGCAGTTGTTCGAGGTGCTCGCGTTTGGGGCACCCGCGCCTACTTTTCGAGGATCCTCAGCATCGGGTCGTACAACATGGATATCTTGATGTTGGCGGCGTTCGCAAGCGATCGTGCAGTCGCGACTTACACCCTTACGGCAACGATCGCGGCTGCTTGCTCCGTGCCATCGTTGGCATGGTCTCATGCACAGTATGGAAAGCTTGCCTCGGAGCAACGCATTTCCGTCGGCGCGCTTCGTGTGACCCTGTTGCTCTCGATTGTTGTGCTCCCACTTGCCGTAGCAGGGGCTTGGGTGGCCACTACCTTCGTCCTCCCGCCGTCCTACGACACCATGGTCCTGCTCGCGATTCCGCTGGGCGTCGCAGAGTGCCTACGGGGTCTCTCTGCTCTTCCGAACGTGTTCCTCGCCTCCCACGGGCGAGGAAACGAGTTGGTCTGGCAAGGCGGGGTGTTGACGGTAAGCAACCTCATACTTAACTTCTTACTGATCCCGCCTTTCGGGGCTAGTGGTGCGGCATGGGCCAGCGCTGCAGCCTTGGCGATAAACATGGTTTCGTATCTTGTCTTGTACCGCCGGGTGCTGGGTCTTGAGGCTGCGCCTCTCCGTCCACAAGGTGACCCGTCCCCGTCGACCTCGAGCCAACCTGTAGACGAGGAGCGGATAGTCGGAGATTCAACCACAGGGACGAGAACGATCGCAAGGCTTTCCCATAAGGTTCTTCGGATTGGCCCGCATCCGATCAAGGCATTAGAGGTACTCCGCCATCGGCGCCGGCGTGCGAACCTCGATCAAGGGATGCGCGCCAACTATTGGGGGTTGGTGGAGCCTAGACCCGCGAGCGTCACTTTGGCAGCAATGCCGATCACCCTGCCCTACCGGGGGAGCGACGAACCAGGGGACGATTACGGCCGTGATCGGATCCTCGATGCAGCAGATGCAGCCGTTGCACACCGTACTTGGCTCCTGGGGTCTGGCGGCGCCAAATTAGGAAACCCGATTAACTGGCATCGCGATCCCAAGAGCGGTTACGTCTGGCCGAGCAATACGCCCAGCCTAGACTTGGAGGTGACTCGACTCGACGATCGCAGCGACGCCAAGCTCCCATGGGAGATAAGCCGTTCCCATCAGCTTGTTGCGCTAGCTCGAGCGGCCAGACTCACTGGGAACGCTCGCTACCGAGATGAGTTGGAAACCCAGCTCCTCGACTGGATTGATTCCAACGAACCTGGGCGTGGGATCAACTGGGTGAACGCAATGGAGGTTGCAATCCGCGGAATCAACTGGGTCTGGGCGGCTAACACGCTGCCCACCGATCTGTCTTTGAGTCCTCGCGTGGCACAGGAGCTGATCGATTCTCTGAGAGTGCATAGCGCACACATAGCACTCAACCTCGAGGGTTCACCGATTCTCCGGGGTAACCATTATCTCGCCGACGAAGTTGGTCTTTTCGTCTTGGGTTGGGCGCTGGAGGGCGATGAACTCGCGACTGAACGTGGCCGGTCAGCGCGCAAGGCGCTGGAGCGCGAGATCCTCATCCAGATCCATCCGGATGGCTTCAACTTCGAGGCATCTACTGCGTACCACGGCCTCGCTCTCGAGCTCTTCCTCATAGCGTTCTTGGTTGCGGAATGGTCTGGTCAACCAATGTCCGACTCGTACTCGGAAAGGCTGTCCAAGGCCGTAACCGCAGCTGCGTCTATTGAAAGGCCCGATGGGAGGTTCCCCCTCTTCGGTGACAACGACAGCGCGAGGGTGCTCCCACTCGACGAGGGTCGCGAGGCTACCTACGAACCTTTGGTCTGGCTTGCAGCAGGGGTACTCGGTACGCCACAGCCCGCCAGCGGTCAACCAAGTCCCGAAGTTGCTTGGAATGCCGGTCTGGAGGCATGGCAGGCCTCAACCCAGCGGCGGAAGTGGTTGCAACCCGCCGATGCTGCCTTCCCGGACGGCGGAGTGTGGGTTGCGGAGCGCGGACGCTCTTGGGTTGCCATCAGGTGTGGCGATGTCGGCCAGCTTGGAAACGGCGGTCACGCACACAACGATGCTCTCGCCTTCGAGCTCGCAATTGATGGCCGGTCGGTCATCGTGGACCCAGGCACCCTCGTCTATACAGCAGACCCGGATCTCAGGAATCTGTTCAGGTCCACGCCCATGCATTCCACGATCTGTTTGGATGACGATGAGATCAATCCGATTGACCCCGAACTGTTGTTCAGCATGTCGCCGTCGGCCGTCCCGCGAGCGACCATGTGGAGTTCCGAGCATGATTCCTTCACTTGGAGTGGCTATCACGACGGTTGGCTAAGGCTGGGCACGCAGGTTGTCCACAGTCGGGACGTCGCGTTGGATGCTGACGGTGTGCTCAAGATCGAAGACACCCTGACTGGGAGCGGTCGAGTCGTGGCTGTCTCGACGCTCATTCTCGCCCCCGGGATCGACGCCTCGATCGCCGGCTCATCGGTGCGGCTCACGGCATACGGAATTGAGTGTCTCGCTACGATCGAGGTGGCGGGTGCTTCATCGGAAGCTTTCTTGGATCAAATCGAGGTTGCGCCTGCTTACGGAGTCGCGCAGAACGCGTTAGCCATCCGCATTCCGATCTCGGGTACGCTTCCGGTTCACCTTGTGGTGGAGATCACTCCAGGGAAAGAACACAGTCACTCAAAAGGAGTCGCGTGAAGCAGATACTGCAACAGCGTAGGGGGTTGACGGTCGTCAGCGAAGTTCCCGCGCCTCAATGCGGTCCAGGAATGGTTCTGGTGTCGAATGTTGCCTCGGTGATCAGTTCCGGAACTGAACGCGCGGCTGTAACTGAAACTCAGAAGAGCCTGTTCGAGAAAGCCCGAGCTCAGCCGGAAGCCGCAAAGCAGGTTCTCGAAAAGGTTAGATCGGAGGGACTCCGTGAGACTCGCCGGTTCGTCGAACGCAAGCTGGACGAGTCCATCGCTCTCGGCTATAGCTCGGCTGGGACCGTGCTTGAGGTCGGAGCGGCCGTAAAGGGAATCAAGCCCGGTGATACCGTGGCGTGTGCTGGCGTCGGACATGCTTCGCACGCGGAGGTCGTGGCCGTTCCCTCCAACCTCTGTGCACGGGTTCCGGCAGGCGTCGCGGTCGAACAGGCAGCGTTTGCGACGCTCGGATCGATCGCCCTCCATGGTGTTCGCCTGGCAGAGGCAGGCCTCGGTGAGCGAATCGCGGTTATCGGCTGCGGTCTGATCGGTCAGATTGCGACCCGGTTACTCGTGGCTTCTGGGGCCGACGTGATTGCAATCGACCTAGATTTTGGGAAGGCGAACCGAGCGACTACAGCCTCAGGGGCGCGACATGGACTTGTCTCCAACGCGCGCACTGTGAGCGAGGTGATGGAACTCTCCGGCGGCCTGGGGGTGGACGCAACAGTCGTTACGGCTGCAGCAAAAGTAAATGCGCCGTTGGTCCTCGCGGCTGAAATTACCCGAGCGCGAGGTTCAGTAGTGCTCGTCGGCGACGTGCCGATTGAGCTTCCGAGGGCACCTATGTACTCGAAGGAAATCAAGTTTCAACTTTCCTGTTCGTACGGGCCGGGTCGCTACGATCCAAGTTACGAGCTTCATGGGATCGATTACCCGGTCTCGTACGTTCGTTGGACCGAACAGCGGAACATGCAACTCGTGCTGGATCTCTTGGCGTCAGGCTCGCTGAGCTTCGGCGATTTGATCGAGGAGGTTGTGGACGTCGCCGACGCCCCTGGTGCCTACCAGCGAATTGCTGACGGGAGCGCAGGCGATAAGGGGGCGATCGTAATCCGGTATCGACCCTCGGACGCGACGATGCTGCGATCGGAGCGCCGTCAATCCGATGTTATCGATGTGTCGACTGCAGAGGCCGAGCGTGAGACGAGCCGTCTCGCCCGGGCCCCCAGGATTGGCTTGCTCGGGCCGGGCGCATTCGCGACCGGAGTACTCATTCCGGCGTTGAAGGCCACCGATGCAGTACTTGAGGGCGTGGCTGGCGGCGGTGGTCCATCAGCCGTCAATGCCCAATCCACTTTCGGTTTTGCCAAGGTTATGACCTCGCCCGAGGAAATGCTCGATTCGCCTGACATCGACGGTGTGGTTATCGCCACCCGCCATGGCGCCCACGCGGCTCAGGCTGCCCGGGCGCTTCGGTCCGACAAGCACGTCCTTGTCGAGAAACCCCTCGCCCTCAGCGCGAAAGAGCTTGATGACGTGCTCGAGGCTGCTGTGGGTTCTGCAGGAACCCTCACAGTCGGGTTCAATCGCAGGTTCTCGCCATTCCTCAAGAGGGCACGAGAGCACCTTGCGGGAGCGGGACCGATGACGGCGACCTACAGGGTGGCAGCTGGGAGGATCCCTGAGACGAATTGGGTCCATGACCTCGCTGTGGGCGGCGGTCGCCTTCTGGGAGAGGGATGTCACTTCATTGACTCTTTGCGCTTCCTCGCGGACTCGCCGATTGTCGAGGTTCACGCCATTGGCTACGGTACCGCTGATCTTCCTCGCCAAGCTGCCGACAATCTGACGGTGATGCTCCGTTTTGCCGATGGAGGCTCCGCGACGGTCATCTACTCAGCCGACGCAGCCCCCGGTATTCCCAAGGAGAGGGTTGAGGCTTCGCGTAATGGACGCACGGCAATTCTTGACGACTACCGCTCGCTTTCGCTCTGGGGGCACGGTTCCCCTGAGCAACTGAGTTCGAAGACGGTGGACAAGGGGCACCGCGAGGAGGTCAGACAGTTCGTCGGCGCTGCGGCGGGCCGAGACGATGCCCCGATGTCGCTGGACGAGATCCGGAACGTGACCCTTGCGAACCTCGCGGCGGTGAGGTCATTGCTTGAGGGCCGTTCGATCGCTGTCGACTGACAAGGTTGTCGGGGGCCTCGCGCATGGCAAGTAGAATGCGTTAGTCAATCGCTGTGATCGTTTATCACTTGGGTACTCGTCTGGCTGACATACGACTAGCCGGCGGCCAGTCAGCCTGCCGCCGACGTTTCGCGGCTTGCGTACCTGATCTGGACTTCGATCCGCTCTCCTCGTCGTTTGACTACCCGAAAGTCCGAATTGGTTCTGAGTATTCATCGGTGCCGGGGCAAATTCTAGCGGTCAGGTATCCGTTGCCGCCGTCGTGATGTTTGGACCGAATGTTCATACAACGGACGGGAATCACCGCTTTGATACGCCGGGGAAGTTCATTCGTGATAGTTGCCTCGGGTAGAAGGTAGAGGTTAAGGTAGAAGCGGATGTTTGGGTTTGTGCCGGGGCAACGCTGATGCGCGGGGTGAATGTCGGTGAGGACTCCGTAATCGGAGCGCGGCCATTTGTCCTCAGTGATGTGCCGCCATATTTCGTGGTGGTCGGCATTCCTGCAAAGGTCGTTAAGCTGACGTTTTCCGAACACGAGTTGAGCGAGCACCTCCTCAAGTTGGGGCGCCCTGTTGGCGAGACCGATCGTATGATCGCGAGGCGCAGGAGCAAACTAGACGATTACAAGGGCTAATTTGCATTCAGCTTCAGTTAAGGGCGGGCAGAAGCAGCCGAAATACGTCCATGCAGGCTACTATTAGGATAGATGCATAATTATAAGAAAGCTGCTGTTGAGCAATGGTCTGCGGATCCCTGCGGTCCTGAGGTGCGGAGTCATACGCCCGGAACGCGCGAGTATGCACTAGAGTTGCTTGAGGGGCGAGACAATTACGCCCCGTGGATGGCTGAGGAACTTGGCTACGCCGACACCGCGGGGCTGAGCGTGCTCGATGTCGGCTGTGGCCAGGGAATCGATGTAATGCGGTACGCAAGGTCCGGGGCAAAAGTGACTGGTGTTGATCTCACGCCTCGCCACGTGGAGCTTGCCCAGCAGCATTTAGCGTCGCTCGAACTGCATGCTGAACTAGTAAATGGTGACGCTGAAGAACTGCCATTCCGCGACCGGCAGTTCGATCGTGTGTCAAGTAACGGAGTCCTTCACCATACTCCCGACATGGAGGCGGCGCTGCGCTCCATCTATCGCGTCCTGCGTCCCGGCGGTGAAGCCAGACTCATCGTTTACAATCGCAACTCCTTTCACTACTGGATCCAGCAGGTTCTCTGCCACGGCCTGATCCTCGGCAAGTTGTTCAGAGAGAGGTCAATGGAGGGGGTCATGTCCACTACGGTGGAGATAACCTCTATTGGCGCAAGGCCCCTCGTTAAGGTCTATTCAAAGAAGGACATGACAGCGCTGATGGAGGCCGCGGGATTCGTTGCTGTATCGGCGCACGCCAGGCATTACAACACGGGAGACACCCCGATAACCAAGATTCTGGCTAGGGTGTTTCCGTCCGTAACCAAGCCCGCCTTTCGCGACCGACTCGGTCGGATCGGCGGTTGGTATGTGATCGCCCGGGGAATTCGCGCGATCGATTAGCAGCGATTACCTCGGAATTTGAGCCGTTATCGGGCCTCGTGCAAGCTTCATTGAACGAGGCCCGGAGGCCTGACAGGACACACGGTTCGATTGGCGAGACTTCATGTTGGCTGCATTAAGCGATTAGTTTTACTAGGGAAATCAGAGGCCGCGACGGCAATAAATGTCTAGTTTGTAAATCTCCCATGCGCTGAGCCTCCTGTGCGAGATCGCTGTAACAGGCAAAATACTCAGCGGTTAGAGCGTTTTACTGGTTGCTTCTTAGCAGACTTCAGTGCAGCTGTTTGCTGGGGTAGGACGGAGTTCATCGCTGATTGCTTGAAGTGACTTCCATCTAAGCGGACAGGCTTACTGTTGATCAAGGCTGGGCATCCCTGAATCACGCAGAAGAGAGGTTCAAGGTCCCAGAATCCGGCGCCGCTTGCCTGAATCGCTGATAGCACTCCAGGGTCCAGTCGGCTCCCAGCTCGATCGTTAGTTGAGCAGCTGGCTACATTGTTTGCTCCCGTTAGGCACTGGTCCCAGTTCATTGCCCGAGGGACGGTGCCTATCCATAGGACTCTGGCTCTGGAATCCTGATTCCGGTTCAGGGTTTCTCGAGGACCATCTGCGATGTCTGCTCCATCTCTTCGCGGCTGGGGAGGCCGGCCGGCCAAGGAAGTGGAATATCGAGCCCGGGCGTGCGTGTTCGCATGTCATGGGCGTCGGACGCAACATTGTGAACGAGGCCCATCGCGCAGAGGTCCAGTGCCGCTTGTCGAACGCCCGAGCCGTAGCGTCCCCGAAGTGATGCGGCGGTTATCGAGCAGAGTGCGCCGCGGTTAACCATGCGCTTGAGCA